>Ga0073934_10003420_pt1 | contig 29292 bp, 24 predicted proteins | sample LarsenN4metaG_FD_76834 | JGI IMG/M metagenome (GOLD analysis project Ga0073934, IMG submission 76834) | Hot spring sediment bacterial and archeal communities from British Columbia, Canada, to study Microbial Dark Matter (Phase II) - Larsen... ... | reverse complement strand
GCGGCCGCGGCGCGGCGGGTGCGCACGCCGCTGCGCACGGTGCGGCGGCGCGAGCACCGCTGCGCCTCGTCGTGTGCGGCGATCAAGGGGCCGGCAAGAGCACGCTGATTGCCCAGCTGACCCGCGCCGGATCGCCAGCTCATCAACTCGTCGAGGCGCCTTCGACGGAGCGTCGGATCCGCGAGATGCTCGAAGCGGCGCGAGGCGCCGATGGCTTGGTCGTCGTGGTGGACGCGCACGCAGGAGTTCGCCCGCTCGCGCACCGGCACGTCGCGCTCGGTGCGCTCTTTGGCGCGCGCCATGTGGCGCTCGCGGTGAACAGGATGGATCGCGTGGACTACAGCGCGGCTCGCTTTCGCGAGATCGCGGCTCGGTTTCGAGAATTCGCCGCGCGAGCGGGCCTTGCCGCCGCGACCGCCATACCCGTTTACGCCAGGCGCGGCGTGAACGTCGCTTCGCCGGCGCGCGAGATGCGCTGGTACCGCGGTCCGGCGCTCACCGGCTGGCTCGAAGCGATCGAGCCGGAGGCCGAACGGCTGCGGCGTGAGCCGCTGCGGTTCGCGGTGGAGCAGACGCACACGGCGAATGCCGACGGGCGAGGTGCAAGCGGCTTTGTCGTGTCCGGCGTTGCCCGCCCGGGCATGGCGATCCGCGTTCTGCCCTCGGGGCGTTCGGGGGCTATCGTGCGCGTAACCGGTGCCGACGGCGAGCGCAACGCGTTCGGGCCGGGTGAGTGCATCGTCCTGGAGTTCTCCGGGAACATCGAGGTTTCATCCGGCGACCTCGTTTGCGCCGCCGACGCGCCGGCCGAGGTCGCGGACCAGTTCGAGGCGGCGCTCGTCTGGACGGGCGAGGAACCGCTCCTCAGAGGCCGCACCTACGAAATACGGATCGCGGCACGCAGCGCCGCCGCCACCGTCGCACCGCTCAAGTACCGGCTGAACCCCGACACGCTGGAGCACGTCGCCGCCGAGACGCTGGCGATGAACGAGATCGGCGTGTGCGAGCTGGAACTCGACCGGCCGATCGCATTCGATCCCTTCGAACGAAACCGCGTGACCGGCGGCTTCGAGCTATTCGATCCGCAGACCGGCCACGGCGTCGCGGTGGGCGCGCTGCGTTTTGCGCTGCGCCGTTCGCACAATGTGCACTGGCAGCATGTGGACGTCAACAAGCCGGCGCGCGCGCGCCTCAAGGGCCAGCGCCCGTGCGTACTGTGGCTCACCGGGCTTTCGGGCGCGGGCAAGTCCACGGTGGCGAACCTGGTGGAGAAAAGGCTGCACGCCGCCGGTTACCACACCTACCTGCTCGACGGCGACAACGTGCGGCATGGCCTCAACAAGGACCTCGGGTTCACCGCCGCCGACCGCGTCGAGAACATCCGGCGCATCGCCGAGGTGGCCAAGCTGATGGTGGACGCGGGCCTCATCGTCATCACGGCGTTCATCTCGCCGTTTCGCGCCGAGCGTCGCATGGCGCGCGCGCTGCTCGCTCCCGGCGAGTTCTTCGAGGTGCACGTGGACGCACCGCTGGAGGTCGCCGAGAGCCGCGACCCGAAGGGCCTTTACCGGAAAGCACGTCAAGGCGCGATCAAGAACTTCACCGGCATTGACTCGCCGTACGAGGCACCGGATGCGCCCGAGATCCGCCTCGACACCACGCGCCTTTCGCCGGAGCAGGCGGCCGAGGAGGTCATCGCCGAGCTGCGCCGCGCGGGGATCATCGAGCGCGCCTGAGGCACCGTCTGCGGTCCGCTCAGCCTCGCCGCCACACGCTCCCGCCCGCCTTCGCCGCCTCCTTGTCGAGCGCGTCGAGATAGGCCTCGTGCGCGGCGAGCTCTTCAGGCGTTGCGCTCAGGACCACGAGCCGGGAGACGTCCACCCGCCCCGCCGCCGCGGCGGCCTCGGCGGGCGAATCCAGTTCGATGACGAGGCTGTCCTGCCCTCGGGTCATGGCGAGGTACACGTCGGCGAGCAGCCGCGCGTCCAGTTGCGCACCGTGCAGATGCCGGTGCGAGTTGTCCACGCCGTAGCGCTCGCACAGCGCATCGAGCGAGTTCTTTTTCCCGGGGTGCAGCTCGCGCGCCATCGCCAGCGTGTCCACGATTCCGGCGACATGATCGGCGATGCGGCCGCGGCCGAGGCGCGCGAGCTCGGCGTCGAGGAACTCGACGTCGAACTCGGCGTTGTGGATGATGAGCTCCGCCCCGGCGACGTACTGGAGGAACTCGTCGGCGATGTCGGCGAAGCGCGGCTTGTCGGCGAGGAACTCCTGCGTGATGCCGTGGACCTTCAGCGCGCCCTCGTCTATGTCGCGCTCGGGGTTGACGTAGCGGTGAAAGCCGCGGTCGCTCACGCGCCGGTTGACGAGCTCCACGCAGCCGATCTCGATGATGCGATCGCCGAGGCGGGCGTTGAGGCCCGTCGTTTCGGTGTCGAGGACGATCTGCCGCACCGCCATGAAGAAGACCGGGTCAGACCCGGGTCTGACCCCGTTTCTGGTGGAGCTCGTCTATGGCGCGGTTGGCGAGGGCGTCGGCGCGCTCGTTTTCCGGATGCCCGGCGTGACCCTTTACCCAGTGCCACTCGACCTCGTGCAAGTGCGCGAGCTCATCGAGCGCGCGCCACAGTTCCTCGTTTTTCACCGGCTGGCGCGCCGCGGTTCGCCAGCCGCGGCGCTTCCAGTCGTGGATCCACTCCGAGATCCCCTTCTGCACGTACTGCGAGTCGGTGTAGACGCGCACGCGGCTGCGGCGTTTGAGCGCGGCAAGGCCCTCGATCACCGCGCGCAGCTCCATGCGGTTGTTGGTCGTCTCGGGCTCGGCGCCCCACAGCTCCTTTTCGCGCCGCCCGGCGCGCAGCAGCACGCCCCAGCCGCCGGGGCCGGGATTGCCCCGGCAGGCACCGTCGGTGTAGATCTCCACCTCCGGTTCACTCATCGCGCGAGCAGCGCGTTTCCTGCGCATGGCCGTTGCGCGAATGCGGCATCGCCGCGAGCGCGCGCCGCCGCGCGCGCTCCTGGCGCCACGCCGGCGTGATGACGCGCATGCCGTGCACGCGCTTGACCGCGCGCACCACGTACACGCCGCCCATGATCGGCCACCAGCGCGCGCCGGCCTTTTCCATGAAGGCGAGGCGCCGCAGCCACGCCGCGCTCGCGAGCGGCGGCGCGTAGCAGCCGAAACGGCCGCCGTTCAGCTCGAAGCCGAGGAGCTTGAGCCATTCCTTGAGCCGCAGCAGGCTCACGAAGCGCGCGTCCCAGGGCGCGCCGGCCGCGCGCCGGCGCGCCCCGCTCATCAGCGCCTGCCGCGCGCGCCAGAGCGAGAGCGGATTGAACCCGGAAATCACGATCTGCCCTTCGGGCATGAGCACGCGCTCGGCCTCGCGCAGCACCAGATGCGGATCGCCCGCGATTTCGAGCGCGTGCGGCAAGGCGATCAGGTCCACGCTCTTGTCGGCGAGCGGGAGTTGCTGCGGGTCGGCGGCGATCGTCGCGCCGGGCTCCAGCGCCACGGTGAAGCGGAACGGGATGCGATTGGCGGCGAGGAAATCTATGCCGGGCAGTCCGGCCTGCAGCGCGCGGAATCCGAACACGTCCTCGGTCGCGGCGGCGAACTGCGCCAGTTCCCATTCCAGCACGTGCCGGCCCTGCGCCGTCGCGAACCAGTCGGCGAGCTGCGGCGAGCGGCCGTGCCGGCCGCCGTTATACTTCGCCGGGCCCGTCGAGACGAAGGACTGCCGATCCATGCTGGAAATCGTTCCTCTGCCGGCGTTTCGCGACAACTACATCTGGACGCTGCGCGCCGGCGCCGCGGCGGCGGTGGTGGATCCGGGCGACGCGCGGCCGGTCAGGGACTATCTGGCGCGCGAGAAGCTGCGCCTCGTCGCCATTCTCGCCACGCACCACCATCCGGATCACGTCGGCGGCATCGCCGAACTCGCCGCCGAGCACAAGGTGCCCGTGTACGGTCCGCGCGGCGAGCCGATCCCGGCGATGACGCATCCGGTCGGCGAGGGCGACACCGTCGAGATCCGCGAGCTCGGGGTGACGCTCTCGGTGCTCGACATCCCGGGCCACACGCGCGCGCATGTGGCCTATTATGGCGCAGGATCTCTGTTCTGCGGCGACACGCTGTTCGCCTGCGGCTGCGGGCGGCTGTTCGAAGGCACCGCCGAGCAGATGGTGCGTTCGCTCGAAAAGCTCGCCGCGCTGCCGGGCGACACGAAAGTCTATTGCGGGCACGAGTACACGCTCGCCAACATCGAGTTCGCGCGCAAGGTGGACCCGGCGAACCCGCTGCTCGCCGAGCGCGAGGCGCGCGCGCGGCGCCTGCGCGCCGAGGGAAAACCAACGCTTCCCTCCACGCTCGCCGAGGAGCGCGCGACCAATCCGTTCCTGCGCTGCGCCGATCCGGCGGTGGTCGAATCGGCGAACAAGTACCTCGGCGCGCGCGTCTCCGATCCGGTGCGCGTGTTCGCCGCGATCCGCGAATGGAAGAACCGCTCCTGAATTTCGCGACGCCCCGCGGGGCAAAGGCGCGCCGCGCTTGGACGGCGGTCATCGCCATCGCCGCGGCGTCGCTCGCCGGCTGCGCCGCGGTGCCATCGGAGCCGCCGGCGCCGCGACCTGAGACGGCGCGCACGCAGCCGCGTTCTCCGGTTCTTGACTTTGCCCCTGCGGCGCCCGAGCCGGCGGGCGCCGCGCCGGCGGCGCCGCTCGACGCCGCCCGCCTGCCGCCCTTCGACGGCGCGCGCGAGGAGCTGCGCCGACCGCCGCGCGTGCCGACGGTGGACCGCACGGTGCGCCACGACGACCTCTGGCAGCGCATCCGCGACGGCTTCGCCATGCCCGATCTCGACGGCCCGCTGGTGCGCGAGAAGATCGCCTGGTACCTCGCGCGGCCCGACTACCTCAGGCGGATGTTCGAGCGCAGCCGCCTGTATCTCTACCACATCGTCGAGGAAATCGAGCGCCGCGGCATGCCCACGGAGCTCGCGCTCCTGCCGATGGTCGAGAGCTCGTTCAACCCGATGGCGTATTCGCGCGCGCACGCCTCCGGCCTGTGGCAGTTCATCCCGGGCACCGGCAAGCGCTACGAGCTGAAGCAGAACTGGTGGTACGACGCGCGCCGCGACATCGTGGATTCGACGGCGGCGGCGCTGGAGTACCTGAAGGACCTCTATGACATGCACGGCGACTGGCATCTCGCGCTCGCGTCCTACAACTGGGGCGAGAACGCGGTCGCGCGCGCGCTGGAGAAGAACCGCGCCGCCGGGCTGCCGCTCGACTATTCCAGTCTGACGATGCCGCTGGAGACGCGCCACTACGTGCCGAAGCTCCAGGCGCTGAAGGCGATCGTCTCCAGCCCCGAGGTGTTCGGCATCGAGCTCGAGCCGATCCCGAACCGGCCCTACTTCGCCACCGTGACCAAGACGCGCGACATAGACGTGCGGCTCGCGGCGCGGCTTGCCGAGATGCCGGTCGAGGAATTCATCGCGCTCAATCCCGGGTTCAACCGTCCGCTCATCCCGGTGCGCGAGAACCCGCGCATCGTGCTGCCCGCCGACCGGGTCGAGGTGTTCCGCGCCAACCTGCAGAAGTACGACGAAAAGGCGCTGGTGTCGTGGCAGACCTATCACCCGAAGAAGGGCGAAACCCTGGAGGCGATCGCGCGGCGCTTCGGCGTCGGCGTGGCGCAGCTGAAGGAGGTGAACGGCATCGCTCCGCGCACCCGTACCGTGCCGCAACTGTTGGTGGTGCCGATGAACGGCGCGGCGAGCCTTGGCCGGCTGCCGATCATGTACGCGCCGCCCATTCCGCTCGCCCCGATCCGCGCGACCACGCACCGCGTGCGCCAGGGCGAGACGCTGGCCACCATCGCGGCGCGCTATCGGGTCAGCGTCGAGGATTTGCGGCGCTGGAACCCGATCGGGCGGCTGCAACCTGGACAGATCCTCAAGATCCAGACGCGGGCCGCACCCCCGAAAAAGCCGGTGCGCAAGCCCCAACCCGGCAAGCCCAAGCCGAAACCGACGAAGAAAACATTCAAATCTTCAACCGGTTGAAGCACATTTCGGAGAACAAAACTTAAGTCTTTCCGCAGTGCGGGACCGCGCGCGGCCAATCCTCTCTAGAATGCGCCCATGCGCGCGGCCGTCCGACAGGCGGTCCTTCTGGGACTCGTCCTCGTAGCGAGTCTTCCGCTGCGCGCGCAGGCGGCGGAGCCGGTGCTGATGTTCCTGCTCGGCGTCGCGCGCGAGATGGTGATTTCCCATGCGACGCGCGATCCCTCGAAGGATCCCACTCCCGCGATCGCTGCGGTGGAAGTGTATCCGGGCACCACGGTCGCGCCGGCGCAGCTCAGGCGGCTGATTGACGAGTGCTTCTCCTACCTCTCGGAAGCCCAGCGCCGCGAGATCTTCGCCGCACTGCACGCAGGCATCCTCGATCCGCGGAACGCTGCGATCCGCGCCTCGATGATCGAGTATTTTGCCGAGCGCGCGCTCGCCGTGCGGACGGTGCGCGAGCGCCTCGGTCAACTCTCCGCGCAGGAAAAGGAGCGTGTCGCCGCCGAGTTCCGCGCCGCGCTCGCCTCGATGTCGCCGGAGGACCAGGATCGGTTCGGCGACGCGCTGCGCCAGGGCCTGCTGCCGGTGCCCGACGATCTCGGTCAGATGCTGCTCGCCGCGCTGGAGCGGTAGAGCACGCAGGCCACCGTTCGCGTTTCCGACAGGCGCACCGCCTCCGGCCACCGTTCGCGGCACTCGGCCCGCGCCTTCGGGCAGCGCGGATGGAAATGGCACCCGGCGGGCGGGTTCGCCGGCGAAGGCAGCTCGCCCGCAAGGCGCACGCTCTCGCGCCGCCCGGACATTCGCGGCACCGCCGAAAGCAGCGCCTCGGTGTAGGGATGTTTCGGCGCGCCGAGCACCTCGTCGGCGGTGCCGCGCTCGACGATCCGCCCGAGATACATCACCGCCACCTCGTGCGCGAGGTACTCCACCACCGAGATGTTGTGAGTGATGAAGAGATACGCAAGGCCCAGGCGCTGCTGCAGCTCGCGCAGAAGGTTCAGGATCTGCGCCTGCACCGACACGTCGAGCGCGCTGGTCGGCTCGTCGCAGACGATGAGCCGCGGCTCGACCGCGAGCGCGCGGGCGATCGCGATCCTCTGCCGCTGGCCGCCGGAGAATTCGTGCGGGTAACGCATGACCGCCTCGGCCGGCAGGCCGACCTGCTCGAGCAGAGAAGCGACGCGCCTTTCGCGCTCGGCCTCGTTCGCGCCCACCCCGAGCGCGCGCATGCCCTCGGCGAGGATGTCGGCGACGCGCAGGCGTGGGTTGAGCGAGGCGTACGGGTCCTGAAACACGATCTGCATCGCCCGCCGCAGCCGCCGCAGTCTCTCGCGGCCGAGCGAGGCGAGATCCGCCCCGTCGAAGCGCACCGAGCCGCCGGCGAGCGGCAAAAGGCGCAGGATCGCCTTGCCCGCGGTCGTCTTGCCGCAGCCGGATTCGCCCACGAGCGCCAGCGTGCGCCCGGCGCGAATGTCGAGCGAAACGCCGTCCACCGCCTTCACCCAGCCGACGGTGCGGCGGAGCACTCCGCGCCGGATCGGAAAGTGGACCTTGAGGTCGCGCACTTCGAGCAGCGGTGCGCCCTCGGGCGCGGCGGTGGCGCGCCGGGACGCGACCACCGTCGGCTCGCCTGGCGCCGCCGCCGGACCCTTCTCGCGCAGCAGGCAGCGCGCAAGGTGACCTCCCGCAAGCTCGACCATGCGCGGCGCGACCCACTTGCAGCGCTCGAACGCCTCGTCGCAGCGGTCGGCGAAGCGGCAGCCGCGGAATTCGCCGACGAGCGCGGGCACCTGGCCAGGAATCACCGCGAGCGCCGCGCCGCGCTTCTCCGGCCCGGGCAGCGCGTCGAAGAGCTTGCGCGAATACGGATGCTGCGGTGCGCGGAAGAACTGCTCGCGTGTGGCCGTCTCCACGATCTGCCCGGCGTACATCACCGCGACCCGTTGCGCCATTTGCGCCACCACGCCGAGATCGTGGGTGACGAGCAGCACCGCGAGCCCGCGCTCGTTCTGCAGGCGCGCGAGCAGATCGAGGATCTGCGCCTGGATGGTGACATCCAGCGCCGTGGTCGGCTCGTCGGCGAGCAGGATCTCCGGGTCGGCGGCGAGCGCCGCGGCGATCATCGCCCGCTGCTTTAGGCCGCCGGAGAGCTGAAACGGAAACTCGTCGAAACGGCGCGCGGGATCGGGCACACCCGCCTGCTCCAGCAGCTCGATCGCGCGCCGCCTTGCTGCGCGGCCGCGCAACGCGGTGTGGCGGCGGATCACCTCGACGATCTGCCGTCCGACGGTGAGCACCGGATTGAGCGCCGTCGAGGGCTCCTGAAAGATCATCGCCACCCTGCGGCCGCGCACCGCGCGCATTGCCGCCTCCGGCAGCGCGAGCAGATCCTCGCCTTCGAGCAGCACGCGCCCTTCGGCGATGCGGCCGGTTTCCGCCAGCAGCCGCAGCACCGAGAGCGCGGTCATGGTCTTGCCGCAGCCGGACTCGCCCACGAGCGCCACGCACTCGCCGCGGCGAAGCTCCAGGTCCACGCCGTCCACGGCGCGCACCTCGCCCTGCGGCGAGTCGAGGCGGGTGGCGAGCGCCTCGATCGCGAGCGCCGGGCCGCTCACCGGACCCCCGCCGCCGCCACCGCGCCCACGCGCACGCGCGGATCGAAGCCGTCGCGCACCGCGTCGGCGAACAGGTTCGCGGCGAGCACCAGCGCGAGCATGAAGACGAACGCGGTGGCGAGCGTCCACCACACCACCGGATCGCGCGACATCTCCATGCGCGCCGCGTTGATCATGGTGCCGAAGCTGCTGGTCGAGGGATCCACGCCGACGCCGACGTAGGACAGCACCGCTTCGGCGAGCACCAGGCCCGAGAAGTCCATCACCATGGCGATCACCACGATGTGCGCCACGTTGGGCAGGATGTGCCGCGCGAGGATGCGCCGGTGGGTGACGCCGAGCGCGTGCGCCGCCTGGATGTACTCCAGCTCCGAGAGCTTGAGCGACTCGCCGCGCAGCAGCCGCGCGAGCCCCGTCCAGCTCGTCAGGCCGAGGATGGCGCACAGCACGAGCAGCTTCGCGTCGGCGCGCTCGACGGCGGTGGCGAACCACTCCGGATGGCGGTCCATCGCCACCTGCATCATCAGCACCGAGGCGGCGATGAGCAGCACCCCGGGGATCGAGTTGAGGGTCGTGTAGACGTACTGGATCACGTCGTCCACCCAGCCCCTGAAGTAGCCCGCCATGATGCCGAGCGCGACGCCGACCGGAAGGAGCACGAGCGTGGTCACCGTGCCGATGACGAGGCTCGTGCGCACCGACTTGAGCGCCATGTAGAAGACGTCGTTGCCGACCTTGTCGGTGCCGAGCACGTGGTAGCCGCCGGCGAGCGCGAACGCCGGGCCGAAGAGGAGCGCGAGCGCCGCGAACGCGAAAAAACCCGCGTGCCAGGGCACTTCCGGCCGGCGCATGCGAAGCGGCCGCAGTGCAAGCGCCGCCATCCCGATCAGCACCGCCGCGGCTCCGAGCCCCATCGCGGTCCGCCACGCCACGTCCCGGCCCCATTCCGATTCGTTTTTCAGATGCGCCCCGCCCCAGCGCAGGCGCGGGAAGTCGCGCGCGATGCCGCCCCCGGGCAGCTCGATCTGCTCTTTCGCGTAGGAGCGCGTGGCAAGCGGCGCCGAGTAGGTCTTCTCGTTGCGGGTGCGAAGTCCGGCGACAAGTACATCGAGCACCGACAGCACCTCGACGCTGTAGGCGCGTGCACCCCCTTGGGCGCCCTGCGCGAGCGCTGGGCGGAAATGCAGCGAGTCGGCGAGCGCGACCGCGAGGTAGGCGGCGAGCACCACCGCCGCCGCGACCGCGGCCGGACTGCGAAAGACGCGCGCCCAGGGTGCCGCGAGATGCGCCCGGCGGCGGCAGTACAGGGCGTAGCCGGCTCCGGCCGCGACCAGCAGCCACAGCAGCGCATCGGTGGCGAGGACGACCGGCACGCTAGTCGAAGCGGATCCGCGGATCCACGAGCGTGTAGGAGATGTCGGTGAGGATGAGGCCCGCGATGTAGAACACCGAGCCGATGAACACCATCGCGCGCACCACCGCGAAGTCCTGCGCTTGGATCGCGTCAATGGTGTAGCTGCCCAGCCCCGGAATGCCGAAGAACGACTCCATCAGCAGGCTGCCGAGAAAGAGCAGCGGGATGACGGCGACCACGCCGGTGAGGATCGGGATGAGCGCGTTCCGCAGCACGTGGCCGAAGAGCACCGCGGACTCGGACAGGCCCTTGGCGCGCGCGGTGCGCACGTAGTCGCGCCCCATCTCCTCCAGAAAGATCGTACGGTACCAGCGGGTGCTGGAGCCGATGCCGGCGACGACGCCGATCACGACCGGCAGCACCAGGAACTTGAGCGCGTCCGGCCCTTCGGCGTAGCCGGAGATCGGCACCAGCCGCCAGAGCTTCGAGAACACGTACTGCCCGCCGATGATGTAGAAGAGCGTCGAAACGGACATCATCGCGACGCACACCACCACGCCCCAGAAGTCGAGGTAGGTGGCGCGAAAGAAGGCGAGCAGCAGCGCGAACGTGACGCACACCGCGAGGCCGACGAGGAACACCGGCACCGCGAGCGCGAGGCTCGGCCACATGCGGGTGGCGATCTCGCGGCCGATATCGCGCCGGTCCTCCGAGAAGCCGAAGTCGAGGATGAACAGGCGCAGGGACTTTTCGAAGAAGATCGTGCGCGTCGCCTTCTCCAGGCCGGGCGCGGCGTCGTTCCACACGAGCGGCTTGTCGTAGCCGCGCTCGGCCTTCCATTTCTCGATCGCCTCCGGGGTGACGCGCTTGGCGCCCAGTTGCATGCGCGCCATGTCGTCGGGCGAATTGACGACGAAGAAGAGCGCGAAAGTGAGCAGGTTGACGCCGAGCAGGATCGGCACGGCGTAGAGCAGCCGCCGGACGATGTAGGCGAGCATCAGGCGGCGCGCGCCGCGGGCCGCGCGGCGGCGCGCTCGCGGCGCCGGTGCAGGACGAACGCCGGGACCACCACGGCGGCGAGGAGCGCGAGCCCCGCGGCGAGCGGCCAGAGCACCGGTCGGTTCCATTCGCGCCGCATCGCTTCGCGCCTTTGCGCGTCCACGCGCAGGTACTTGAGGTTGTTGCCGGACATCTCGTTCACCTTGGCGTTCGCCAGCCAGCCGTGAAAGAGCGCGAAGTTCTTCGGGTGGAAGCCGCCGATCCAGGGCGCGTCGCGGCGGAAGATCTCGACCATGCGGTCAATGATTCGCTGCCGCTCGGGCGAGTTGGGCATGTTGCGCATCCGCTCGAACAGCGCGTCGAATTCCGGGTTCGAGTAGTTGGCCGCGTTCTCGCCCTGCCTGAGCGCGCGGCTCTGCGGCCCGTGCAGCAGGAAAAGGAAGTTCTCTGGATCGGGATAGTCGGCGATCCAGCCGACCATGAAGAGCTGGGTGGCGCCCTTCCTCAGCTTTTCCTGGAAGCGGTTCCAGTCGGTCTGGCGCGGCTCGAACTGGATCGAGAGCTTGGCGAACTGGCGCCGCCACCAGTCGGTCACCGCCTTGTCGCCCGGCCCGCGCTGCACCGAGTCGAGCGCGAGCACCAGCGGCTCGCCGGTCTTCGCGTCGCGCCCGTCGGGGTAGCCCGCCTCGGCAAGGAGCCTCCTCGCGTCCTCGATCGGCCGGCGCTCGGCGCGGCCGTCCTTCCACACGTGCGTCACCGGGTTGATGCTCTCGCGCCCCTCGCGGTAGCCGAAGATGCCGGGCGCGAGCGGGCCGTGCGCCGGCACGCCGCGGCCGTTGGCGAAGATGGAGAGGTATTCCTCCCAGTCCACCGCGATCGCAAGCGCCTGCCGCAGCTTCCTTGCGCGCTCGGCGGCTTCGCCACCCTGCGCGCCGCCCACCACCGGGTCGAGCCAGTTCGCGCCGAGGTAGTAGATGGTCGGCGCGATCGAGGTGTCCAGGCGCACGCCCTTCGCCTCCATCTCGGGCGAAAGCGTCGCCTCGCCTTCGAGCGTCACGCGCACCGTCTGGTCGAAGTTGTCGGAGCTGATGCCCGACATGTCGTAGTAGCCCTGGAGGAACTTGTTCCAGAGCGGGATGGACTCCTTCTCGCGCGTGTACACCGCCTTCTCGAGAAAAGGCATGATTTTCCCCGCGTCGGCGAGCAGCCCGCGCGCGGCGTCGGCCGGCGCGCCCTCGGACGGATACGGCTCGCCGCGGAAGTTCGGGTTGCGCGCGAGCACCATGCGCGCGTTCGGGTTGTTCTCCGAGAGCATGAACGGCCCGGTGCCGACCGGCCACCAGTCGAGCGTGAAGTTCTTCTCCGCCATGCCCGGCTGGGCGTAGAAGCGCTCGGCCTCCCATGGCACCGGCGCGAAAAACGGCATCGCCAGCCAATAGACGAACTGCGGATAGCGGCCCTTGAGTGTGACGCGAAAGGTGCGCGCGTCCACGCGCTCGGCGCCCGCAAGCGGGTACTGCCTGAGATCCAGCCACTCGCCCGGCTTCGCCGCCTTCTTCAGCGTGCCGGCGTACTCGCGCAGGCCGACGATGTACTCGGCCAACAGCCCGAAGATCGGCGAATGCAGGTGCGGGTGCGCGAGGCGCTTGATCTGATACACGTAGTCGTCGGCATCCAGCTCGCGCGTGCCGGCCGGCAGGTCGTAAGGCGTGGCGAGCGCGCGGATGCGCGCGCGATCGAGCCGGTGGTTCGCCTCGACGAACGCCGGATGCGGCTGATAGCGGATGCCGGGCTTGAGCCGGATCTCGTACACCGTGTATCGCCCCCCCTCGATCTCGCGCGGCCTCGGCATTTCCACCGCGGTGAGCGGAACGAGCTCATAGGGGCGCTTGAGGTAGTGGTACTGCAGCGGCGGCTCGTACACCTGCCGCGTGAACACCGCCTCGTCGGAGGTGTAGGACTGCGCCGGGTCGAGATGCTTCGGCCGCTCGGAGAAGACCGAATACAGGATCGGGCGGCCGCGCTCCGCGGCCGGATATGGATCGTTCCAGACTTCGCCGCAGCCTGCGACGAGAACCGCAAGAAGCAGGGCCGCGCGCATGCATAAAAGTATAATGCGCCGATGCCGATGCTCAGCGGAAGGAAGGTCCTCGTCACCGGTGTGCTTAGCAATCGCTCGATCGCATGGGGCATCGCGCAGGCGGCCAAGCGCGAGGGCGCGCAGATCGCCTTCACCTACGCCGGCGAGCGCGTGCGCGAGCGCGTCGAGGCGCTCGCCGCCGAACTCGGCGCCGAGATCGTGCTGCCTTGCGACGTCACAAGCGACGCGCAGATCGAGGCGCTCGCGCCGGCGCTCGCCGAGCGCTGGGGGGGGCTCGACGGTTTCGTGCACGCGATCGCGTACGCGAGCCGCGAGGCGATCGCGGGCGAGCTGCTCGACGGCCTGTCGCGCGAGGCGTTCCGCGAGGCGCACGACATTTCCGCCTACAGCTTTCCGGCGCTCGCCAAGGCGCTTTTGCCGCTCATGCAGGGCCGGCGCGCGGCGCTGCTCACGCTCACTTACCTCGGCGCGGTGCGCGTGGTGCCGCACTACAACACCATGGGTCTCGCCAAGGCGAGCCTGGAGTCCTCGGTGCGCTACCTCGCCGCCAACCTCGGGCCGCAGGGAATCCGCGTGAACGCGATCTCGGCCGGGCCGATCAAGACGCTCGCCGCCGCCGGCATCGCCGGTTTCGGCAGGATCCTCAAGTTCGTGGAGGAGAACGCGCCGTTGCGGCGCAACGTCACGATCGAGGATGTCGGCAACGCGGCCGCGTTCCTGCTCTCCGATCTCGCCGCCGGCGTCACCGGCGAGGTGCTGTATGTGGACGCGGGCTTTTCCCGCGTCGTGGGCGGCATCGGCGCCTGAGCGCCGTTACTGCTTCGTTTCCAGCGCCGCGGCGCGGATCTCGATCTTCGCCTTCTCGCGCAGGCTCGCGAGCCAGGCCTGCACCTCGGCCGATCCCGCTTCGCGCTCGATGCGCTCCAGTTCCGCCGCCTTCTGCGCATCCGGCAGCGGCTCGGGCGCGAGCACCTTCTGGATGCGGTAAATCGCGTAGCCGCGATCGCCGCGGTCCACGCCGACGTAGACGGGCAGCTTCGAGACGTCGGCCGCCATCACCTTCGCGAGCGCGTCCTTGCCGAGGCCGGCGGGCAAACGGCGCGACACCACCAGCGCCGCGCCCCACTTGACGCCCGGATCGGTTCCCGCCTTCAGGCTCTCCAGTTTCGCCTGCGCCTCCTTGCGAGCGAGCGCCGCCGCTTCGTGGCGCCGCACGCGCCGCTCGACCTCCTCGCGCACCTCCTCGAACTTCTTCTGCACCGCCGGCTGGTGCTCGACGACGCGCGCGGCCACCAGCGTCCCCGGCGCGACCTCGACGGCGTCGGTGTTGCGCCGGTGCTGAATCGCATCGGCCGAAAACAGCGCCGCCAGCAGCTTCGGATGGCCGAGCGGCCCGTCCCCGGCCGCGCCCTTGGCGATCCAGCCGCTCGTCTGGATCTTCAATCCGAATCGCTCGGCGGCGGGCTTGAGGCTGTCGGATTGCTCGTACACGAGATTGTTGAACGTGTCGGCGGACTCGGCGAAGCGCCGCGCGGCCTTCTGCTTCGCGACCTCGGCGCGAAGCTCCTCGCGCACTTCCTCGAACGTGCGCATCTTGCCTGGCTGCACCGCCTCCAGCCGGATGACGTGCCAGCCGAACTCCGACTGCACCGGCCCGGCGATCTCGCCGGGTTTCATCCCGAACACCGCGTTGGCGAAATCCTGCACGACTTCGCTGGGGCCGAAGAAGCCGAGGTCGCCGCCCTTGGCCGCCGAGCCAGCGTCCTGCGAATGCTTCTTCGCCAGCTCGGCGAAGCGCTGCGGGTTCCGGCGCGCTTCGAGCGCGATTTTCTCGGCCTCCTCCTTCGTCTTGAGCAGGATGTGGCTCGCGCGGCGCTGCTCCGGCATGCCGAGCTTTCCGGTCGCCAGGCGTTCCTCGTAGGCCTTCCGCAGTTCCTGCTCGTCCACTTTCTCGGCGCGCGCCAGCTCCTCCACCGACAGCACGACGTACTCGGCGCGCACGCGCTCGGGCACGCGGAACTCGGCGGCGTTCGCCTCGTACCAGGCACGCAGCGCCTGCTCGTCGGTCTTCACCTGCGGCTCGTAGGCCTCGGCGGCGAAGAACGCCTCGCTCACCTCGCGCCGCTCGCCCTCGATCTCCAGCAGCCGCGTCGCGACGGTGCGCGGCTGGATCGCCGTACCGGCGACCGCCGCGACCAGCCGCGAGGCCGGCACGCGCACGCGCAGCGTCTCGACGTTGTACTCGTCGGAGATGCCGCGCGCGCGCAGGTACGCCGCGTAGCGCTCGGCCGAGAACTTGCCGTCCACCTGGAACTCGGGCATGCGCATGATCTCCGCGATCGCGGTTTCGCGCGGCAGCACCATCCACGCCCGCGCCACCTCGCGCGTGATCAGGCGCTCGGTGATCAGCCCTTCGAGCACTTGGCGGCGGAATTCCGGCGTGTCCACGCTCGCCGGGTCGAAGTCGCGCCCGAAGATCTGCCGCAGCCGGTCCATTCTCTCGCGCAGCGCCTCCTCCAGCTCGCGCCGCGTGATCGGCTCGCCGTCCACGCTCGCCACCTCGTCGCGTCCGCCGACCGCCCGCGTGTAGGCCTCCAGCCCGAAGAAGGCGAACGGAATGATGAGCAGCGCGAGCACGATTTGCAGCAGGCGCTTGTGCTTGGCGACGAAGTCGAACATGGAGGCCGAAGAAGAAAGGGATTGGCGGAGCGGACGGGACTCGAACCCGCGACCCCCGGCGTGACAGGCCGGTATTCTAACCGACTGAACTACCGCTCCGTACGTGCCCTGGTGGGTGCTGCAGGGGTCGAACCTGCGACTTCTGCCTTGTAAGGGCAGCGCTCTGCCGCTGAGCTAAGCACCCCCGCCGCGAGCGCAAACCCGCTCGCAAAAGGGCCGCTAGTTTATCGCTTCCTTGAGACCCTTGCCAGCGCGAAACCGCGGCACCCGCGTGGCGGCGATGGCGAGCGGTTCGCCGGTGCGTGGGTTGCGCCCGGTGCGCGCCTTTCGTTCGGCGACGTAGAAAGTGCCGAAGCCGGCGAGGGTCACGTCCGTGCCCTGCCTGAGGCTCGTCTTCACCGCCGCGATGAGCGCGTCCACCGCGCGCTCGGCGGCCGAACGCGAGATGTCGGCGGAGCGCGCGATGTGCTCGACGAGGTCGGCCTTGTTCATGGCCGCCCGGCGTCAGTGCTTGATCGCGGCGGGCGTCGCCTTGCCCGGCTCGGCGGCCGGAAGCGGCGCCACCTCCACCGGCTCGGCAAGCGGCACCGGCTGGCGCTCCAGCGCCACCTCCAGCACCTTGTCAATCCACTTCACCGGAATGATCTCGAGCCGGTTCTTGACGTTGTCAGGGATTTCGGCGAGGTCCTTGACGTTTTCCTCCGGGATCAGCACCGTCTTGATCCCGCCGCGGTGCGCCGCGAGCAGCTTCTCCTTCAGGCCGCCGATCTGCAGCACTTCGCCGCGCAGGGTGATCTCGCCGGTCATCGCCACGTCGCAGCGCACGGGAATGCCGGTGAGCACCGACACCATCGCCGTCACGATGCCGATGCCGGCGCTCGGGCCGTCCTTCGGCGTCGCGCCCTCGGGCAGGTGGATGTGAATGTCGTGCTTCTGGTAGAAGTCGTCCGGCACGCCGAGCTTGCGCGAGCGGCTGCGCACCACCGACAGCGCCGCCTGGATGGACTCCTGCATCACCTCGCCGAGCTTGCCGGTGGTGATCGTCTTGCCCTTGCCGGGCATGGTGACGGCCTCGATCGTGAGCAGCTCGCCGCCCACCTCGGTCCAGGCGAGGCCGGTGACCTGCCCGATCTGGTTGGTCTTTTCCGCCATGTCGAAGGTGTACTTGCGCACCCCGAGGTACTTGTCGAGGTTGCGCGGCGTCACCGTGATGCGGCGCGGCTTGCCGTCCTGCGGCTTCTCCGCCTGCAGCTGCTTCACCGCCTTGCGGCAGATCTTGGAGATCTCGCGCTCCAGGCCGCGCACGCCCGCCTCGCGGGTGTAGTAGCGGATGATGTCGCGGATCGCCGCCTCCGACACCGCCAGCTCGCCCTCGTTCAGGCCCGAGTTCTTCATCTGCTTGGGCAGCAGGTACCGCGTGGCGATGTTCAGCTTCTCGTCCTCGGTGTAGCCCGAGAGCCGGATCACCTCCATCCGGTCGAGGAGCGGCGGCGGGATGTTGAGCGTGTTCGCCGTGGCGATGAACATCACCTCCGAGAGGTCGTACTCCACCTCGACGTAATGGTCGGTGAAGGTGTGGTTCTGCTCGGGGTCGAGCACCTCCAGCAGGGCCGACGACGGGTCGCCCCTCCAGTCCATGCCCATCTTGTCCACCTCGTCGAGCAGGAACAGCGGGTTCTTCACCCCCGCCTTGATCATGCTCTGCAGGATCTTGCCCGGCATCGAGCCGATGTAGGTGCGCCGGTGCCCGCGGATCTCCGCCTCGTCGCGCACGCCGCCGAGGGACATGCGCACGAACTTGCGGTTGGTCGCGCGCGCGATGGACTGCCCGAGCGAGGTCTTGCCCACGCCCGGCGCGCCCACCAGGCACAGGATCGGCGCCTTCATCTTGTCCACCCGCGCCTGCACCGCCAGGTACTCGAGGATGCGCTCCTTCACCTTCTCCAGCCCGTAGTGGTCCTTGTCGAGGATCTCCTGCGCGACCCTGAGGTCCTTGCAGATCTTCGAGCGCTTGCGCCAGGGCAGGCTCACCAGCGTGTCAATGTAGTTGCGCACCACCGTCGCCTCGGCCGACATCGGCGACATGAGCTTGAGCTTCTTCAGCTCGGCCTCGGCCTTCCGGCGCGCGTGCTTGGGCATGCCCGCGCGCTTGATGCGCTTTTCCATCTCCTCGAGGTCGGCGCCCTCCTCGCCCTCGCCCAGCTCCTTCTGGATCGCCTTCACCTGCTCGTTGAGGTAGTACTCGCGCTGGCTCTTCTCCATCTGCCGCTTGACGCGGCCGCGGATGCGCTTTTCCACCTGCAGGATGTCAATCTCGGTCTCCAGCTGCGCGAGCAGGTGCTCCAGCCGCTTGCGCACGTCGAACATCTCCAGCACCTGCTGCTTCTGCTCGAGCTTGAGCGGCAGGTGCGCGGCCACCGTGTCGGCGAGCCGCCCGGCGTCGTCAATGCCGGCGAGCGAGGTGAGGATCTCTGGCGGGATCTTCTTGTTGAGCTTGACGTACTGATCGAAGCTGGAGAGCAGCGCGCGCCGCATCGCCTCGACCTCGGCGTCGGCGACCGGTTCGACGCGCACCGGGGTCGCCTCGGCCACCCAGTGCGTTCGCATGTCCGTGACCGACGCGATCTTCGCCCGGCTCACGCCCTCGACCAGCACCTTCACGGTGCCGTCCGGGAGCTTGAGCATCTGCAGGATGCTGGACACGCACCCGATCGCGTACATGTCCTGCGGGCCGGGGTCGTCCTTGGCGGCGGACTTCTGCGCCACCAGGAGGATGGATTTGCCGCTCTCCATCGCCGTCTCCATCGCCTTGATGGATTTGGGCCTGCCGACGAAGAGCGGGATCACCATGTGCGGAAACACCACCACGTCCCGCAGCGGGAGCAGCGGATACTGGGCGGCGGGTGCGGGTGCCCCGGAGGGCTGGATATCGGACATTGGAGGCCTCTAAAGCCGTAGGACGCTCCCTGAAGTTAGGGGTTCCCCGGCAAAAAATCAAATGCCGGCTACAGGTTGCTGCCGGCGACCTTCTGCGGCTGGTCGGAGTAGATGAGAAGCGGCTTGCCGTCGGCGAGGATCATCTGTTCGTCCACCACCACCTTGCTGACGTTCTCCAGCGTCGGCAGCTCGTACATGGTGTCGAGCAGCACATGCTCCAGGATCGAGCGCAGCCCCCGGGCGCCGGTCTTGCGGGCGAGCGCCTTCTTCGCCACCGCGGCGAGCGCCGGCGGACGGACTTCCAGCTCGACGCCCTCCATCGCGAACAGGCGCTGGTACTGCTTGATGAGCGCGTTCTTCGGCTCGACCAGGATCTGCACCAGCGCCTTCTCGTCCAGTTCCTCCAGCGCCGCGACCACCGGCATGCGCCCGACGAACTCCGGGATCAGGCCGTACTTGATCAGGTCCTCCGGCTCGACGATCTTGAGCAGATCGTAGGTCGCCTTGGAATTGTTGGGGCTCCTCACCTCGGCGCCGAAGCCGATGCCGGTCTTCTCGGTGCGGTTGCGCACGATCTTCTCCAGCCCGTCGAACGCCCCGCCGCAGATGAACAGGATGTTGGTGGTGTCCACCTGCACGAAGTCCTGGTTCGGGTGCTTGCGCCCGCCCTGCGGCGGCACCGAGGCGATCGTGCCCTCGATGAGCTTCAGGAGCGCCTGCTGCACGCCCTCGCCGGAGACGTCGCGCGTGATCGAGGGGTTGTCGGACTTGCGCGAGATCTTGTCAATCTCGTCGATGTAGACGATCCCGCGCTTGGCCTTGTCCACGTCGTAGTCGCAGTTCTGCAGCAGCTTCTGGATGATGTTCTCGACGTCCTCGCCGACGTAGCCGGCCTCGGTGAGCGTCGTCGCATCGGCGATCACGAACGGCACGTTGAGCAGGCGCGCGAGCGTCTGCGCGAGCAGCGTCTTGCCCGAGCCGGTCGGGCCGATCAGCAGGATGTTGGACTTCGCCAGCTCCACCTCGTCGTTCTTCGACAGGTGCTTGAGCCGCTTGTAGTGGTTGTAGACCGCGACCGAGAGGATCTTCTTGGCGCGGTCCTGGCCGATCACGTACTGGTCGAGGATGGCGCGGATCTCGCGCGGCGTGGGCAGGTCCGAGCGCGCGCCCTTGCCGCCCTTCTCGGTGGCCGTCTCCTCGCGGATGATGTCGTTGCACAGCTCGATGCACTCGTCGCAGATGAACACCGACGGGCCGGCGATGAGCTTTCTCACCTCATGCTGGCTCTTGCCGCAGAACGAGCAGTAGAGCAGCTTTTCGCCCGAAGCGCTCTTGTCCGACATTTACACCGACTCCCGCGAAACCAGAACCTTGTCCACCAGCCCGTACTTTACCGCTTCTTCGGCTCCCATGAAAAAATCGCGGTCGGTGTCGCGCTGGATCACCTCCAGCGGCTGGCCGGTGTGCCGGGCGAGGATCTCGTTCAGGCGCTGGCGCAAAAACAGGATCTCGCGCGCGTGGATCTCCACGTCCGACGCCTGGCCGGAGAAGCCGCCCATCGGCTGGTGGATCATGACGCGCGAATTGGGCAGCACGAACCGCTTGCCCTTCTCGCCGGCGGCAAGGAGCAGCGCCCCCATGCTCGCGGCCTGCCCGATGCAAAGGGTCGAGACGTCGGGCTTGATGAACTGCATGGTGTCGTAGATGGCGAGTCCCGCCGACACCGAACCGCCGGGCGAGTTGATGTAGAAGAAGATGTCCTTGTCGGGGTTCTCCGACTCGAGGAACAGCAGTTGCGCCACGATCAGGTTCGCGCTCACCTCGCTCACCGGACCGACCAGGAACACCACCCGCTCCTTGAGCAGGCGCGAGTAGATGTCGTAGGCGCGCTCGCCCCGTCCCGACTGCTCGATGACCATCGGGATCAGCCCCAGGTCGCGGGGCTCCGGCATTCTCGACATCCCGTTCAGGTCTTTCATGCGTCCGCGCCCATCAGTTCCTCGAAGGTTACCGCTTTTTCCGTCACTTTCGCCCGCGCCAGAACCCAGTTCACGACGTTCGCCTCCAGCGCGAGGCTTTCCATCTCCGACAGCCGCTGCGGCTGCGTGTAAAACCACTTTACCACCTCGGCCGGGTTCTCGTAGGCCTCGGCCTCCGCCTCGATCAGCGCACGCACCTCGGCCGGTTTCGGCTTGAGGTTCTCGGCGCGCGCCACCTCGGCGATGATCAGTCCGAGCGCCACCCTGCGGCGCGCCGCCGCCTCGAACGCCTGCGGGTCGAGCGGCAGGTTCTCCAGCTTGATTCCCTTCGCCTTCAGGTCCGCGGCCGCCGCCTCGACCAGCCGCTGCAGCTCCATGCCCACCAGGGCCTTCGGCAGCTCGAGCGGCGTGTGATCCAGCAGCGCCTGCAGCGCCTGTTGCTTGAGGCGGGCGGCGATGCGCTTTTTCACCTCGCGCTCGACATTGGCGCGGATCTCGGCGCGCATCCGGGCGAGATCGCCGTCGGCCACGCCGAGCTGGCGGGCGAAGTCGGCGTCCACCTCCGGCAGCACCGGCGCCTCGACGCGGACCATCTTCAGCTCGTAGCGCGCCGTCTTGCCCGCCACGTCCTTGCCGTGGTAGTCGTCCGGAAATTTCACGTCAAAGGCACGCGTCTCGCCCGGCGCCATGCCGCGGGCGGCGTCCTCGAACTCGGGCAGCAGGCGCTTTTCACCGAGTATCGTCACGAATCCCGTCATCGAGCCGCCGTCGAACGGCTGGCCGTCGATGCGGCCCTCGAAGTCGAGCGTCACCCGGTCGCCGTCGGTCGCCGCGCGCGCCACCTGCTCGTAGCGCACGCGCTGCCGGCGCAGGATCTCGATGGTCTTGTCCACCGCCGCTTCGTCCACCTCGAGCGCCGGCCGCTCGATCACGACGCCGGAGAGATCGCCCACCTTCACTTCCGGAAACACCTCGAAGGTGGCGCTGAACTCCAGCCGGTCGGCCGCGCCCTCCTTCTTCTCGATGCGCGGCAGCCCCGCGACGCGCAGGTTCGCCTCGCGCACCATCTCGCCGAAGGCCTTCTGCACCGCGTCGCCGATGACCTCGTTGCGCACCTGCGGCCCGTACTGCTGCGCGACCAGCTTGAGCGGCACTCTCCCGGGCCGGAAGCCGGGCATCTTCACGTTGCGCGCGAGCTTTTTCAGGCGCTCCTCCACCTGCCGGTCCACCTCCGCCGCCGGCAGCGACATTGACAGGCGCCGCTCCAGCGCGCCGAGCGTTTCCACGTTGACCGCCATTGACCTGATTCGCTCCGAAACGAAACCCGCCTGCCTCAACCGGGCCGGGCGCTGGTGCGAAGGGTGGGAGTCGAACCCACACGCCTCGCGGCGCTGGAACCTAAATCCAGTGCGTCTGCCAGTTCCGCCACCTTCGCGCGCGTGAAGCAGAAGCCCTCGCGGCACACTATTATACGGTGGAACGCGGCCTTCTCTCGCGGGAAATGGCCGGATTTTCCTTGCGAATCAGCCATTCCGTGCCGGTCAACCATTACGAGAACTTTCCGGTGGCGTCGCTGCTGCTGCCGGCGCGGCTGCGCGCGCCGATCGAGGCGATCTACCGCTTCGCGCGCAGCGCCGACGACTTCGCCGACGAGGGCGACGACCCGCCGGCGCTGCGTCTGGAGAAGCTCGCCGAATACCAGGCGAAGCTGGTCCTGATCCGCATGGGCGGCGAGCCCGACGATCCGCTGTTCGCGACGCTCGCGCGCATCGCCCGCGAGCATGCGCTGCCGATCCGCCTGTTCGAGGACCTGCTCGATGCGTTCGCGCAGGACGTGGTGAAGAGCCGCTACGCCGATTTCGGCGAAGTCCTCGACTATTGCCGCCGGTCGGCGAACCCGGTCGGGCGGCTGCTGCTGCACCTTTTCAAACGCACGTCCGAGGCGGAGCTGCGCCAGTCGGACGCCATCTGCACCGGGTTGCAGCTCGTCAATTTCTGGCAGGACGTCGCGCTCGACTGGGCGAAGGGGCGCGTCTACCTGCCGCAGGACGAGATGCGCCGCCACGGGGTCAGCGAATCGCACCTCGCCGAGGGGCGCTGCGACGCCGCCTGGCGGGCGTTGCTCGCCTCGCTTTGCGAGCGCACGCGCGCGCTCATGATGCAGGGCGCGCCGCTTGCGCGCGCGCTCGAAGGCCGGGTGCGCTGGGAGATCGCGGTCACCGTGCAGGGCGGACTGCGCATCCTGGAGAAGATCGCCGCCGCCGGCTACGACGTCTTCCGCCGCCGGCCGACGCTCGCCTGGTCCGACTGGCCGCTCCTTGCCTGGAGGGCGCTGTGAGCCCCGACGAGTACTGCCGCGACAAGGCGGCCGCGAGCGGATCCAGCTTTTACTACGCGTTCATGTTCCTGCCGCCGGAGCGGCGGCGCGCGATCACCGCGCTCTACGCGTTCTGCCGCGAGGTGGACGACATCGTGGACGAGGCGACCGACCCCGGCCTCGCCCGCACGCGCCTCGCGTGGTGGCACGGCGAGATCGCGAACCTCTTCGCCGGCCGGCCGCAGCACCCGGTGACGCGCGCGCTCGCGCCGGCGCTAGGCCCCTTCGGCATCCGCGCCGAGCGCCTGAACGAGGTCATCACCGGCATGGAAATGGACCTCGCGCAGACCCGCTACCCGGATTTCGCCGCGCTGGAGCGCTATTGCTACCACGTCGCCGGGGTGGTGGGCATGCTCGCCGCTGGGATCTTCGGCTACACGAACCCGGGCACGCTGGAGTACGCCCGGCGCCTGGGCACGGCGTTCCAGCTCACCAACATCATCCGCGACGTCGGCGACGACGCGCGGCGCAACCGCATTTACCTGCCGATGGACGAGCTGCGCGCCTTTGGCGTCGCCGCGGCCGACATCCTCGCCGCGCGCGGGGGCACGGCGTTCGAGCGCCTGATGGAGTTCCAGTACCGTCGGGCGGTCCGGTACTACGGGGAAGCGCTCGCCGCGCTGCCGCAGGAGGACCGGCGCGCGCAGCTTCCGGGCCTCATCATGGCGAGGATCTATCGCGCGCTGCTGGAGGAGATCGAGCGTGACGGGTTCCGCCGCGTGCTCACCCACCGCACCTCGCTCACGCCGCTGCGCAAGTTCTGGCTCGCCTGCGCCACCTGGGCGCGGGCCTAGCGTCGCCGTGCCGCGCGTCGCCGTCGTCGGAGCCGGCTACGCCGGTTGCGCCGCGGCGGTAACGCTCGCCGCACGCGGCGCACGGGTGACGCTGTTCGAGGCGGGCGCGGTGCCCGGCGGGCGCGCGCGGCGCGTGCGCGTGCGGGAAGCGGAACTCGACAACGGCCAGCACATCCTGAGCGGCGCATACTCGGAGCTCCTGCGCCTGATGCGGCAGGTCGGCGTGCCCCCAGACGCGGTGCTGCGCTGTCCGCTCGAGCTGCGCTACGCCGACGGCTTCGCGTTCCGCGCCCTGTGGCTGCCGGCGCCGCTCGGGCTCGCCGGAGGACTGCTCGCCGCGCGCCGACTGCCCCTGCGCGAGGCACTGGGGGCGATGCGCTTTCTCTGGCGCATGGGCCGCGGCGGGTTCCGGCTCGAGCGCGATCAGACGGTCGCCGCGCTTCTCGCCGAGCACCGCCAGGATGGGCGGGCGGGCCATTATCTGTGGCGGCCGCTGTGCGTATCGGCGCTCAACACCCCTCCCGAGCGCGCCTCGGCGAGGGTCTTCCTCGCGGTGCTGCGGGACACGCTCGCCGGCGAGCCCGGCGCCGCCGACCTGCTGCTGCCGCGCGTGGATCTCTCGCGCCTGTTCCCCGAGCCCGCCTGCGCGTTCGTGCGCGCGCATGGCGGCGAGGTGCGCTTGGGCGAGGCTGTTCGCGACCTCGCACCCCTGCGCGCGACCCGCGACGCGGTGATCGTCGCGGTCGGTCCGCACCAGCTCAAGGCGCTCGCGCCCGCGCTCGTGACGGAATACGAATACCAGCCGATCTACACCTGCTATCTCCAGTACGCCGAGGCGGTGAAGCTGCCGCTGCCGATGCTCGGGCTGGCGGGCGGGCTGGTGCAGTGGGCGTTCGACCGCGGCGCGCTCACGGGCGAGAAGGGTCGCATCGCCTGCGTGATCAGCGCCGAGGGCGACCACCAGCAGTTGGAGCGCGAAGCGCTGGCGCAGCTCTGCCACCGCGAGCTCGCCGCAGCGCTGGGGTCGCTGCCCGAACCGCAATGGTCGCTCGTGATCGCGGAAAAGCGCGCCACCGTCGCCTGCACGCCCGGGCTGGTACGACCGTCGCAGACGACGGCGATTCCCGGCGTGTACCTCGCGGGCGATTACACCGACCCCGAGTACCCGCCGACGCTGGAAGCGGCCGTGCGCAGCGGCATTCGCGCCGCGCACCTCGCCCTCAACGCGTAGCGCCGCGAAGCGCCTCCGCGAATTCCTTCGGGTCGAAGCCTGCCAGGACCCTTGTCCCGGACTCCACGATGGGGCGGCGGATCGCGCTCGGGTTCTCCTCCAGGAGCGCCAGCATCTTCGCTTCGGTCAGGTTCCGGCGCTTGGCCTCCGGAATCTTGCGCCACGTCGGTCCGCGCGTGTTCGCGAGGTTCTCCCAGCCGAGCCGCTTCGCCCACACTTTGAGCTTCCCCGGCGGCACGCCGTCTTTCTTGTAGTCGTGGAACTCGTAGGCGATGCCGTTCGCCTCCAGCCAGGCGAAGGCCTTCTTCATGGTGTTGCAGTTGCGAATGCCGTAGATCTTGACCATGTCCCGCTCTTCAGCTCCCTCTGCGGCCTGCCCGCTGTCGGCAAATCGTCCGCCCTGACAAGGCCAATGAAGCCGTCGCTCGTCACCCTTGGGCGAGCGAGCGTCACAGGTCGCGCAGCACCTGCACCGCGCGATCCACGCGCTCCACGCCGATCACCTCAAGGCCCGCGATCCTTCCCTTGGGCACGTTGGCCCGGGGCACGATCGCCTTCTCGAAGCCGAGCTTGGCCGCCTCCTTCAACCGCTCCTGCCCGCGCGGCGCCGGCCGCACCTCGCCCGCAAGCCCGATTTCGCCGAACACCACCACCGCGGGCGGAATCGGACGATCGGTCAACGAGGATACCACCGCGAGCGACACCGCAAGGTCGGCGGCAGGCTCGCCGATGCGCACGCCGCCCACCGCGTTCACGAACACGTCCTGCTCCCAGGTCGCGATTCCGGCATGCCGGTGCAGAACGGCAAGAAGCATCGCGAGGCGGTTGGCATCCAGGCCGACCGAGAGCCTGCGCGCGTTCGGCGTGTGCGCCGGATCCACGAGCGCCTGGATCTCCACGAGCAGCGGCCGCGTGCCCTCGACGGTGGCGAGCACGCACGAGCCGGCGACGCCCCGGTCGCGGCCGGCGAGGAAGAGCGCCGAGGGGTTCGCGACCCCGCGCAGACCCTTTTCGGTCATCGCGAAGACGCCGATCTCGTTCACCGCGCCGAAGCGGTTCTTCACCGCGCGCACGACGCGGAACGCGGAATGCGCCTCGCCCTCGAAGTAGAGCACCGTGTCCACGAGGTGCTCCAGCACCCTCGGGCCGGCGATCGCGCCTTCCTTGGTGACATGGCCGACGATGAACACCGCCGCCCCCGAGCGCTTCGCCTGGCGCACGAGCTGCGCGGCGCACTCGCGCACCTGCGCGACCGACCCCGGCGCCGAGGCGAGCGCCTCGGTCCACAGCGTCTGGATCGAATCGAGTACCGCGACCTCCGGCCGTTCGGCGTCCATCGCGGCGAGGATGCGCTCAAGTTGCGTCTCGGCGAGCAGACGCACTGCGCGCGCATCGAGCGCGAGGCGTCGCGCGCGCAGCGCGACCTGCTCGGCGGACTCCTCGCCGGAGACGTAGAGCGTACGGTGCGACGCCCCCATCGCGGCGAGCGCCTGCAGGAGCAGCGTGGACTTGCCGATGCCGGGATCGCCGCCGATGAGGGCCGCCTGACCGGCGACCAGTCCGCCGCCGAGCGCGCGGTCGAGCTCCCCGACGCCGGTCGGAAGCCGTTCGCGCTCGCGCGCCTCGATCGCATCGAGCGCGAGCGCGCGCGGGGCGGCGTGCGCCGTGCGCCTTGCTCCCGGCCGCTCGGCAAGCGTCTCGACCAGGGTTCCCGCCGCTCCGCACGAGGGGCAGGCGCCGAACCATTGCAGGGCGCTCGCGCCGCATTCGCTGCACACGTAGGCGGTTTTCGCGCGCGCCATCAGGGCACCTCGACCACCTGCACGCGCGGGGCGAGTGCGCACAGCAATTCGTAGTTCACCGTGCCGGCCGCGACCGCCACTTCCTCGACCGGCAGCCCCTCGCCCCAGAGCACCACCGGCGCGCCGTGACCGGCCTCCGGGATGTCGGTGAGGTCGCAGACAATCATGTCCATCGAGACGCGGCCGACGATCTGCGTGCGCCTGCCGGCCACCAGCACCGGGGTTCCGGTCGGCGCATGGCGCGGATAGCCGTCGGCGTAGCCGCAGGCGATCACGCCCACGCGCATCGGCCTCGGCGCCTCGTAGGTGAATCCGTAGCCCACCCGCTCGCCGGGCTCCAGGTTCTGAACCGCAATGATTTCGGAGGCGAGCGTCATCGCGGGCTTCAGGCCGATCTCGGCGGCGGTGCGGAACGCGAAGGGCGTCCCTCCGTAGAGCATGATGCCGGGGCGCACCCAGTCGGCGCGCGTCAGCTCGGGAAACCGCAGCAGCGCCGCCGAGTTGGCGAGCGAGCGCGGCGCCTCGATGCCGTGCACCAGCACCTCGAACCATTTGAGCTGAGGCTCGACCCCGGTCTCGCCGTCGGCGTCGGCGAAGTGGGTCATAAGCGTGATCGCGCCCACCCGCGGCATGTTCCTCAGCGCGTGCCACGCCGCAGCGACCCCCTCGCCGCTGAAGCCGAGCCGGTTCATGCCGCTGTTGACCTTGAGATAGACCTCCATCGTTCCTTCGAAGGGCGTCTTTTCGAGCATCGCGATCTGCTCGGCGCAGTGCACAACCGGGGTCAGGCGGTAGCGGGCGAAGAGCGCGATGTCCTGCGGCGAGAAGAAACCCTCGAGCATCAAGAGCGGCCGCGATTCTCCGGCCGCGCGCAGCCGCAGCGCGTCGGCGAGGTCGAGAAGCGCCAGGCCATGGGCGGCCGAGAAGGCCTTCGCCGCGCGCAGCAGCCCGTGGCCGTAGGCGTTCGCCTTCACCACCGCCCAGGTCTTCGCCGGCGCGGCGTACTTCATGGCGAGCGCCAGATTGTGCGCCAGCGCCGAAGCGCTGATCGCGGCGCGGATCGGGCGCGGCATCGAGCTCGCTCAGCCGCGCCGCAGCAGGCGCACGTGCATGACCCATTATATTTCCGGACCGTCATGCCGCTGTCATGCCACGCGCAGCGCGGCCGTGCTATAAAGCCGGGCCTTCACGCCGGCGCCCTCGGGAGGGGGAATTGGGACGCGGGTTCTACATCATCATGGCGGCGCAGTTCTTCTCGTCGCTCGCCGACAATGCGCTGCTCGTCGCCGCGATCGCGCTGCTCATGGAGGCGAGCGCGCCCTCATGGCTCACTCCGTACCTGAAGTTCTTCTTCGTGGTGTCCTACGTCGTGCTCGCGCCCTACGTCGGCGCGTTCGCCGACCGCCTGCCCAAGGGCATCGTGATGTTCGTCTCCAACGCGATCAAGATCGCCGGCTGCCTGCTGATGCTGTTCGAGGTCAACCCGCTCGCCGCGTACGCCCTGGTCGGGCTCGGGGCCGCGGCGTACTCGCCGGCCAAGTACGGCATCGTCACCGAGTACCTGCCCCACTCCAGGCTCGTCGCCGCGAACGGCTGGATCGAGGGACTGACGGTCGCCTCGATCATCCTCGGGGTGGTGCTGGGCGGCGCGCTGGTGGACCAGAAGGTGTCGCCGACGCTCGTCGCGTACGCGCCGCCGGGGATCACGACGCCCGCGGAGGCGGCGATCTTCTGCATCGTGTTCGTGTACGCGCTCGCCGCGCTCATCAACCTGTACGTGCCGCGCACCGGAGTGCCGCTCAAGCCCCTGCCGGTGCACCCGCTCGACACCCTGCGCGATTTCGCGCGCTGCGTCGCGCGCCTGTGGACCGACAAGCTCGGCCAGATCTCGCTCGCGGTGACGACGCTGTTCTGGGGCGCCGGCGCGACGCTGCAGTTCATCGTCATAGACTGGTCGCGCGCGGCGCTCGATTTCAACCTGTCGCAGGCGTCGTACCTGCAGGGCGTGTGCGCCATCGGCATCGCCGCCGGCGCGATCGCCGCCTCGGCGCTGGTGCAGCTCGACCGCGCCGTGCGCGTCATCCCGCTCGGGATCGCCATGGGCCTGGTCGTGATCGTGATGAACGCGGTGACGAACGTCTGGATCGCGGTGCCCCTCATCGTGCTGATCGGCCTGCTGGCCGGCTTTTTCGTCGTGCCGATGAACGCGCTGCTTCAGCACCGGGGCCACCATCTGGTCGGCGCCGGGCGCTCGATCGCGGTGCAGAACTTCAACGAGAACATCTCGATCCTGGTCATGATCGCGGTGTACTCGCTGCTGCTCAGACTCGGGCTTTCGATCTACGCGGTGATC
>Ga0073934_10003419_pt1 | contig 29295 bp, 23 predicted proteins | sample LarsenN4metaG_FD_76834 | JGI IMG/M metagenome (GOLD analysis project Ga0073934, IMG submission 76834) | Hot spring sediment bacterial and archeal communities from British Columbia, Canada, to study Microbial Dark Matter (Phase II) - Larsen... ... | reverse complement strand
TGAGTTTCTTCCGCGTCTTGCGGCCGACCTCGAAGTGGACCTTGTACTCGGTTGTCAGCATGGTCATTTCTCCGTGCGCCCGGCCGGGTATTCCTCGGCCAGCGCCTTGATGCCCGTGGGCCGGAACGTGATCGCCAGCGTCCCGTCCGCGCCGTCATACGTGACCCGTTCCACCAGCAGGCGCAGCACCCGCCCTTGTTCCCCCGGCGCGAGCGAGTCCCAAACCGGATCGAACATCGAAAGCGCCCGCGCCAGTTCCTTCTCGTCCACCGTCTTCTCGCCAATCGCGATGATCTGCTCCCGCACCTCGGTCGCCCGCTGTTCGGCGGCGCGTATGCGCTCCTGCAGGTCCGCCAATCGTGCAGCCGTGGGCGTCTCGCCCGGCTTTCCGGCTTGGTCGATCAACTTCCGCACCTCCGCGCCGTGTTGCGCCAGTTCGCGTTTCAGGCGGCGGCGTTCGCCCTGGAGCGCCTCCAGCCCGGCTTGGTTCTGCTTCCGCGCCTGCGCCAACGTCGCGGCCAGAACCTTGTTGTCCTTGCCGATCGCCCGGATGCGGTCCACCACGAACCGCTCGATCTCGGCGGCGGGCACCGACTTGGTCGGGCAATCCTCCCAGCCCCGCTTCTGGGCGTTCATGCAGACGTAGTAGCGATAGCGGCGGTTGGCCTTGGAGGTGTAGGTGTGCATCATCCCGCAGCCGCACGGTTTGCACTGGAGGATACCTTTGAGCAACGCGCCGTACTTGTTCCGCGTCACCGCCGACCCGGTGCCGCCGTTACGGCCGTTGTGCCGCAGGGCGTCCTGGACGCGATGCCAGAGCGACTCGTTCACGATGCCCGAATGCTCGGCGGGGTGGATTTCCTCGTGGTAGCGCACCTTGCCGATGTAGACCACGTTGGTCAGCAGGCGGTAGAGCGCCTCCTTCGTGTACCGCCGCCCGCCCCGGACCTGCCCCTTCTTCGTCGTCCATTGCTTGGCACGCCAGCCACGCTTGTCCAGGTCGCGGATCGTCGGGATCAGCGAGCCGTGGTGCAGGTACAACTCGAAGATCTGCCGGACCTGCTTGGCCTCTTCCTCGTTGACGGTGACGCGTCCGCCCTGCGGGGTCGATGCCAGGTCATATCCCAGCACCGGGTGCCCGCCGGCCCATTTTCCTTTCCGCCGCGCCGCCGCGATCTTGTCCCGCGTCCGTTCGGAGATGATTTCCCGCTCGAACTGGGCGAACGACAGCAGCACGTTGAGCATCAACCGACCCATCGACGTGCTGGTGTTGAACTGTTGCGTCACCGAGACGAACGAGACGTGGTTGCGGTCCAGCACGTCCATCATCTTCGAGAAATCGATCAGGCTGCGGCTGAGCCGGTCCACCTTATAGACGACGATGGTGTCGATCTTCCCGGCGTCAATGTCGGCCAGAAGGCGCTGGAGCGCCGGGCGGTCCATGTTGCCGCCGGTGAACCCGCCGTCGTCGTAGCGCGTCGGCAGGCACGTCCACCCCTCGTGCTTCTGCGCCGCGATGTACGCCTCGCCGCTTTCGCGCTGGGCGTCGAGCGAGTTGAACTCCTGCTCGAGGCCCTCCTCGGTGCTCTTGCGGGTGTAGACGGCGCACCGCAGCGTCTTCTTGTCGGCGTCCTTACCCATGCGATTTCCTCCCGGCCCCGAGGCCGAAGAAATAGTTGCCGTTCCAGTGCGAGCCGGTGATTGCCTTGGCGACCGCCGACAGGCTGCCGTACACCGCGCCGAGGTACTCGAACCCGTTGTCCAGTACGGTGACCTGAATCATCTGGCCCTTGTACTGGCGGGTCAGAACGGTGCCGGGCATCGGCTGGCCGGCGCGGTCGCCAAACGCGATCTTGGCCGACCGCGTCGTGGATGCCGGCGATGGCGCGGGCGAGTCCGGGGGCCGGCGCATCCGCAAGTCGGCGTCGTTGGCCAGTTCCTCGGCCCGCCGCCGGGCGCGTTCGGTCAGGTCGCCATCGACGTTGGCCTGCATCCGCCAGGCGATCCGTTTCCAGAGCCAGTCCTTGTTCCCGGATCGCGCGGCCTCGCCGAAGACCTCCAGGTAGCGGCCCCGCAGTTCCTTGACGGTCATCTGTTTGAGCGCCGCGACCTCGCGGGGGATGTTGGTTTTCGTTTCGATCATGCTCGTGTCCTCTGGCCTCTCTGGCCGTTAACGTGATGGACACAAGGGCGAGGTTTCCGAAAGATGGCAAGTCGATTCCGCAGGAATCTTCGAACTCCCGGCGCTCTCGCCTGTGGCGGGGGCAGGCAGGCATGGGGTGCGGCGTTTCAAACGCAGGAACCCGGCGGCCAGAATCGCGACCACTTCATCGATGCGTTCGTCGGCGGACATGCGGGCGGGATCGTCGGGTGACATGGGCGCTCCTCGCGCTGTCGCCCACAACGACCTTCCCATCGGGACCGGCGGGTTGTCTGGCGGGGTGCAGGATTTCGAGGCTGTTGGTTAACAGCCTGCTCCTCTACTACCTACCGCCAGATGGTGAGATGTGTCTTGGCTTGGCACGAACGAGGACGAAGTACTACTTGCCTTCGGGCTTGTTGACAGTGGCTGCCACTTTGCCCTGCCCACCGAAACTAACGGAGAGCGTCTCCCCCGACTTCGCCTTCAGGAACCATGTATGGTTTCCTTTGCCGGTTCGACGAAATGCATAGTCCACGTCGGCAACTGCATCGACTAGGTCCGGCTCAGCCCGAGAGACAGCCGCGAGAACTTCAAGCGGAACGTCCTGGGCCTCGAAGACCTGGTACTCGTAACCATCCTTGGTAAAGGTCTTCTCCGGCTTCGCGGGAGTGACGGGCGCTTCATTCTCCGTGTCAATCGTCTTCTTCGACTTCTTTTCGTCCTCCGTCACCTGGTCTTCGGATGGCGCGTCGTAGCCGATGCCGTCACGTGAGACGGAGGCGATCTTGCGGCCATTCGCAGCCGTGAGGATCATGATGGCACCAGAGACGAAGAGCGCAACAGAGAAGACGGTCGGCTCAGCCTGACTGACGGTCGTGGACACGGGGGCTGTTGCCGGGGCTGTTGCTGGGGATTTAACTGACGTCGTGCGATGGGGTGGAAGAACATAGAGCACGACGGCAGCAGCAATCGACGCGACGCCGACGACAACCAGCGCGAGCCGCCAACCCCAATGAAGGTCAGATGGACTGCGCCTATTGCTGGACTGCTTACCCGTGCTCATCCATACATTCTACTCGCAACGCTTTTCCGATCACAGACCTTCGTGCCATGCCCGCTCCAAAACACGCCCTTTGAACGCGGTGCCCCCAAGTTCGAAGTCTCCCGTTCGGGGGCCTGATCGCTTTTTGGCTGTTAACCAACGGGGGGTTGTTAAACCGAGAGCGCGAGAGTTTGAGAGGCACTTTGGGGGGCACCGAGCGCAACCCCACCGGTTGCGCTCGCACCCCGAACGTCACGCATACGAACCGAGAGCGCGGACGGGGGCAGGAGAATCGCCGTAAGCCTTTGCGGGACGCGATTTAGGGCGACAGCGGCGCGGGGACGGGATGGGGCGGGGGTGTAAACAAAAACGGGCCTTCTCTTTCGAGAAAACCCGTTAAGCTCCGCGGGTAGGATTCGAACCTACAACCCGCCGGTTAACAGCCGGCTGCTCTACCATTGAGCTACCGCGGAAAATGATTATTCGGTTGTCGACCGAGGCAACCCGCCGGTTAATCCCGAAGAGTCGGGACTCTACCATTGAGCTACCGCGGAAAATGATTATTCGGTTGTCGACCGAGGCAACCCGCCGGTTAATCCCGAGTGTCGGGACTCTACCATTGAGCTACCGCGGAAGGTAACTCGTGGGCACACTTTTGTGGCCAACGAATGAGACCCGTGAGATTATCTCATCGGCGTGCGGCGGTCAAGACTTCAAGGGCCGTCAAAAATGCTCAGGGAGCGACAGCTGTCGCCGGCGGGTTACAGTGACGAGGCATCCGTTGGGGCGGCCTGTGTTTTTGTGGTGTCTGGTGTCTGGCGACGGGGGCAGACTATTTGAGGGGAACGCGATGCCGTGACGGAAATATTGGGGGCGGTCCCGCGTTGTTATGTAGTCACTAAGTGACTTTTGGTGATACAGTTGCCCCTGCAATCCGCGGGCAACCTGCTGATGAGATGATTGGAGGCCAGATGGTCAGGAAATACGTTCCCGTTGCTCTTGGGCTTAGCGTTCTCGCGTGGTGCTGCCAGGCCGGGGCCCAGACGACAAACGCGGTCAAACCCGACAGCGATCCTCCCGGAACCATCGAGCTGCGCGCTGATGCCAAGGAAGGCGTGAAGCTCTCTGGCAAGGCCAAGCTGGACAAACTCGGAGGTAAGGCCGACTACCTGGAGTCCGTCGGTATGACCGGTCAGACCGTGGCCGCCTTGGGGCTCTGGAACAAGGTGACGACCGAGGAATCACGCGTCGAATTTTCACCGACATTGCCCAAGGACGGCTACTACGACGTCTATGTCCGCTGGTATTCAGGCTCGATCGCGGGCAACGCGGTGATTGATGACCTGCCCATCACCGTGGTGTCGGCACAGGGTGAACGGACGTTCGCATTCGGACAGCAGATGGGCAATGTCTGGGCGTTTTTGGGGACGCATGCCTTCAAGGCCGGAAATGCGGGCAAGGTGATCGCCGACGCCAAGGGGAAACATGGCGCGGCGAATTTGAATGCGGTGAAATTTGTGCCTTCGGTTCAGCCGCCGGCATCGATGCCGCTGGTTCTGCCGGAGCCCAAGGGCGCGGCGGACGATTTTGACAAGATGCGTATGCAGTTGGCGAAGCGACTGACGGCCGCGGCGCAGGCGGATCTTTCGGACCCGGTGCAGGCGCAAAAGATTGCCGAGCAGGAGGCGTCGGCCTATTTCTACTGGAAGACGATGAAGTTTGATGCGGAGCGCCGGCAGTTGTGGAACAGCCCGAACGTTCCGTTTCGCGAGGGCAACAACGACGGCGGCGGCTGGCCGCTGACGAAGCAGTATGGGTACCTGCTGGCGATGACGCGGTCGTACGTGGGCAGCAATGCGCCGCTCGGTTTTGCCAGCAAGATGCAGGGCAATCCGCAGCTGCGCCAGGACATCATCGAGGGGCTGAAGTTCTTTCACCAGCATCGCTTCAATGAGAAGACGGTGAACAAGATGGGCGCCGACTGGATCGGCAACGAGATCTCGAACCCGCAGATGATCAGCACCATGATCTGCCTGCTGCATCCGCACATCTCGAAGGAATTCATTGCCCAGCAGACGGCCACCTTTGAGAACATGGCGCCCACGCCGCTGAAGATGTACGGCGGCGCCGGTACGACCACGGGTTTCAACCGGCTCTACGCATGTTACGCCTATGCCCTCCGCGGCCTGATGGAGAATAACGCCAAGAAGATTGAGCTTGCCCGCCAAAGCATCAGCCCTGAGTTTGAAGTGCTGACCCGGGCCAAGCCGATGGTGCGGCCGAACGGCAAGATATCCTACGACGGTTTCTATGCCGACGGTTCGTTCATTCAACACGGTGAACTGCCGTACATCGGGATTTATGGCGGCGGTGTGCTGACCAACTATGCTTCGATCAAGGAACTGCTGAATGGTTCGCCGTGGGAGATCAATGACCCCAAAGCGCAGATCTTCAACCAGTGGGTGACGAAAGGGTATGCGCCGCTTTTCTTCGGCGGCGACATCATGTATGGCTCGCTGGGGCGGTCTGCCGGTCAATCGTGGCACCAGGATGGCGCCGTGTCGTCACGCGTGATTGACGCGGTGGCGCAGATGGTGCCGTTGGCCAAGTCGCCGGCTGAGCGCCAGGAACTCTCGGCGATCTTGAGGGCCTGGGTCATCGACAAGGAGCAAAGCGCGTTTCCGCAGTACAACCGGCTTGTGGCGTCGCGAATCTCGCTGCCGGCGTACGTGGTGCTCACGGATATCAAGAAGGATGCGAGCATCAAGCCACAGCGGCCGGCACCGGGATCGTACATGTTCTACAACACGGACATGCTGGTGCACCATCAGGCGGACTTTGCGGCGCAGCTGCGCATGTTCTCGACGCGCATTCGCACGCATGAGGACATCAATGAGGGGACGAACCGCCTGGGCTGGTACCAGGGCTCGGGCACGCTGTTTGTCTATACGCGGGACAACTCCCGATACAACGACAATTTCTGGGCGACGGTGAATCCGTACCGCCTGCCGGGCACGACGGTGGACACTCGCGACCGCGAGGTGGAAGGCTCAAAGAATGGCGAACTGTCGCAGAGCCCGTGGGCCGGTGGGGCGGAGCTGGACGGGCTGGGCGTAGCGAGCATGGGCCTGATGGAGCCCAAGACGACGCTGACAGCGCAGAAGTCGTGGTTCTTCCTGGACGGGCAGATTGTGTGCCTGGGCAACCAGATCAAGAGCACTGACAACCGCACGATTGAGACGATCGTGGAGAATGTGAAGCTGCACGGTGCGGGAGGCAACGCGTTTGTGGTGAACGGGCAGCAGCAGCCGACGGACTTGGGATGGAAGGCGGACCTGAAGGATGTGCGTTGGGCGCATCTGGCGGGTCCCGTCGCCAATTCCGACATGGGTTGGGTGTTCCCGCAGGCTGCGACGCTGCAGGCGGTGCGCGAGGCGCGCACGGGTGCGTGGGTCCGCTGGTTTAAGAAAGATGACACGGCGCAGCACACGCGGAACTACCTGACGATGTGGTACGACCATGGCGCCAATCCCACGGGGGCGAGCTATGCGTACATCATCCTGCCCGGCAGAAACAGCGCCCAGACCCAGGAGTATGCCCAGAAGCCCGAGGCGGAAATCCTGGCGAACACGGCCGAATTGCAGGCGGTGCGCTACGGCAAACGCTCGACTGTAGCGGCCTCCGTGTGGACGGATGCCCCGACGGCCGTCGGTGAGGCCACGGTCACGGGCAAATGCAACATCATCATCAGCGACGACGGCAAGCAATTGCGCCTGGCGGTGTCCGATCCGACGCAGTTGAACGTCGGCTCGATCCGCGTGGCATTCAAGCACGGCGTGAGCGAGACGGTGAAGGCTGACGACGGCGTGAAAATTGAGAGCAGCAATCCGCTGGTGGTGACGATCCAGATGAAACAGTCGGATGGCAAGACATTCCGGGCACGCTTCACACGCTGAGTGGCGGACCGCTAACGCAAGGGCTTCGTGATTCCGTAGCAGGGAAGAAAGTGATGGCTACCGACAAGGAGAACGCGAGCTTCCGTAGCACCGCGGGCGCATTGCCCCGCAAGGTGCTGGTGGCGACTACGATGGCGAGCTTCCACGGCACGGCGGCGCAGCGTACGGCACAGGCGCTAAGCCTGATTGCCCAAGCAGCTGAGATTCAGACGGCGCAGCACGGACGACGGCTCGACCTGGTGGTACTGCCGGAGTATGCGATTCAGCAGCGCGATGGCGGTCCTGTGGGGGCACGAGCCGTGGCGTTGGGTGGTCCGGAACTGACGCAACTGATGGCCGCGGCGCGCCGCTATGGGTGTTACCTGATTGTTCCCGCGATGCTCGCACCCCGCGGAAGCAACTCGGCAGCGACCAACTCAGCCGTGCTGTTGGACCGCATGGGTAACGTCGCCGGCGTTTACGACAAGGTGCACCCGGTGTGCAGTGCTGACGGCACGCTGGAAGGCGGCATTACACCTGGCACGGAGTATCCTGTCTTCGACTGCGACTTCGGCCGCATCGGCATCCAGATCTGCTGGGATATGTGTTACGAGGAGGGCTGGCTCGCCCTCGCAGAGCGCGGCGCCGAACTGGTGGCGCTCTGCTCGGCTTCGCCGCAGACCGTTCGCCCGGCGATGTACGCGCTGCGTGGGCCGTATCACGTTGTCACCAGCACGCCGCGCGACAACGCCACGTTTTTCAGCCCCATCGGCACCGTGCTGGCGCAGACCACCGACCGACCGGTGCTCGTTCATGAGATCGACCTGGCTTATGCCATACTGCATTGGTCGGCGACGCTGGACGAAGGGCGGGCACTTACGCGGCGGTTCGGGCCGCGCATCGGTTACGCCTACAGTCCGCGTGAAGATACCGGCGTGTTCTGGTCCAACGATCCGCAGACACCCGTCCGAACCATGATCCAGGAACTGGGGTTGGTGGAAATGGGCCAGCACATCGCCGCATCAACGCGGGCAGTGCAGGCCCTGCAGAGATAATGAGGCGATGACAGGCGGTCTCGGATCGATGAGGTTCAGGACGCCGCATACGGCAGAAAACGAGACCGAGTTGTGACGATGAACCAGGCGCCGGCCAATATCCTGCTGATCACCACCCATGACTCGGGGCGGCACTTCGGGTGCTACGGCCATCCGACGGTGCATACGCCGGCGGTGGATGCTCTGGCCGCCGAGGGCTGCAGGCTGACGAACTTTTTCGCGGGCAGCCCGATCTGCAGTCCCAGCCGGGCGTGCCTTTTCACGGGCACCTATCCGCAGACGCACGGCGTGATGACCATTGCCAACAGGGCGAAGGGCATTGCGCTGCGTTCGCCGCAGCATCATCTTGCGCACCTGCTGAAACAAGCGGGCTACCGCACCGCGCTGTTCAACCATCAGCATGAAACGGCGGGGGAGGAACTGCTTGGTTTCGATGATTTGCATCTGCATCGCCCGCGTGCGCCGGCGGATGTTGTCGGGCGCGAAGTGGCCAGTTATCTGCGACAGGTCGGTACGCCCTTTTTTGTTGAAGTTGGTTTGAACGAGACGCACACGCCCTACGACAACAGCAACACTGCCGCCGACGATAGCCTGGGCGTAGAGATACCCCCATACATCATTGACAATGCGGCGGCGCGCGCGTGGATGGCGGGTTACCAGGGGATGGCCCGCCGGGCGGATGAGGGCATTCGCAGCATGCTGGAGGGGTTAGCACGCGCGGGGCTTGCGGAGAGCACATTGGTCATCTTCACGGTGGACCACGGCATTGAACTGCCGCGCGCTAAATGGTTTCTCTATGACCCCGGACTGGCCGTGGCGTTCGTCTGCCGCTGGCCGAACGGCGGGATACGGCCGGGCTCCACCTGCGACCTGCTGACCAGCAATGTCGACGTGATGCCGACGGTGATGGAATTGCTGGGACAGCCGCGGCCGGTGCATGCGCAGGGCGTGAGCTTTGCCGCGGCGCTGCGTGGTGAATCGACGGCGCCCGTGCGGTCCGAAGTCTTTGGCTTTCAGACGGGCTACGAGATGCGTTGCGTGCGCACCGATCGCTACAAGCTGATTCATAACTTTGAGCGGCACCCGCCCTGCACATGTCCCGGTGATGTGGCGAAGCCGCGGCAGGAGCAACCGTGCAGTCCGCTGGTGGAGCTTTATGATCTGCGCGACGATCCCTGTGAAACACGCAATCGCGCGGAAGACCCGGACCTGAGCGCTGTACGTCGCGATCTGACTGGACGCCTGCGCCGCTGGATGCGCGAGCAGAATGACCCGATCCTCCAGACGAGTCTGTGTCCTGACGCGTTCTACCACGAGGCGGTTGCGTTGTTGACGCGCGATGTGGTTGGTTGAGGCAAGGAACTCGGGTTGCGTGCGCAGGCCGTTGTTTCGCGATGGTCAGCGTGCAGAAGGATGGCCGCGGGCTGGAGCCGCACCACGGCGGGTTCGATCATCGCTTTCACTTTGCGCGGGCGTCAATTCATCGACGACGGTGCAAGGCGGCGTGTGCAACGGTTCCGCACCGTCTTACTTCCGCCGGCAACGAAGTTACACCGTTCAGCAAATCCGCGTTCACTCGTTGTGGTGGCGGGTGCGGAGTGTTTAGACTCTCACCACATGATGCCGGGAGAAGTTCAATCATGAAGAAAGTGCTTGCAGGCCTGGCGAGCCTGGCAGTGGCGGCAGCCACCGCGACGGTGGGTTTGGCAGACACGCTTCCCGCCAGAGATCGGCCCAATATTCTTCTGATAACGGCCGACGACTTGGGCATGCAACTTTCATGTTACGGCGATAGAAACATCGCGACGCCTCACCTCGACAAGCTTGCGAGCAGCGGCGTGCGCTTCACGCGGGCCTATGTGACGCAACCGTCCTGCAGTCCCTCGCGCAGCAGCATGTTCACGGGTTTGTATCCCAGTCAGACAGGCCACCTCGGCCTCTCTCACTATGGTTTCGGCATCCAGCAGGGAATTCCGAACCTTACCGTTACACTTCGCAACGCCGGCTTCCGCACCGCGCTGATCGGCAAACTGCATGTTGGCCCTGCCAAGTCCTTTGCGTTTGATCTTGCCGAAGGTGGTTTCGATACTGCCACGCCTTGGCCCAAAGATGCCGAGAACACCCGGGATGTTGAGCAGGTCGGCAAGACTCTCGGCGACTTCATCACCAAGGCGCCGGGCCCTTTTTTTGTGAAGCTGAGTCTTCTCGATCCCCACGGTCCTTTTTCGCCGACGGTGAAGGGCTATCCGCAGAAACCAATCACTGCCGACGATATGAAGTCCCTGCAACCGCCGTTCAAAGACACTGATGAGGGGCGGAAGGAGGCTGCCGCCTATTACAACTGCATCAAGCGTTTGGACGATGGGGTGGGGATCATTACTACCGTGCTGAAGGACAAGGGCGTAGAGAAGAATACGCTGGTCATTTTCGTCAGCGACAACGGATTGCCCTTTCCGAAGGGGAAATGCACGCTTTACGAAGGCGGCACGCGTGTACCGCTGATGATCTCCTGGCCCGGGCACGTCAAAGCGGACATTGTGAACAACAACCTGGTGTCCACCGTGGATCTGGTGCCGACAATTTTGGAGTACGTGGGATTGCCCATGTACAAGGGCAACAACCGCGTGTACGAAGGGCGATCACTCAAGCGACTGCTGGAGGGCGAACAGGTCCCGGGTTTTCGGCAGTACCTGTTCACAGAGATGACGTTTCATCGTCCGATGGATCTAAACATCCGCCGTGCCGCGACGGATGGACGTTACAAGTTGATCCGCGGCTATGGCCCACAGGCGGGCGTGGAACTTTACGACTTGGAGAAGGATCCGAACGAGACAGATAACCTGGCGGTTACCCCAGGGGCGGAGGAACATTTGCGGCGCTTGGATGGCGAACTGACCAGATTTCTTGAGAGAGTTCAGGACCCTGTACTGTCGCCGGAGAAGGTACGTGCATGGGAACAGATTTCGGCGAAGGCGAGAGCGGAAGAGCCGAAAACCAAGCGCGACCTCGTGCGGCCTACGAAGGCGGGCAACCCGTAATTCGCGTTTTGGCCCGCCGTCCGCTATCTTTTCCGTCGGTGTTAAGAGGTCTCTGACTATGTCCAGTCGTGTGCTTGCGATTCTTTCGGTACAGGGGCGGGATCAGAAGGGCGTTGTGGCGCAGTTCGCGACGTTTGTCGCCGAGCGCGGGATCAATATTGAAGATCTCGAGCAGAAGGTCGTGGCGGGCATGTTCGTGATGGACATGCTGATCGACATCAAGGACATGAGCGTCAGCCTCGATGAACTGATCACCGGGGCGCTGGAACTGGGCAAGAAGATCAACATGCAGGTGAAGGTGACGCTGCAGCGCACGCCGAAGAACAAGCGCGTCGCGGTGCTGGTGAGTAAAGAGCACCACTGCCTGGAGAAACTGCTGGCGATTCATAAGACCGAGGCGTTCAACGGCGAGATTGTGTCGATCCTGGCGAACCACCCGGTGCTGGAGGATGCGGCGCAGAAGGCGGGGATTCCTTTTGCCTACAAGGCGAGCGGGAGCACGCCGGAGGAAAAGCAGGCCCACATGAAGTGGCTGTTGGAACAGCTGCGGGCTTTGAAGGCCGACCTCGTGGTGCTGGCGCGGTACATGCAGATTTTGTCGCCGGAGATTGTGGCGGCGTTTCCGAGCAGGATCATCAATATTCATCCGAGCTTGCTGCCGTTCTTCCCGGGGGCAAGTCCCTATCGGCAGGCGTATGAAAGCGGCGCGCGGGTGACAGGTTGCACGGCGCACTTTGTGACCGAGCAGTTGGACCAGGGGCCGATCATTCTGCAGGATGTGTTTCACATCAACGTCGGCTTGGACACGGCGGAAGATGTGCGGCAGCGTGGTCTTGCCTTGGAGGCCGAGACGCTGGCGAAGGCCGTGCAGTTCTTTCTGGATGAGGAACTGGTGGTGGTGGAGGGCAAGGTGGTCTTCAAGCCGGGGATCAGCAGCTTCGCGCGGGCGAAGGTGTAATTTGTGATTGGCCCGCGCGTGCCACGGCGCTAAAGGTACTCGATGTGATTCTGCATCGCACTGGGATCGAGGCAGGCGTCAATCAGCAGCAAGCTCTCGATGATATTGCGGATGGATTTGCAGTGGGGGCCGCAGAAGACGATGCCGGCATGAGGAACGCCGCTGGCGGCAATCGCAAGGAAATCGCTGTCGGACGTGACGATCACGCGTTTGTTTTTGCGGGCATAGGTGATGTGTGCGAGGTCCGGTTTGCCACCGAGGCGGGCGTCGCGCGTAGTCGTGACATCAATACCGCGTCGGGTGAGCGCTTCAGCAACGGCGGGGTTGATATGCTCATCAAGGTGGAACTTCATTATCCTGCCTTGCGCTGCGTTTTCCCGGGCAACTTGGAACGCGTTCTTGCCGCTTGCTGCCGGACGAATTTGGCGTCTGCCCGAATCGCCGCAAGCATGGTCTGCTGGTTGGCCCAGAAGTACGACAACGCAGCGTAAACATCAGCGAGCGTCAGTTGTGGGAAATCACGCACAATTTCATCAGGACTTTTGCCGTGCGATTCATGCCACGTGTAGATGTCCTGGACGCGGATGCGCGTGCCGGCGATACAGGGCTTGCCGCCGCACACGCCGGGTGTGGTAGTGATTCGCTGAGCGCCATCGATATGTGCATGGTTCGCAGCCATGGCATTTATGATACCAGATCAGCGACGGCATTTCTTGGGTGGCGCTGGCGCCAGTTTTCACACAATCTGAATAGTATTTTCTTGCTCGACCGTTCGCGCGTGCATAGGCTATGACGTATTGGTGCGGCGTGTTGTGAGGGGTTGGGCCTGCGACCGACGTCTTTGAGCGCTGCACCGGCCGTCGAAGGACGGACGCATATCGAAGTTGCCGGTCGCGGGCGACGATCAGTTCAGTGCTGTTGCAGCGCACGGTGCGTTGATGCGGCGCGTGGTTCGACGGAGTCGCAACCCACTGATCGGTGACAATTAAGAAGGGCCCAAGGACGATGGCCAAAGAAACCGCTTCGACGGTGAAGTATTTCGTGCTCGACACCAATGTGCTGCTCCATAACCCGAATGCACTTTTCAGTTTTGCCGACAACCACGTCATCATTCCGTTCGACGTGTTGGAAGAACTCGATAAGTTCAAGAAAGATTCGACCGATGTGGGGCGCTCCGCGCGCACGGCGATTCGCCTGCTCGACGGACTGCGCGAAAGCGGGCCGCTGTTTGAAGGCGTGAAGTGGAACGGCCACGGCGGCACGGTGCGCGTCTGCATGACCATCAATCTCAACGTGCCGGGGCTCTCCAGCGAGAAGCCGGACAACCGCATCATTGCGGTGGCGTATGACCTCAAGCAGCACAACAAACCGGTGACGTTCATCTCGAAGGACATCAACGCGCGGATCAAGAGCGACTCGCTGGGCATTCGCACCGAGGACTTTGAGAATCAGAAGGTTGACTACGAAACGCTGTATTCGGGCTATCGCGAACTGACGGTGCCGCACAGCGTGATCGATCGCCTCTATGCTGAAAAACGCCTGGCGATTGATGATCCGGTGCTGGCCAAGCTTTCGACAAAGCTTTATCCGAACGAGTATGTGCTGTTCAAGGTGCAGGGCGAGGAATCGCAAACCGGGCTCGCACGTTATGTGCCGGCGTTGAATGGTTTGATTCCGCTGGCGCGCGGGAAGAAATCGTGCTACGGCATCTCGCCGCGCAACGTGCAGCAGATCATGGCGCTCGACCTGCTGCTGGATGATGAAGTGCAGATGGTGACGCTGATGGGCACGGCGGGCACGGGCAAGACGCTGCTGGCGTTGGCCGCGGGCATGCAGAAATGCTTCGCGGAGCAGCGTTACGAGCGGCTGCTGGTCGCCCGGCCGATCATGCCGCTGGGCAAGGACATCGGTTTCCTGCCCGGCACGAAGGATGAGAAACTCTCGGCTTGGATGAAGCCGATCTTCGACAATCTGGAGTTTTTGCTGACCGACCGCCGCGTGCACAGCGGCGAGACGGCCAATGCCGAGGCCAAGCTGAAGGCGTATCTCGATACCGGCAAGGTGATCTTGGAGGCGCTGACGTACATTCGCGGGCGGTCGATTCCGCACCAGTTCATGGTGGTGGATGAGGCCCAAAACCTCACGCCGCACGAGATCAAGACGATCGCCAGCCGCGTGGGCGAAGGCACCAAGCTGGTGCTCACCGGCGATGCGGAGCAGATTGATAATCCCTATCTCGATGCCAACTCCAACGGCCTGTCGTTTACGATCGAGAAACTCAAGAGCTTTGACCTGGTGGGCCATGTGACGCTGGCCCGGCCGGAGCGGAGCAGCCTGGCGAGCCTGGTGGTCAAAGAGCTGTAAGCCTGAGCGGCTGGGTTGCATTGTTCATGCGCACGGCGTGAGCGTTTGCCGATTTCATGTGCAGATGAAGCGCTGCAGATCGTGGTTTTCGCACGATCATGCGGCTATTGGTTTTGGCACGGCTCTTGTTATGTCTACTTTCGCCCGAGAGCCAAGCAACGAACATCGGCCTGAAACGAAAACAGATGTCTTGTTGCTGGTAAAGGAGGTTTGCCCTATCGCAGCAGATGCGAATGAACGCGGATGAGTGCAGAGCTGATCGGCATGTGCCATAGTCACGTGCAAGTGAGGTCTGTGTTCATCGGTGTTCATTCGCGTTTTTGCGGTGGGGCTTACTTCGGCATGGCGAGCGCCTCGATCTGCTTGGCGGCGTCTTCGAGCACTTCAATCGTCGCCTCGCCCTTGTACACGCGCGGCGGCCCCGCAATTGCCAAGCCAAACAGCGTATCACGAAAACGCACCGGAACGGCCAGGCTGATGTCGCCATTGTCTCGCGTCACCAGGTAATGCCGCGGCGGATCTTTCTGGGTGAGCAGCAGACCGATCGACGATTCCTTCGCTGGGAACAAATGCCCAAAACCGGTGAGCGTTTCTTTGTTGGTGGAGTGATAGAGATACACCACTTGATCGCGCCACAGCGTGCCGAGCGCGACGATGCATTTGAAGCGGTCGATGAGGCTGCTCATGATGGGACGTGCCTGCACGAGCGGCGAGTTCTTCAGACCCAGCAGGCTAAGTGCCAGCAGTGCCGTGTGCGGACGCCACAGCCCACGCTTGAGCCGATCGACATAACCCAGCCCATGCAGCGTGAGCAGCAGGCGCGAGGTGACCGACTTGTCGAGCTTGAGCGCCGCGGAGAGCTCGCCAGTCGACATGGGACCGGGCGCGGCGGCGAGGGCCTCGAGCGCAGCAAAACCTTTTTGAATGGACTGATTGGGCTGGGCGGTAGGCAGGTGCGTTCGCATGTGTGGTGATATAGCCGCGCGCGCTGCTCGCGGCAACCATGCGGTCAGGCATAACGTGTGAGTAGGACGCGCGGCTCGGTCATTTCCTGGATGGCATATTTGACGCCCTCACGCCCAAGCCCGGAGTCTTTCACGCCGCCGTAGGGCATGTTGTCGATGCGCGTGGTGGGCACGTCGTTCACAACGAGTCCACCCACATCGAGCGTGGTAAACGCCTGGCGGATCTTGAAGATGTCTTTGCTGAAAATGCCCGCCTGCAGGCCCCAACGCGTGCTGTTGATGCGTTCAAGGGCATTATCAAGCGTGCGGTAGGTCTCTAGCGCCATAACGGGGCCAAAGACTTCCTCGGTATGGAGTTTGGCATCACCGCGGGCATGGCGCACGATGGTGGGAGCGATGATGTTGCCATCGCACCGGTTGCCACAGAGAACTTCACCGCCGGACTCGCTGATCCACTGCATAATGCGGTCTGCAGAAGCGGCATCGATGACCGGGCCGACGTCGGGGTATTGGCGCAAGGGATCGCCGGTGCGCAGTGCCTGCGTCTTCGTGACGAGCAGTTGCGTGAGTTCATCCGCAATGCTTTCGTGCATGAAGACGCGCTGCACGGAGATGCAGCTTTGCCCCGCATAACCGAAGGCGCCGTTCACGATGCGCTGGGCGATATTGTCGAGATCGCCCATGGGTTCGACGATGACCGCCGATGCGTTGCCGAGTTCGAGCACAACTTTCTTCTTGCCGGCCGCGGCTTTGAGGGCCCACCCCACCTGCGGGCTGCCGGTGAAAGAGAGGAGTTTGATGCGTTCATCCGCGACGAGCGCGGCGGCGATGGTCCGGTCGCACGGGAGAATGGACCAAGCCTCGGGGGGCAGATCACTGCGGGTGAGCAACTCCGCAAACTTGAGCGCCGTGAGCGGCGTACGGTCCGACGGCTTCACGATGAACGGACACCCCGCAGCGATCGCTGGGCCGACCTTGTGCAGCATCAGGTTGAGCGGAAAGTTGAACGGCGTGATGAAGAGGCACGGGCCAACCGGAAAACGCTCAACCACCGCGTGATAGCCGGCGGTGGTGGGGCTGATATCGACGGGCAACTGTTCGCCGCTGATGCGCGTGGCTTCCTCGGCCGAAAGCTTGAGCGTCATCAACGCCCGCTGCACCTCACCCTCGGCCGCCTTGAGCGGCTTGCCCGCCTCGGCCGCGATGGTCTTGGCGAAGTCGTCCTTCTTTTCGCTGAGTTGCCACCAGAGCGCGGTGCAGGCGCCGGCACGCGCCGCACTGGACCAGCCGCGCAGCACCTTTGCCGCACGCACGCAACCGGCCACGGCTTGTTCGGCATGTGCCGGTGCAGCCTGGGTGACGCTGCCGAGCAACTCGTTATCAAACGGCGCACGCACCGCCACGGGATTGACGCCCGCGACGCGTTGCCCGCACACATAGATGGGAAGTTCACTCATGACCGATCTCGCTTTGCTGATGCATCATCATGATAGTGCGAGTCTGAGTGCAGGGGAGTTGCCCCTGGACCACGCACGGGGACGATTCACCAGATCAGCAGTTCGAAGGTCGGCGAGTCTTCGACAACTTCGCCGGGACGACGCTGGGCCAGATGCACGAGCTGCTTCGCCCACGTATCGATGATTTCCTTGGCGGGGGCCCACCAGTTCAGGGCCTTTAGATCGACGATGCCTTCGCGCGGAGCTTCGCGGTCGGCAAACATCGCGACGAGCTCACCGGTGGCGCCGTCACGCGCACGGCCCTCGATGGCGACAACGCCCTTGCCGGTGTCCTGCGAGCCCGTGCTCACCGCACCGCTGACGCGTACCACCGCCGGCACCCACGTGACATAGCCGATGGCCTGCAGCGCCGCCTTTGACGGTACAAGCTGCGTCAGGGCCAACTCCAGAATCAGCGTTTGCGGCCCGACCTTGTCCACCACCTTGTAACGACGCTTGGGATCTTCCTGAATGGCCTTGATGAACGCTTGCCGCGTATAGTCGGCCATCATCTGCACGTCTTTTTTGACCTGGTCCCTGTTGATGCTCGCGGCGGAGGCCTTCTCCCACATGTTCTGCGACATGATGTAGTCGGTGTTTACGGGGGCGACGTACACTTCGGTGAACTGCGTCTTGGCGTATTTTCTGTTCCAGTATGTTTTCTGGAACGGCGTAGTGCCGTCCTGTTTCAAGAGGTCGGGCTGACTGAGAAAGCCGCTGGCATCCGCTTCTTTGGCCTTGCAGCCTGTGCACAAAAGGGCACCCGCGCCCACTAGTAAGAACATGACGATTGCATGCAGAAGCTTTTTCATGATCACTCCAAGGAACGAATTGTTGTGTATCGTGATAAGAAAGGAGGGGGCCTTTCGGCCCCCTCCCGTAAAACGACATCATCAGTGGCCGGCGCTTGCGGGATCCGGCTTGGTCTCAAAATCACCGAAACCTTCATCCGTGACGCTGTGGTTCGGATGCTGCGCTGGGGCCGGTCCGCTGCCGGCGAGATTCGGCGTGCCGTGCGCGGTGGCGGCGCTGCCGACATACTTCAGGAAGAACGCCGGGGCGGCTTCCTTGGCCACGGCTTCGATGCGTGCCCGCATCGCGGCAACCTTCTCCGGATGGGCGTCTGCGATGTTCTTCTTCTCGTAGGGGTCTTCGACAATGTTGTAGAGATCGACGCTCGAGGGGAGCAGCGGCCGCACGATCAGCTTAAAGTCGCCATCGCGGATCGCAGCGCGGAAAGACTCGACGCCCAGGAGAATCTCCTTGCGCGGCGAGGGCTTGTTCTCCGCGATAACGTTCCACACGTTCATGCCGTCGATCGGCTTGCACTTGGTGGTTGAGCCGCCGGCGAGCGCGGTGATCGTTGGCATGATGTCGGTCACGTGGATCAGGCCGGTGACTTCCTGCGGTTTGATCTGGCCGGGCCAGTTGGCGAGGGCCGCCACGCGGACGCCGCCTTCAAAGTACGTGCCCTTGCCGTCGCGGTACGGGCCGTTGTCGCAGGGCAGCACAGTCTTCGACAGATCCGTCATCTGCCCGGCGAACATCGCGTTGCGCACGCCGCCGTTGTCGCTGTGGAAGAGAATCAGCGTGTTCTTCCGCAGGCCCTTCTTGTCCAGCGCCTGTACAACGCGGCCGATGTTCTCATCAAGGCAGTCGACCATGCCCGCATACGTGCGGCGCGTCGGCTCCTTGATGTCCGCGTACTTGGCCTTGTACGACTCCGGCACCTGGTACGGTGTGTGCGGCGCGTTGAAGGTGAGGTAGAGATAGAACGGCGTCTTGCCGTCCTGGGCCTCCACATACTTCACCGCATCGTCGCCGATGAGCTGCGTGGTGTAGCCCTTTTCTTTGACCACCTCATTGTCGCGGAACCAGTCGCGCACGCCCGCATCGGAGTGCGTGAAGTAATCCAACTCGCCGATCATCGCGCCATACTGGTAATCAAAGCCGCGCTGCTTGGGCCAGAACTTTTTGTCGGCATGGCCGAGGTGCCACTTGCCGATGATCGCAGTCTTGTAGCCCGCGTCCTTGAGCACTTGCGGCAGCAGGTACTCATCCGTGTTGAGCCCGTACGTTGCCGGGCCGGGGATCACCGCGGTCTGCAGGCCGTAGCGGAACGGGTAGCGGCCCGTCATCAGCGCCGCACGCGTCGGCGTGGACATTGGCTGCGCGTAGAACTGCGTGAACTTCGCGCCTTCTGCCGCGAGTTTGTCGAGGTTGGGTGTTTTGATGTCCGTAGCGCCGTTAAAGCCGACATCCTTCCAGCCCAGGTCGTCGGCCACAATGTGCACGACGTTGGGCTTCATCGGCGCGCTCTGGGCGATTGCTGGTGCAGCAGCGCCCACGAACGCCGCGGCCGCCGCAGTGGCGATGGCCAGACCCTTGTTTCTAGACAGCGAACGCATAGGGTGGTTCTCCTTTGGATCCTTAAAAGTGTGCCGTGCCGTACAGGACCCAAGGTTCGGCGGCGGCTTTTTTGGCCAAACAATTTCGCCTGCGAGGCGAATGTGATTCATCCGAGCGCCGGCAGCGGCCCGAGCTGCCGGACAATGTCCATGACGTCGCGGTTGATGTGGCTGTAGAATTTTTTCCAGCCGGTGCAGAGGTAGTTCAGTCCCGGTTCGCCGCTGGCGGTCTTGATGATGCGGTTCTTGGGGCATTCGCCCCAGCAGTATTTGAGATGCGGGCACTGCCGGCAGTCGGTCGGCAGCGTGTCGCGCTTGGCGAAGCCAAATGCCTTCTGGGCGTCGGAGTAGGCCAGCTGCGCTTCGTGCGTTTCGTTGATGTTGCCGAGGCGATACTCGGGATAAACGAAATGATCACAGGAGTACACGTCGCCGTTGTGCTCAATCGCCAGCCCCTTGCCGCAGAACTCCGCGTGCGTGCACATCTGTGCGGGCAGGCCACTGGCCTGGGCCACGGTGCTTTCAAACAGGTTGATGAACACGCGGCCGATGTCGTTCCGGTACCACTCGTCCCAGACTTGGCAGAGGAAGTTGCCCCAGTCGTCGGGATCGACGGACCAGTCGGTGACGATCGAATCCGGCGTGCCGGGCCGTGCGGCACTGGTGCCCACCACCGGGGCCGATGCGGGATCGCGCCGTGCGGGCGCCGCTGCGGAAAAGTCGCGCGGTTCCACGCAGGGCGTGAATTGAATGATCCCCCCAAGCTGCCGCAGAAAGCGGTACACCGCCAGCGGCTGGAGGGCGATGTCGCGGTTGACCACGCAGAGCACGTTGAACGAAACCCCGCGGCTGGCGAGGCGCTGTGCCGCAGCCATCACGCGGTCAAAAGTCGGTTGTCCCCCCTTGGTGAAGCGATACTTGTCGTGCAGTTCGCGCGGGCCGTCGATTGACAGCCCGACAAGAAACTTGTGGTCGCGCAGAAAATCGGCCCACTCGTCATCGATCAGCAGGCCGTTGGTTTGCAGATCATTTTCGATGCGTTGATTGGGCTTGCGATAGCGCTGTTGCAATTCGACTACCGTCTTGAAAAAGGGCAGGCCCATCAGCGTGGGTTCGCCGCCTTGCCAGGAGAAGACGACTTCCTCGCCGTTCTGGCCTTCGATGTACTGGCGGATGTGCTCTTCCAGGATCTGGGCATCCATGCGCGGTTGCCGCGATTGTCCAAGCAGGTCGGTCTTGTGCAGGTAGAAACAGTAAGGGCAGTCCATGTTGCAGGCCGCGCCGGAAGGTTTGACCATGGCGTGGAAGACATGGGAGTTGGTCCGCGCAGCCGCCGGTAAAGCGAAAGAAGGGCGAGACGCGTTGCGCGTCTCGCCCAGCACGGGTAGATGAATTTCCGTTGACATCGCCATGTGGCGCCTCGTCGGAGGAAGTAAGAAACGTCAGTTCTTCGTGATCTGGTCGATGCCTTCGACAACCTTGTCGAGGTCGGACAGGACTTTTTCCTGGCGTTGGAGAGCCAACTCGATGTTGGGCTTGGCGGTCTTCAGGCCGGCCGGTGTAAGGTCGCTGGCGAGGAAGCGGTGGGTGTCGCGCAGGCTGGCATGATACGGTTGGAAGGACTTGCGGAGCGTCACGATGCGGGCCTTCAGGTCGTTGTAAGCCTGGAGCACGATGTCGCGGCGATCGCCACCGCGGCGGCGAAGATCTTCGCTGGCCAGCGCATCAATTTCCTTCTCCCATTTCTGGAAGTATTGCTCGGTGCGGTCCTGCTGCATATCAAGGACCAGTTTAACACCGCCAGCCTTGGCTTCCATCGTTTCGAGGTTGCGGGTGTAGTTTTCGAACTGCAGCTTCAGGTCGGCGCCGTTGCTCGAACGCAGCGAGGTAAGCGACTTGCCCACCCAGACAATGCTTTCGCGCCCGTTCATCATCTCCGCACGGATGCTGCTGAGATTCTGCGCCACTTGCGTGGGGGCCTGCGGTCCCTGGCAGGCGGTCAGGACAGGCATGCAAAAGCATGCTGCAACCAGGCAAAGAATGTGGGAAAGTTTCATGTAACGCGGCTCCAAAAAGCGTAAGAGACAAACATCAGCCGGCACGCGCCGGCCATTTTAAAAGTCGATTTTCATGCGAAGGCCCAACACCACCGCGGTATCCACACCCTCGCGCACGGGGCGGACAATCTGCAGGTCCGGCGTGATGCGGCACCAGGGCGTGACCGCAATGTTGTAATAGAGTTCCACACCTTGCTCGTCGCGGGCGCGGCGATCAAACGGCTCCGGCAGGTCCCGGCTCACGTGCAGGTAGTAGTAACCAACGCCAAAGGAATCATCAGGCCGCCCCGGCAGCAACCCCTTGCCCGAGAGGCCGATGCTGTAAAACCCCTCGACGGGATTGACCGAGCCGTCGGTAATGCCAATGCGGCCGAAGATGCCCAGGCCGCGCGTGGTGGACCCCGGCAGCATGTAAATGAATTGGTCGAAGTCATAGGTGAACGCCCAATCGCCGGAGGATTTTTCGAGCCCGGCCGGGCTGCCGCTGAGGATGGCGTCAATAATCGCCCGCGGCGTCTGTTCCAGTTGGCTCCGCACTTTGTCGGTCCAGATGAAGCTCAACCGCTGGTGCCCGACGAGCCCGCCGGGTTTGACGGTCAATTCGAGGCTTTGCAGCACCGTTGTGCCGCCGCGAAACGCCGTATCAAAACCCGCTTCGGCCGCGTTGCCTTCGGTATCGAGCACCAGGGTCGTGGCGATGAGCCCCTCCGCCGGGATGAGAATGAAGCCCGCGCCAAGGAAACTCGTCGGAACGGTGGTGGCGATCACCGGGTTAAAGTTAAACGCCGCGTTCAGGAACTGCTCCGTCTCATCGTGGGCGAAGACGTTGGCGTCGCGCGGTTCATACTTGCCGAGCGTGACCGCAAAGTACGGTGCGAGGAACTGCGTGTAATTCAGCTCCGGCAAGAGCATGGCATTATCGCCGGGCTCGGGGTAGAGGCCGTTGGTATCAACCGGCAGCAGCGCCCCGGTCTTGCTGTTGTTGCTGCGTCCCCAGCCGCCTTCGCCGCGCACCTTGATCAGGCCGCCGGGCCAGAGTCCCATGTACGTGGTATCGAGCGAGAGGATGATGTCGAGGCCGCCGCGATTGGTGCACACTTCGCTCAAGCCGCCGGAGATGTTGCCCTGGAACACCTGCGTGTAGCTGACATCGAGGCGGATGCCTTTGTTCATCAACTCCTGGCGCGAGCCACCCCAATCGCCGGTGAGGGCGGGCCGTGCCATCAGATCGCCGGAGTAATCAACGACCGGCACGAGGCGCGGCAAGGCGGGGGCACCCGCCGCGGCATCGAGCGTGAGCGTCGGGGCCACCAACTCACCATCAGCGTACGCGGTGGCGCTAACGACCGAACCAACCAACAACATGCAGACAAACGCGTTTCTCATGAATTCCTCGACTGAACGACAACTCAGAAACTATCTCAGAACACCATCGCTAGAGATCAGCGGGCAGCGTGGCGCGGACCTCGCGCAACTCGCGGATGTAGTCGAGCCCGCGCACCTGCCCGACCGAGCGGATTTCCAACTGCGGCGGGTCGGCTGCCGATTCCATTAATGAAAGCAACTGCGTGAAGCGCTGCGAGCAGAGCTGCTGCCGCAGGTCGTCTTCGGTATCCCAGTCTTCGAAGTACATGAACGACCCGGGCGCGTCGAAGGCATGCAGGATCCCACAGTGCAGGCAGGCACGATCGAGTTGCGCGGGTTGCGCGATGGACTGGAGCGCCATGCCGATCCGCCGGATATCGCGCCGGCGGGCCCGGAATGAAAACACGAGTGAGACCATGCCGTTGCTAATGCAAGAAGGCTGCCAGACTCAGCCCGGCCGATAATTTTTGACCTAAACGGGCCAACTAGCGTGCTTTAAAGCAAGAAAACGACGATGCCCCCGCTCCCACGACCGTCACTAAAACTCTGAAATATCGTAGTTCGCACGAAATATCGGAGGTTACCTCGCGCGGCGGATCCCCAGCTTCTTCATCCGACTTTCCAGCGTCGTCGGCTTCAGCCCCAGCGCCTCGGCCGCCCCGCCTGTTCCGCGGATTCGCCACCCACGATCCTGCAACACCTGCAGAATGTGGGCTTTTTCAACATCCTCGAGCATCATCGACTTGCTCGAGCCCGTCGCAATCGTCGCCGGCGGCTCAAGCCGCACACGCGTGCCCGTCGCCGCGATCGCCGCGCGCTCCACGACATTTCGGAGTTCACGCACGTTGCCCGGCCACGGATAACCCATCGCCGCATCCATGCTGCTCCGCGCGATTCCCGTAAACTGCCGGCCCAGCGTGGCCCCAAACTCCCGTAGAAATGCACTCGCCAGCAGCGGAATGTCGTCCACCCGTTCCCGCAGCGGCGGCACCGTGATCGGAAAAACGCTCAGCCGGTAATACAGATCCTGCCGGAATCGCCCCGCCCGCACCTCGGCCTGCAGGTCGCGATTCGTTGCCGCGATGATCCGCACATCCACCGACACCGGCCGCGGACTGCCAAGCCGCTCAAACTTCCTTTCCTGTAGCACCCGCAGCAACTTCGCCTGCAACTCCAGCGGAATCTCGCCCACTTCATCCAGAAAAATCGTCGAACCATCCGCCAGCTCAAACCGGCCCGGCTGGCGCGACAGCGCCCCGGTGTACGCCCCCTTCTCGCGCCCGAAGAATTCACTCTCCATCAGCGCTGCCGGTATCGCCGCGCAGTTCACCTTGATCATTGGTCGGTCTTTTCGCCGGCTGGCGTCGTGTATCGCCTGCGCCACCAATTCTTTGCCCGTGCCCGTCTCGCCCTGGATCAGCACCGTCGTCGGGCTTGCCGCAACCTGCTCCACCTGTCGCAGCACCTCGCGTATCGCCGTGCTCCGCCCGATGATCTGCCCGTGATACTGCTTCGCCTCTTCCTGCAGATACATGTTTTCATTCTGCAGCCGGTCGCGCAACAGCCGTATCTCTTCCAGCGCATTCGCCAACCGGTCAATCGTCTGCCGGGTCTCCGTGATGTCCTGCAGCACACCCACAACTTCGTAATTCCGCCCCGTCTTGTCCTTGCAGCACCGGCCATGGCTCAGCACCCAGCGCACGCTGCCGTCCGCTTGCGGTATGCGATACTCCTCGCAGTATTCGCCGCGCCCCTCGATGGCCCGCATCATCGCCCCCTTCACGCGCGCCCGGTCTTCCTCGTGCAGCCGCGTGAGAAACTGCTCATAGACCACCGACTCATCCGCACCAAAGCCCAGCAACTCGCGCGTACGCGGCAACGCCCACATGCGTCCCTCCGCATCCCAACTCCAAAGCCCCAACTTCGCCGCGTCCACCGCCAGGTTCACATGCTCCGAGTTTGATTGCAATTCCAACCACAGCCGTGTTCGCACAATCGTGCCGGCAAAGACCCCCGCAATCACCCGGAACTGTTCCACCAGCGTTAACTCAAAGGTCCGCTCACGCGACAACATCGAAAACGCCACTGCCCCGAAAACACGATCCCCAACCACCAGCGGTATCGTCACGTTCGACACCGGCCCATTGATGTTGGCGATCCAATCGCGGTCCCTGCGCGCTTCCTCCGGCAAATCATTCCGGCTGTTAAAGTGAATCACCTCGCGCCGGAAAAGCATCGCCGACAAAAAAGGCAGATCGCTCGACCGCACCGTTGGCTCCGGCGGATCCAGCGGCCACGTATGCGTGCTCGCAAGGCTCTGTCCGTCTGCCTGCAACTGAAACAGCGTCACGCGATCAAGACCGACCGCTTCGCACACTTGCCGCTGGGCCGCCACGATCTCCGCGTCAACGGCCTCCGGACCAACACTGACCAATCGGGCAAGCAGCGCGGGTATCAACTCCGCCAGCGCGCTCGTGGGCGCATGCTCCACAGGTTGCTCATTTTGCATGCAGCGACTTCCTCGCATTCCCTGGCTTGTGTGCCACGCTCGACCGCAGCACGTAAAACGTCTATCGCTTTCGTGATATTTGGCTTAGCCGTAGTCGTAATCGACTTCAGTTCGGCACGCAAGTGGCTAACATGCACCAGCGGCACGCGCGGAAATGACAGCCGCCGCCTGACGTTGAACGTGGTATGCGACTTGGAGGCCCTATGCGTCGTTTCTTTAATGTGCTGGCAGTGGTGGCAATCGCGGCCCTCGGCCTGCGCACCGCCCTCGCCCAGGAAGTCCGTTACGAACTCAACCTCCACGGCGCGGTCTTCCACGGCGACGCCCCCGGTGTTGAAGGCCCCTCGCTCCTCTTCGACATCGCCCGCAACGGCGAAACCTGGCAGCGCGGCTGGGCCGTCGTCGGCGATGTCTGGAAAAACGCCCACGCTGGCTACGTGAGCAAATCCACGATCACTCCCGACACCATCACCCTTGAACTTGATGTTGATATGCGGCCCGACACGTGGGCTCGCGAAGGTTTTGGCCGCTACGCCATCACGCTCAAAAAAAACGGCCCCGATCGCTTCACCGGTCAATACACGGGCTCCTTCAAAGGCGTGGCGATCAAGGGCTTGGCCGATGCCTCGGTTCTGCCCGCCGCCAAAACGTACCAGCCGCCCATCGCCCTCGGCGAGCATCCGCGTCTGCTCTTTCGTGAGGCTGATCTGCCCGCTCTGCGCGCGAAAGCCAAAACCCCCTTCGGCCAGGCCTGCATCAAGTCGCTCGAAGAGCGCGCCGCCAAAGATGATCTCCTCGCCATGAGCATCCTCTTCCAACTCTTCGGCGACAAAGACCTGCCGCGCCGCGCCATGCCCGTTGTCGAAAAAATCATCAAGCAGGGCTTGGTTTCTGATCAGTTCGGCAACAATGTCGGCGAACGCACCATGCCCGCCGCGGTGGCGTACGATTGCTTTTACGATGCCTGGCCGGCCGATTTTCGCGAGAAAGTCGAAACGTTTTTCCTGTTCGTCGTGCACTCGATGCGCCATTCTCAGGGCGCGTTCAACACCAGCATCAACTGGCATGTCTCCAGTAACTGGTCCGCGCCCCTCTACATGGGCGCGGGCTACGCCGGCCTCGCCCTCTATGGCGACAAAGGCCCCGGCCCCGTGAAGCCAGACGAGCCTCAACCCATGGCCGAAGCGGCGCCCGCTAAAGACTACAAGCCGGCCGAGGGCGTGCCGGTCAGCGATTGGCTGAATGACACAATGCCCGCCGACTGGATCTACGCCGGCGGCTTCACCCACGATGACCTCAAGGCCGCCGACCCCCTCGCCGCGCTCGGCGGTGCCAACGCCCGGCCTTCGCCGGGCACTGTCCTCACTGCCGGCCAGAAACGCGACACCTTCCGCACCCTCTCCAAAGAAAAAGACAAAGGCTACTACGACATGCGCGGCACCACCATGATCGATATCACCAACGCCATCGGCAGAATCTACCATTCGCGCAGCTACCTCTACCACGTCTTGAATGTCTCGAAAGAGGGCTGGTACCGCGTCGGCGTTGGCCACGGTGGGGCGGTGCTCTACATCAACGGCACGCCGCGGCGCGATGGCGAGTACGTGAAACTCACGCCCGGCATGTATCCGCTGTTGATCCAGGTCGATATCGCTCAGACCAACCCGTGGGGGCGCGATCTGCTGCTTCCGCGGCTCATCCTCGAAGATGAAGCCGCCGCCAAGGCCTACGCTGAGAAAGCCATCGCCCGCCATGTGCAACGCATGGTCATCTACGACCACGAAAACGATATCCACCGCCGCACTGGCCGCGACACCGCCAAGGACCTCGCCTTCGGCGCTTCGCGCCGCATGATGTACACCCACTTCCGCGAGTCTGTCGGCACCGGCGGCTTCCAGGCGGAGATCACCCACTACGGCATGATCGCCACCGGCCAAGCCATGCGCTACGCCCCCGCCTACCGCAGCGTTATGGGCCAGGATGTCTCCCCATTTCCTGACATCACCCACCACGTCCCGCAAAAATTGTTCAACCACATCTTTCTGCCCAACGGCACCATCGCCCAGGAAATCAACGGCCAGATCGATGTCGATGCCCGCTACATCGCGTGGGGCTTCTCCATCGCACCCGATGAGATGAAACCCTTCATCCTCTGGGCCTGGATGCGCGAAGCCAAGGCCACCACGCCCGAAGGCATCATCCCCAGCGAACCCGTCCTCGCCTTCCTCCATGTGCCCGCCGACATGCAGCCGCACGAACCAAAAGGCATCATGCCGCTCACGTGGCATGCGCCCGGCTTCGGCTACGCCGGCTTCCGCAATGGCTGGGACGGCGACAACGACATCCTGCTCCAGGTCTTCGCCCGCACCAACACCATCGGCGGCTGGAACGGTCCCAACGCCGGCACCTTCCGCTTCGCCGGCCTCGGCGCCATGTGGGCCCACGGACCCAAAGACCGCAACCGCTCCCGCTGGGAAGAAAACGTTGTCTGGCTCCCCGACGACACCATCAACCTCGGCGCTCAGGGACGCATCGTGCACCTCGACCAGCGCGCCGACGGCAGCGGCAGCATGACCATCGACATGAACGACGTTTACGCCACCACCAAGGAAAAGGGCGGCCGGCTCTATCAACGCTACGGCAACGTGCGCCGCGAAAGCGCCTTTGCCTCCAGCGGCATCACCGGCCTGCGCGCCATTGCCGTCGATTACTCCGGCAAGTCCGGCGCGCCCGCCGCGCTCGTCGTCGTCGATCGCATCCACGGCGGCGGCAAAAAGGTCTGGGCCTGGCAACTCGCCAAAGACACCGACCCCAAGGACAAAAACGCCGGCGACCTGAAAAACACCACCGTCGAGGGCAATTCCTTCACCGTCAAAAAGAACGGCGCCATGCTCCGCGGCACCTTCGTTTCACCCGCCCAGATCAAGGTCCTCGCCGAGGGCCGTCAGTTCACCATGATCGGCGGCGCCGGCAGCAGCGCCGGCAAAACCCTCTCGCGTCCCGTTGATGGCATCTTCGCCGAGACCGACGAAAAGACCGTCGACATCATTTGTGTTGTCACGCTAGGCCGCGAAGCCCCGCCCGCCGTAACCGCCAAACAAGACAACGACCGCACCGTCATATCGATCGGCAACCTCACAACCATCTGGAACGGCAAGACGATTGAGCTGAAGTAACGCAGGCGTCCCGCCCGCCTTCGCGGCTGGATTGGTGGCGAAGCAATGGGAGCAAAGGAAGTAACGGCAGCAATGGAATCAACAGAAGAAACGTAAGCAGGGGAATCAATGGAAGAACCAGATCGCTTCGCGTGATTCCTCTGCTTCCTCGGATTCCTTTGATTCCGTTGCTTCCTCTAATTCGATTGCTTCCCGTTTCATGCCGCTTTCCGCAAAGGTTGCCATTTCATTGGAAGATTGTCACGATTTTTCGCAAAAAGTGCGGTTTTATTGGGGTTTTTGGCAAAGATTGTCAAGATTGTCAACATTTTTACGACCCCCACCCCCACTTTTTGGCGTTTTGAATGAATACCTCTGGCGTGAATGATCAAATATGAGCCCCAATCACAATTTGTGAAAATTGTCACAAATAGGGTTGGGGGCTGGGGTCTTGGGGGTTGGGATGCAGGGCTCGAGGTTTGGGGGTTCGGGGTTGGGGGGTGGAGGGTCGGGGTTCGGGGGGGGGGGGTGTGCGGGGGGTGAAGCGTTTGGGTGGGAGGGGGTGAAGCGTTTGTGTGGGGGCGGGTGACGCGTTTGGGCGGTGGTGGTGGGAAGGTGCGGGAAGGGGGGGGCGCGTGGCCAACGGGGGATGGACAAACACCGGGGCTGGGCCAAGCAAAAGCCACAAGTTGCCAACACACACGGGGGAAGTCCATTTTCAATGGACACATGTAGATATGTCCATTAAAAATGGACTTCGTATTGATTGGTGGGGGCTGAGAAATCCGGAATTCTTGGCAGAATT
>Ga0073934_10003418_pt1 | contig 29309 bp, 24 predicted proteins | sample LarsenN4metaG_FD_76834 | JGI IMG/M metagenome (GOLD analysis project Ga0073934, IMG submission 76834) | Hot spring sediment bacterial and archeal communities from British Columbia, Canada, to study Microbial Dark Matter (Phase II) - Larsen... ... | reverse complement strand
TGACGATGGCAACCTCCGCATTCGCGGCCGACAGCATCACCCGGAAGTCGGGTCCGCGCCTCGCCGGAACGATCACCGGCACGACCCGCACCGAGCTGACGATCAAGCCGTCGGTGGGGGAGGCCGTCGCCGTCCCCGCCAACGACATCGCGGCGATCGACTGGGACGACGCGTCCGCCGACCTGAAGCTCGGCATCAGCGACGAGAACGGCGGCCGGCTCGACTCCGCCCTGGAGCGGGTCCGCAAGAGCAAGGCGGAGACGCAGACCTCCAACGACGCCCTCAAGAAGGAGTTTGACTTCGTTGAAGCCCGCATCCTGGCCCGCATGGCCAAGGCCGACCCCGCCAAGGTGGACGAGGCACTGGCCCAACTCGACAAGGTCCGCAAGGCCTGTTCGGACCATTTCCGTTACTTCGACGCCCTTCAGTTGCTGGGCGAAGTGCAGATGGTCAAGGGGGACAACGCCGCGGCCCGGCAAACCTTCGAGGGGCTGTCGCAGGCCCCCTGGAACGACGTGAAACTCGCCGGGCAGGTCGCCCTGGGCCGGATTCAAATGGCCGAGAGGAACGCCGACGAAGCGGTGCGCAGCTTTGATGCCGCGATTGCCTCCGCCGGCAATTCGCCCGGCGAGCAGGCCCGCAAGTATGACGCAATGCTGGGCAAGGCCCGGGCCCTCTCGGCACAGAGCAAGCACGAGGAGGCCCTGGCGGTGCTGGATGAAGTGACCGGCAAGGCGCCGGCGACCGAAACCGCCCTGCAGGCTGAGGCCTACGTGCTGCAGGGAAACTCGCTGCAGGCGCTGAATCGGAACAAGGAGGCCGTGCTGGCCTATCTGCACGTGGATTTGCTGTTCCCGCGCGAAACCGCCTTTCACGCCGAGTCGCTGTATCACCTGGCCCGCCTGTGGAAGACCGTTCAGTCTCCGGAGCGCGGCCTCGACGCCGAAGCCAAGCTGACGGCGGCCTATCCCAACAGCGACTGGGCGAAAAAGCTGTCGGGAGGGTCGGCACCATAGGGATGCCACAGGGGGGAGCCCCGCGGTTTCCAGGCGGCTCTTGGCGCTTGGCGGCTTTGCACGCGTGGCAGCCCGCTGGAAAGCCGTCAATCGGCCGTTTAGAATCCAGGTTCCGCAGCCGGAAGGTGAAGTCCCACAGGATATCGCTTCACGACCATCGTCACGCCCACACCACTGAAGAAGGGATCGGGGTTCATGCAGGCGTCGCATCGTTGGGTTTGGCTGGCGCTCGTCGCCGGAGGTCTGGCCTGGAGCGGAATCGGCGGTCTGGAGCGGGCCGCCTGGGGCTTTCAGGATGAACCCGCCGCCGAAGAGCCGGCGGCCGCGGAAGAACCCGCCGGGGAGGCCGCCGCCACCGCGGACGATCCACTGGCCGCCCGCAAGCAGGAATCGTTCCTGGCGTGGATGATCCGGGCATCCGGCATCTTCGGCTTCCTGATCATGCTGGTCTCGTTCGTGATGGTGGCCCTCATCGTCATGCAGGCCCTGCAGCTTCGCCGCGACAACTACATCCCGGCCGCGTTCGTGGAACAGTTCGAGCGGCTGCTCAACGATAAGAACTACCAGGGGGCCTACGAGGCCGCCAAGGGGAACGATTCGTTCATCGGCAAGGTGCTCGCGGCCGGCATGGCCCGGCTGTCCCGCGGCTACGACGATGCCCTCCAGGGGATGCAGGAGGTCGGCGAGGAGGAAACGATGGCCATGGAGCACTCCGTCGGCTATCTCGCGCTCGTCGGCTCGGTCGCGCCGATGCTGGGCCTGCTGGGCACGGTGCAGGGGATGGTGGCCAGCTTCCAGGTGATTGCGACCTCCACGACCTCTCCCAAGCCGTATGAACTGGCGGACGGCATCGCCACGGCGCTGTTCACCACCCTGGAAGGGCTGACGGTCGCCATTCCCGCGATCATCTGCTTCAGCCTGTTCAAGAACCGGCTGGCCAAGTTCGTGATGGAAGCCGGCTTCGTCAGCGAGGAAATGATGAAGCGATTCCAGGGGATGGGGAAGACGACCGCCGCGCAACCGGCGTCCCGGCCGGCTGCGACGGCTGCGCCTGGCGCCCCGTCGGCTTGATTGGAACCTTGTTCTCGGGTGTCCCGCGCCGATTTTCGGATCGTAGTGTATGGCCAAGCGGAAAAGTGATTCGAGCGTCATCGAACCGGATATGACGCCGATGATCGACATCGTGTTTCAGTTGCTGACGTTTTTCATGATCGTCAGCAACTTCGAGAACACCAAAGCCGACGAGCGCGTCAAGCTGCCCCAGGACGCTCTGGCCAAACCGCCGGAGGTGAAACCCAAGGACGAGCTCGTGCTCAACATTGGGTTCATTCGGAACTCGGCCGGTGCGAAGGTCGATCCCAATCCGGTGCTGTTCTACGCCGGATCCGACATCCCCCTCGACAAGATCCGTCCCGAACTCGAGCAGGAGAAACGCCTGTTCGTGCTCAAAGCCGGCAGCGAGAAGGTGCTCGAAGACGTCGCTGTCATCATTCGGGCGGATGCCGATGTCCCAACCGGAATGGTCCAGGACCTCATCAAGACCTGCCAGGACATCGGTTACACCAAATTCTCGCTCAAGGCCACGCAGGAAGAGTGACGTCAAACGGGGCGTGATTTCCCTATCGGCTCTTCGGGATCGACCACAATGAAGCTCACAAAACGCGACAGTGGACCGAGCAAAGTCGAGATTCCGATGGCGCCGATGATTGATATCGTCTTCCAGCTCCTGATCTTTTTCATGCTCAACCTGAAGATCGTCGCGCCGGAGGGGAACTTCAACATCAACATGCCCATCGGCGCGCCGTCGCAGTCCTCCCCTGAAGAACCCAACCTGCCGGACATCAAGGTCGGCCTCAAGTCCGACGCCAACGGCAACCTCACGCAATTGACCCTCGGCCAGAAGAACCTCGGCAACGACGACGCGGCCTTCGACCGGCTCAACGCCGAGATCCTGAAGATCATCGTCCGCCCCGGCAATCCGCTGACGAAGGACGTCGAGGTCGAGATCGCCGCCGATTACGAGCTGCATTACAAGTACGTGATCCGCGCCGTCTCGAAATGCACCGGCCGGATCGACCCGCAGACCAAGCAGATGGTGCGGTACATCGAGAAGATCAAGTTCGCCCCGCCGGGAAAGCCGCGCGGGGAGGCGTAGGATCACACAGGAATCGAAGCCCAGGGGTTGCAACCCCTGGGCTTCTGACGCAACGCGCTGTCGCGCCTCATCCCCGCGGGTGGCACTGCTCGTGGACCGCCTTGATCCGGCTGTGGTCCACCTGCGTGTAGATCTGCGTCGTGCGGATGCTGGCGTGACCCAGCAGTTCCTGCAGCGCCCGAATCTCCGCCCCGCCGGCCAGCATGTGCGTGGCGAAACTGTGACGCAGGGTGTGCGGGCTGACCTCGCGGCTCGCGCCGATGCGGGCCGCATACCGCTTGACCAGCTTCCAGACGGTGATCCGCGACAGCGCCGCACCGCGGCGTGAGAGCAGCAGCGGCGCTTCGGGCGACATCGTTCCGAGCAGCGGCCGCTCCTTTGCGAGATACGCCTCCACCGCCGCGCGAGCCACCGGATTCAGCGACACCATCCGCTGCTTGTTCCCCTTGCCCGTACAGCGGCAGTAGCCGTCCGCCAGCTGCACGTCCCGCAAGGCGAGTCCGCAGACCTCCGACGCCCGGCAGCCGGTCGCGTACAACAGCGCCAGGAGAGCCCGGTCGCGCAGCGGCCAGCGACCCTCACGCGACGGCGCCGCCAGCAGCCGGTCCACCATCTCCGGGCTGAGCACCTTCGGCAGGTGCTGCCACAGCTTCGGCGAGTTGACGAGGTCGGCGACGCTCTCGGCGACCACGCCCTCCAGCATCAGATACCGGAAAAACATCTTGATCGACACCAAGTTCCGGGCGATCGACGACATCGCCAGGCCGCGATCGTTCAGATGCTGCATGTACCCGGTGAACAGGCCCACCGTCAGGTTGCGGAACAGCGGCGGGCCGTGCCGGTCGTACCACTCGGCGAACCGCGCCAGATCGCGGCCGTAGGCGGCGACGGTGTTGTCCGCCAGCCCGCATTCCGCCTGCAGATACCGGGCGAAACCCGCCAGATGCTGCGACGGCGATGCCGCCGGCATCGTCGCCGGGGTGCTCGTTCCCACAGGTCGTTTTCGCGGCGGCATCCGCACCGGCCTCCCGGCGCGCTATCGGCAGAGACCGACGGGATCTTGAGGAATTCCCTCACGTCACATCCAGCGCATCCAGTGACCCCGACTGCAACTCCACCATCCGCCGATACCGCCCCGATTGCTGCACCAGTTCGTCGTGCGCTCCGGCTTCGATGATCCGGCCGGCCTCCAGCACCACGATCAGATCGGCATGGCGGATCGTGCTCAGCCGATGGGCGATGATGAAGCTCGTGCGGTCGGTCATCAGCCGGGTCAGGCTCTGCTGAATCAGCCGTTCGCTTTCAGTATCGAGATTGCTCGTCGCTTCGTCGAGGATCAGGATTTTGGGATCGGCGAGGATCGCCCGGGCGATCGCCAGCCGCTGTCGCTGGCCGCCGCTGAGCTTCACCCCCCGCTCGCCGATCAGGCTGTCGTAGCCTTTTGGAAGCCGCAGAATGAACTCCTCGGCGTTCGCCGCGCGGGCGGCTTCGACAATTTCCTCGTCCGTCGCTGAGGGCCGGCCGAAGGCGATGTTCTCGGCGATGGTGCCGTCGAACAGGAACACGTCCTGCTCGACGATGCCCAGAAGCTGCCGGTAACTCTCGACGCTGTACTCCCGCAAATCGACGCCGTCGAGGAGCACCCGGCCGGTGGTGGGGTCGAAGAACCGGGCAATCAGGTTGCACAGCGTCGTCTTGCCGGCCCCGCTCAGGCCGACCAGCGCGACGGTCTGCCCCGCGGCGACGTGCAGCGTGACCTCGTCGATGACGGTGGTTTGCGTCCCCGGATACACGAACGAGACGTGGTCGAGATTGATCTCCCCACGGACCAGATTCCGGTCGAGCAGCCGTGTGGCGGCCGACGACGCCATCTCGCGCGGCTCGTCGAGCAGGTCCAGCACGCGGTCCATCCCCGACAGGCTGTTCTGCAAAGTAGCCGCGCTTTCGGCGAGCACGGCGAGCGGTTCGAGCAGCATGAGCAGATACGCCATGAACATCATCAGGTCGCCGATCGACAACCGTCCGGACATCACCTGCGAGCCGCCGTACCACAATAAGGCGACGGTGCCCACGGGGATCAGAATCTCCCACAACAGCTCGACCGCGCGCGAGGCCCACCAGGCCCGCAGTTCCTGGCGGATGAGCAGGTTGTTCCCCCGCACGAACCGGCCGGATTCGCTCTTTTGCCGGCCGAAGGCCCGCACGACCCGCATGCCGCCGAAGGTTTCGGTGGTCTGGGCGTCCAGTTGCTGCCGGCTCTTGCGGACCGAGCGGTACAGCGGGCGGATGCGGCCGATCCACGTGCGGTGCGTGAAGTAAATCACCGGCAGCATCGCAATCCCGCCGGACAGCAGCCGCCAGTCCACGAATGCCAGGATGCACAGGCTGCCGGCCAGTTGCACCACCGCCCGCCAGGGATTGAACAGCAGTCCAAAGATCAACTCGCCGACGCTCCCCGCGTCCTCCCTCAACAGGCTCGCCGCCCCGCCGGATTTCAGCGCATGCACCCGATGCAGGGGCAACCGCACGGCATGCTCGAACACCTTCCGCCGCACCGACAACTGCACGCGCTTGGTGGCCCGCGTGGCCACCCACCGGCCGGAGAGATGAATCACCGCCCGGAAGAAGGTGATGATCAACAACGCCACCGCAATTGCCGCCAGCAATTGCCCGCGCGACGTGATCTCCAGTTCGGAGTGACGCAGCCAGTCCGGCAGCGGCTTGTCGCCCAGGACGTAATCGACGACCAGCTTCGTCGCCGCGGGGGGAATCAGCCGCAGGGCCGTGGCCACCGTCGTCATGGCCAGTGCGAACAGAATTGCCCCCCGCTGATGGTCGAGCAGCCGCCAGAAATCGGCCAGCAGCCTCCATGCGGAGCGATGTCGGGGGGCGTGCGGCTCGCCGTCGCGCGACGCCGACGACGTGCGGATGCCGTCCTTGTCCTGACGGATCTCTTCGAGGATCTCCCGTGATCGCGTGCGGCTGGAGACCGCGTGGCGTTGCATGGCGATAGTTCCATCACGGCGCTGAGGAACCGTGTGCCACGGCCGTGCTGGCCGTGCGAGCGCTCCACATCGCGTGAATCCTCGCACGGCCGGCACGGCCGTGGCACACAGGGACCTTATCCTGGGGGTTGTCCGTTTCCCACGACGTGTCCGTCGCGGATGCGGATGACGGTGTCGCCGGGTCGCAGATGTTCCTGTTCGTGCGTCACGACGACGATGGTGGTCTTGTGTTCCTGGCACATCTGCCGCAGATCTCCCAGGATGGCGGCGGAGTTTTCGGTGTCCAGTTCTCCGGTCGGCTCGTCGGCGAGAATCAGTTGCGGCTGCTTGAGCAGCGCCCGCGCGATGGCGACGCGCTGCTGCTCGCCGCCGGAAAGCTCGTTCGGCGTGTGATCCCGTCGGGCCCCCAATCCGAGGCGGTCCAGCAGATCCCGGGCGCGTTTTCGCTGTTGGGTTGTGATCCCCTGCGGGAGGAAGGGGACCAGAACGTTGTCCAGCGCCGTCAGGTTTGCCAGCAGGTTGAAGTTCTGGAACACGAAGCCCACGTCGTTGCGGCGGAACCGGTCGCGCTCGCGGGTCGACATCGACTGCAGGGACCGTCCGGCAATGCGGATCTCCCCCGACGTGGGTTCATCCAGCCCGCCGAGCAGGTACAAGAGCGTACTCTTCCCGCTCCCCGACGGCCCCAGAATGAACGTAAACGACCCGGCCGGAATCTGGCACGTGCATTCGCGGAGCGCGGCCACTTCGAGTTGCCCCCGACGGTGAATCTTTGAAACGTGGTCCACGTCGATCATGCGGGGCGGGTCCGTGGTCGGTTGTCGAAGCCCTTGGTGTTGCGGTCGTCCATGCAGTATAGTCGAACTGTCGTGATGGCGTGATGCCTGGGAGTCGCACAATGGCGAATGGATTCCTCCAGGAAGGTTTCCGGCGGGCACGCGCCGCTGTCGAACCGGTCGTTCGGCAGACGGTGACGGCCGAGTACGCCGAACGGTTGCAGCAGGCGGATGCGAAGCAGCGGCGCCATTTGCTGCGAATGATGAAGCGCGAAATCCACCGCCGCGTGGATGAAAAGGCCCCGCGGTGGGGTTTGTATTGAACGTCACAGATCGGACGCCGCATGGGTTTGAGCCTCTGCTACGAGATTCGTCAGCGCACCGACGCCGCGGGGGCGCGCCGCATCGTCGGGAAACTGCGAGACCTGGCGTTGTCGCTCGATTTCGACGAAGTGTCGGAGCTGATCGAATTCCGTGGCGAGCCGGGGGAGCATCGGGACGACGAAACCGAGCGGCTGTTGTCGATCTTCGGATCGCAGTACGGCCAGAAGACCATGCCCGACGGCCAGGAGATCTGGGTGCCCATCAACCCCAGGCACGTCGTCTGTTTCGCGATCCAGCCGACGCGCGGTTCGGAAACGGCCCAGGTGGGTCTGGCGGCCCATCCCGCGGTGGTCGAATACGAACACCTGGGGACCACGCATTACATCGAAACCGGCCTGGCGGGCGTCTACTCCTGGTCGCAGTGTTGCAAAACACAGTATGCCGGGCTGAAGCAGTACGGCGGGGTCGCCAATTTTCTGCGGGCGCACCTGGGGTTGGTGGCATTTCTCGACCAGGCGCGGCAAACGGGGCTGTCGATCGAAGTGAGCGACGACAGCGGCTACTGGGCCGACCGGGACCGCACGAAACTCGAACAGTCGCTCGACCGCTGGAACGGCCTGATCGCCGCCTTCGCCGGGCAACTCAAGGACCGCCTGGGAACCGACGCCGAAACGGGCGTGCAGGCCCCGATCTTTACGGCCCCGGACTTCGAGCACCTGGAGGCCAAAGGACTCGCCGATTGGAGCGAGCCGGAAGAGGAGGACGAAGCGTCACCGTAGTTGTTGTGGATTTTTGTTCACTTGTTTCCATTGGTCGCGCGGGAGGCTCGACAGTTGCGGATAGTCCCGGTAAACTTCGTGGCTCAAACCATTTCACTCGCGGAACGAGTGAGCAGACCCGGAGAAACATTCAGGCATGGCCACCAAGTCGACCGTTGAACGGATGAAGCACGTCGAGGCTTTGGTCAAGAAGCACGCGGCCAAGCGGGCCGAACTGAAGGCGAAGGGCGATTACGCCGCGCTCGACAAGCTGCCGCGGAACTCCAGTAAAGTCCGGCTGCGTCGGTTGTGCGCGTTGACGGGCCGGCCGCGGGGTGTGTACCGCAAGTTCAAGCTGTCGCGGATGCAGTTGCGGGACATGGCGCTCGACGGCCTGATCCCCGGTCTGAAAAAGGCGAGCTGGTAAGCGCCGCAGGTTGATGCGAACACATCGGGGATTGAGTCGTTCCGAACGATTCAATCCCCGTGCTCATTCTGGGACGGACCGTCCGCCATGCTCAGGCATCAACTGCTGCACCCGGAGATTTCCGCGGTCCTTGCCCGGGCGGGGCATCACGCCAAAGTGCTGATCGCCGACGGCAACTACCCCGCCTCGACGGCCCGCGGTCCGAATGCCGAACTGGTGAGCCTGAATCTCGCGCCGGGCCTCGTCACATGCAGTCAGGTGCTCCAGACGCTGCTGACGGCGATTCCCGTGGATGCCGTCAACACCATGGGCATTCCCCCCGACGACCCGTATGCCTTGCAGGGGGATCCGCCGGTGTGGGGCGATTACCGCCGGATCATCGCCGACGCGGGGTTGTCGCTGGAGCTGCAGCCGATCCCGAAGTGGGACTTCTACGAAGCGGTGGCCTCGCGCGACCACGTGCTGACGATTCAGACGGCCGATCGCGCGCTGTGGGCCAACGTGCTGCTGACGCTCGGCTGCCGCACAGACTGAGTGGCCTCACGGCGTCGCCAGCACCCGCGGCGTGCGGACGCCGGGCCGCGCTTCTCCGGTGGGAATCACAATTCGGCCGTTCCAGCGCGCGACGCCCGTCGTAACGGGGGCCCAGACGCTCGCTGCGGGATCGGTGACCGGGTTGCCGACGATCTTCGCAGGCAATGACCCGGTTCGAGTCCATTCATCGGCATCAGCGTGGTAAACGAAGATGTCCGGCGGGAAACCGGGGTGCTGATCGCGGAGCTCGACGCCACGTGAGCCGTCGTCGCCGCCGAACAGGGCCAGTTGATGCGGCCGGATTTCCAGTGCCGGCGAAGGTCCCGCGGCCCGTGGAGCCGGGAGGTCCGCGAGCCGCCGCCAGACGCCGTCCTGCCCGTTGTCGCCGGGCGAGTAGCGGTATGCATCCCGAAGGAACGGTTTGATCCGCTCGGATGGGCCTTCCGGGCCGGGTTTCAGCCGCAGGCCCCCGATCAGGTAAAAGTCCGTGCCGACACTCCCGGCGACGGCCAGCATTCGCTCGAGGCCAGGCCAGGTCGGTCGCCGCGTCCACTGCCACGCCGCAGGGGACTCGGGGGTCAGGTCCAGCGAGTAACACGCGGGGCTGCAGACGGTGGCCGCGGGCGTGTCGGTACCACCGGCGACGTACACCGCGTGACCTGCTCGCGTGCCGCACCCGTTGGCGAGCGGTTTCGGCAACGAAGCGACCGGTGAGATGCGGACGTCGTTTCCCGTCCACGTCAGCAGGAAGCAGTCGGCGTAATGCCGGTCGACATCGCTGCCGCCGATGCACAGCACCCCCTGCGCTGTGTCGGCTGATATGCCGTAACCCAACGGTCGCGGCAAGCGCGTCCCGGCGACGGACCATTTGCCGCGCGGATCGGTGAGCACATAGATTTCATCGTGCCAGACCTTTTTCGCGCCGCCCCAGGGGCGACCATCGGGAAAGTTCGCGCCGCCGGCGACCAGAAGTGCTCCGTTGGAGACCCCGACAAACGCCCCGGCCAGGCCGACCGTGTCCGGCAGCGGCGGGAGCTCCGACCACGTCAGTGCCGGCGACGCGGTCTGACCGCAGAGGAGGGAGGGACTGGCGAACAACAGCGCGGTCGCAGCCAGAGCCAGACGCAGCATGGCGGAAAGTCCGGGTCACGACGCCTTGGCGAGTAATCCCAACCCGCGGATGTCGTCCCGCAGCGATTGCTGTTGTTCGCGGGACAACGTCCGCAGCGGCAGCCGGCAGGGTCCGCAGGGGACGCCGATGGCCGCCATCGTGGCCTTGAGCCCGGGGATGTCGCCGTACTTCAGGATGGTCCGCACCAGCCGCACGGCATCGGCCTGCCGGGCGCGGGCGGTTTCGAGGTCCCCCCTGGCGAGCGCATCCAGCAGCTCACGATAAACGGGGGCCGCGAAGTTGTAGGTGCTGCCGACAGCTCCCTGCGCACCGAACAAGATTCCGGACAGCAGGCATTCGTCGCAGCCGAACAGGAGATTGAGCCGGCCGCTGGCCAGCGTGGACAGCGTCTGCAGGCTATCCAAAGCCATCGAGGAGTATTTGATGCCGGTGAACGTTGGCGCGCATTCCAAAGCTCGTTCGGCAAGTTCCACGATGTCGACGGAGACGCCGGTCAATCGCGGAATGTGATAGTAGTAGAACGGCGTCTCCGGCGCGGCGGAGGCGATCTCGGCGATGCACTCCGCCACCACGCGGGTCTGGTTCGGCTTGAAGTAATGCGGGGAGACGGCTGAGATCGCAGTGACACCGGCCGCGGCCGCGTGACGGGCCAGGTCGCGGGCTTCGGCCAGGCTGTCGTGGCCAACCTGGGCGACAACCGGAATCCGGCCGTGAACTGCCGACAGGTAGGCCTCCAGCGTGGCCTTCCGTTCGGATACGGCAAGGCTTGGCCCTTCGCCCGTGCTGCCGCAGACGTACAGCCCGCCGACGCCATCGGCGATCAGGTGCTCAACAATCGTCGGCACCGCTTGCAGGTTCAGCGAACCATCGTCGCCAAAAGGGGTGAAGGTGGCGGCGATCAGACCGGTCACACGGGGGCTGGGCATGCTGCGGTCATTCTGCAAGGGCGGCGGAAAATCGCGACAGGCCTGAATTCTATCGCGAGCACAGGCCGTGGGGCATCGGTCCCCGGGAATTTCACGCCAAGTGTTTGACCGATCCGGCGATGGCTCTCCACAATGCATCCAGCCCGATCGGCATCCTCACCTCCAAGGAGCAATCCATGTCGGTCCTTCTGTTGTCGGTGTTTCTGGCCGCCGACCCGCAGCCGGTGACCCGTACCTGGATGGTTGATGGCCTGGAGCGGCAGGCCCTGATCTATCTGCCGCAACAGGAGACGCCCGGCGGCGCGCCGGTGGTGTTCGGTTTTCATGGCCACGGCGGCAATGCGCGCAATGCCGCCCGGACGTTTGCGCTCCACACCCATTGGCCGGAAGCCATCGTGGTTTACATGCAGGGGCTTCCCACGCCGGGACGGTTGACGGACCCCGAGGGAAAGCGGAACGGCTGGCAGCACGGGGCCGACGATCAGGGGGGCCGCGACCTGAAGTTCTTCGACGCCGTGTTCGCCTCGCTGAAGCAGGACTACCGGATCGACGAGAACCGGGTCTATGCCACCGGCCATTCCAACGGCGGCGGCTTCACGTACCTGCTGTGGTCGCAGCGGCCGGACCTGTTTGCCGCGATGGCTCCCTCCGCCGCGGGAGCCCGGTATGTCACCACGCTGAAACCGAAGCCGGCGATGCACATTGCCGGTCAGAACGATCTGCTGGTGCTCTACGCCTGGCAGTCGGCGGCCATGGACGCCATCCGCAAGATCAACGGCTGTGCGGAGACCGGCCAGCCGTGGGCCGAGGGATGCACGCAGTATCCGTCGCCGGCAGGAACGCCGTTTGTGGCCTTCATCCACCAGGGAGGCCACAAATATCCCGCGGAAGCGCCGGCGCTGATTGTGAAGTTTTTTCGGGAGCATTCGCGGCCTTTGACCCCGGCGGGCGAAACACCGTCGGATTGCAAGGCGGAAGGACGTTGAACGCATCGGTGCTGCCTGATTCGGCCGGCGTCCATTCCTTGCGGCGTTGCCCCGCCGCCGTTAGCATGTGGCCGCGAGTTGGCCCGCGCGCCGGTTCCGGTCCGCGCGCCGGCCGCCAGTCTGCCCGTTTGCCCGAAGGAACCGTCGCGTGTCCGGTGCCCCGTTGACTCTCGACCAACTGAAGACCAAGGCCACGGCGATCCGCCGGCACATCATCCAGATCACCACCGAGGCCGGCAGCGGCCATCCGTCCAGCAGCCTGTCCGCCGTGGAAGTGGTGACGGCGCTGTACTTCGGCGGGTTTTTGCGGCACAACAAGGCGAACCCCCGCGATCCGAAGCGGGACCGGTTCATCCTCAGCAAGGGACACGCCGTCCCGGTGCTGTATTCCACGCTGTGCGAAGCCGGCTACTACAGCTTCGAGCAGATCATGACGCTGCGGAAACTGGGGAGCCCGTTCGAGGGGCATCCCAACATGAAGCGGCTCGACACGATGGAGGCCTCCACCGGCTCGCTGGGACAGGGGCTGTCGATCGGCGTCGGGCACGCGCTGGCCACCCGTTTGGACAACCTGGACGCCCACACCTACGTGATGCTGGGCGACGGGGAAATGGGTGAGGGCCAGGTCTGGGAGGCCGTCGCTTCCGCAGCCAAATACAAGCTGGGCAATCTGACGGCGATCGTCGACCAGAACGGCTTCCAGCAGACCGGGGCGACGAAGGACGTGCTGGATCTCAAGCCGTTTGCCCCGAAGTTCGAGGCCTTCGGTTGGCACACGCAGACCATCAACGGCAACGATATGGCCGCGGTCGTGAAGGCGCTCGAATCGGCCCGCAAGGTCACTGACCGGCCGACCGCGATCATTTCCGAAACCAAAAAGGGCTTCGGCATTCTGCCGGTGCTGGAGACGACCGGCGACACCAACTACCACGGCAAGCCGCTCTCGCCCGAACTGGCCGAGAAGGCCTTGGCGCTCCTGGCCTGAGTCCCGCGGTATTCAGGCTTCATTGTTTTTACCACCACACTTTCTGACGGTTCAGCAGCGATGAGCGGAGCGACCCCGACGTCTACGATGCAAATTGGGCAACTGGCCGGCCTGAAGATGGGCAAGGCCACGCGCGATGCCTTCGGCGCGGCCCTGAAGGAGCTTGGCGCCGAGTTCCCGAACGTCGTCGTCGTCGACGGCGACGTCGGTAATTCCACCCGCACCGAGCCGTTCGCCAAGGCCTTTCCGAACCGGGCGTTCAACGTCGGCATCGCCGAGAGCAACATGGTCGGCGTCGCCGGCGGACTGGCTGCGGCGGGGAAGACGCCGGTGGTCAGCAGTTTCGCCTGCTTCCTGATCTGCAATGCCTTCGATCAGATCCGGATGTCGGTGGCCTATCCGAACATGAACGTGAAGATGGTCGGCTCACACGCCGGCATCTCCATCGGCGAGGACGGCGCGTCCCAGATGGGGATCGAAGACGTCGCGCTGGCCTGTGCGCTGCCGGGGGTGACGGTGATCGTTCCCGCCGATGCGGCCTCCGCCCGCAAGGCGACGCGGGCCATGCTGGAGCATGTTGGTCCGGTGTACCTGCGCTGCGGCCGGGCCGAAGTCCCGGAGATTTATCCCGCCGACGGACCGTTCCAGATCGGCAAAGCCAATCAGCTTCGGGACGGGAAGGACGCCACGATCATCGCCAACGGGCTGATGGTCGGGATCGCACTCGACGCTGCGGCGTTGCTGGAGAAGTCCGGCGTCAAGGTCCGCGTGCTCGATATGCACACCGTCAAGCCGCTGGATGAGGCGGCGGTCATTGCGGCGGCGAAAGAGACGGGGCGAATCGTCGTCACGGAGGAGCACCTCATGGCCGGCGGCCTGGGGGCGGCCGTGGCGTCCGTTGTGGCTCGGACCCATCCCGTGCCGATGGAGTTCGTCAACGTCGGCGACACTTATGGCGAGAGCGGCGATCCGGCGGGCCTGTTGCAGAAATATGGACTGACGGCCGACTCGCTCGTCGCCGCCGTCAACAAAGTCCGCAGCCGCTGACAACCCCTCGGGACAGCGAACGTGGTCGACTTCCGCCCGTTTCGCAACAGCGATCCGCCGGCCGTGCGGCGTCTGTGGCACGAATGTGGGCTGGGACGCGGCGCAGCGATCGAGTGGGATGCCGACGTCATCGAGACGGTCGTCTTCTCGCAGCCCTATTTTGACCCGGCCGGACTGATTCTGGCCGAAGTCGACGGGCAGGCCGTCGGTTTTGTGCATGCCGGGTTTGGCCCCTCGGAGAACCGCACGGCCATCGACTGCCGCACCGGTGTGATCTGCGCAGTCATGGTGGCTCCGCCCTTTCGACGGCAGGGCATCGGCCGAGAGCTGGTGCGACGCGCGGAGCAATATCTCTCCGGCCGTGGCGCCGAGGTCATTCTTGCCGGCGGCGCGGAGCCGAACGACCCCTTCTACGTAGGGATCTACGGGGGGAGTCAACCGGCGGGGTTTCTGGAGTCGGATCAGCTCGCCGCCCCGTTTTTTTCGGCCGTGGGTTACGTTCCCGGCAGTCGGCGCGTCGTCTATCAACGGTCGCTGGAATCCCGGAATGACCCGATTGGACTCCGGCTGATGGGGATTCGCCGCACGACGCGGCTGGCTCCGTTGGAACAGTCCGACCCGCACGACTGGTGGTGGCAGACGCGGACCGGGCGGTTGGACGTCGTGGAATTGGCGCTGGTTCCCAAGTCGGGCGGCGAACCGCTGGCCTCCGTGAGCGTGGTCGGCCTGGATTTCTATCTGCCGCGCTGGCAGCAACGGAGCATCGGGCTGCTCGAACTCCACGTCCCGGAACGTCTGCGGAAGAAGGGCTATGCGCAGGCCCTGCTGGTCGAGGTCTGCCGCCGCGTCCGGGAGGAAATGATCACGCTGGTCGAGGCGCATGTTGCGGCGGACGATCCCGGCGTGCAGCGCGTGTTCGAGTCAGCCGGTTTCAAGCCCGTGGATGCCGGCGTGGTTTATCGGCTTCGGGATGGCGTGCCGGCCGCGTGAGCGCTCAGTCGCGGCGAAGGTGTCGCAACGCCGGTCCGGTATAGTGCAGCCGCATAGGGTGCGGCGGAGGCTGCCGGCGCTGCTCCACAAAATGGGCCGCCCATCCCGCCATTCGGCTGATGACGTACAGTGGTACGAACAGGCTCCGGTCGAATTCCAGGTAGTCGGCCAGCCGCGCCATGGGCCAGGCGACAGCCGGCAACAAGTGTTGCTGGTCCCAGACCACTTGTTCGATGGCCGACGCCAGATCTTCCCGATCGAGGCGGTCATTCAACTCGGCGACGCGCAGGCACAGCGGCGAGAGCCATTCCGCCCGAGGATCGCCCACGCGGTAGCGGCGATGCGTGAAGCCGGGGATCGATTCCCCTCGGCTGATCCGCTGCCGGACCCAACTATCGGCCCGATCCGGCGTGCGGACTTCGCTGAGCACGTCCAGGCATCGTCCAGCGACTCCCGCGTGGCCGCTGCCCTGCGCGACCGAAATGCCGGCCGTCAACGCCGCGACGAAATCTCCCCCGCCCCCCGCCACCAACCGCACGGCGAGCGTGGTCGGTGTGAGGGCGTGTTCCGCCGCAGTGATCAAGCAGGTCTCCAGAATCCGTTCCTGCCACGGCGACGGTTCCCGGCCCCGCCATAACCACAGCAGATTGGCTGCAAAGCCCAACTCCATGCGGGGTTGCACGAGCGGGTTTCCCGCGGCGATCCGCGGTTGCTGGGTCGCCAGGGCCGTTACAAAACCCAGCCAGTGCGGAAAGGTGTCCAGCACATCACGGTCGGAAAGTGACACAATGCGTTCGTCACCCAGTTGACCCCGCACCAGCGCGGTGTGGATCGCGTCGATCGTCGTGGCTGACGGCGGCACCTTTCGCAACCAGGACTGCACCGCCGGCGACAGCGTCAGCCCCTCGAACAACAGCGCCTGCCAGTCGGCCAGTTGCTCGTCGCTCGGCAAATCCCCGGTCAGCAGCAGGTAGGCCACCTCCAGAAACGACTGGGAACTGGCCAACTCCTCCGCCGGATAACCGCGGTACAAGAGTTGGGGTTCCACCGCAGAGATGGCGGTGTCCCAGCGATGGGCCTCGGATTCCTGCGACGAATGGCTCACACGATCCTCCCGTCCGGGCCTCCGTTCCGGCCGGCGGGCCGGCGCCGGCGTCTCTGGCAATGATTGTACGCCCCCTCGATCGCTGACGGAATCCACCTGCGGGCATCCGGCGTGGCCTGCCCCGGCCGGTCTCCCCCCGGTCAGGCGTGTTTCCGCCACCCCAGGCAAAACCCGGGCTTTCCCCGCGTCGTGATTGACTAGTCACTTCACGGCCTTTCCGACTACAATCCCCCTTTCGCCGTGAGCGGGTCAGGGACAGTGTGTCTCTGGATCACGGTGGATTTGTCCTCTTTTTCATGGGAGACGCGGCTCCGGAACGAGCCGCGCGACAGCCGTCCCGTCGACGCCGGCGCTCCACCCCTTGGCGCTGGACTCTGGTGGCGATTTCAGGCTGTCGGGAAAGTGCAAAGCTCATGGTTGACCGCAATCTGATTCGTGAATTCAGCATCAACGACGACGACCTGGCGGCTGCGTTCGGCAGCGCCCTGGCCGAGGCAGAGCACGCCGAGGATGAAAGCCTCGAGCACCTCTACATCGCCGGAGGGGCGGCCGGCGTCGACGTGAACTCGATCATTGACGGCACCGTCGTCCGTGTCGAAGGGGACGAGGTGCTGATTGACATTGGCTACAAGAGCGAAGGGATTGTTCCGCTCGATGAGTGGGACCTCGGGACGCCGCCGCCGCAGCCGGGCGACAAAGTCGCCGTGCTGCTGGAGGAGATCGAGGACGAGTTTGGGCTGATTCTGCTGTCCAAGCGGAAGGCCGACCGCATCCGCCAGTGGGAAGCGATCGTTTCCACCAAGCGCGAAGGCGATGTCATCAAGGGCATGGTGCAGCGGAAGATCAAGGGGGGGTTGCTGGTCAACATCGGCGTGAACGTGTTCCTGCCGGCCAGCCAGGTCGACATCCGTCGCCCGCCCGACATCGGCGACTACATCGGCCGAGAAATCGAGTGCATGATCCTCAAGATCGACGAGGCCCGGCGGAACATCGTGGTTTCGCGGCGAAAGCTGATCGAAGAGCAGCGCCAGAAGCTCAAGGAAAGCCTGCTCGCCGAAATCCAGGAGGGCCAGGTCCGCAAGGGGGTGGTCAAGAACATTGCCGACTTTGGTGCGTTCGTGGATCTGGGGGGGATCGACGGTCTCCTGCACATCACCGACATGAGTTGGGGCCGGATCGGTCATCCCTCCGAGATGGTCAAGATCGACGACGAACTGGAAGTCATGATCTTGCACGTGGACCGGGATCGCGAGAAGATCGCCCTCGGCCTGAAGCAGAAGGAACGCAGCCCCTGGACCGACGTCGAGGGCAAGTACCCCGTCGGGACCAAGGTCAAGGGCGAAGTGGTCAACGTCATGTCTTATGGCGCCTTCGTCAAGCTGGAGGACGGCATCGAGGGGCTGGTGCACATCAGCGAAATGTCCTGGACCAAGCGCGTGAACCATCCATCCGAGCTGGTCGCGCCGGGCGATGAGGTCGAGGTCGTGGTGCTGGGCATCAACAAGGAGAAGCAGGAGATCTCGCTGGGCATGAAGCAGGCCCAGCCGAATCCGTGGGACCAGGTGGCGGAGAAGTATCCGCCGGGCAAGATTGTCACCGGCAGCGTCCGCAATCTCACCAACTACGGCGCGTTCATCGAGCTGGAAGAGGGCGTGGACGGTCTGCTGCACGTCAGCGACATGTCCTGGACCCGGAAAATCTCCCACGCCAACGAAATGCTCAAGAAGGGGGACGAGGTCACCTGCCAGGTGATCAGCGTCGACCAGGAGCGGAAGCGAATTGCGCTCGGGCTGAAGCAACTGGCCGAAGATCCGTGGGAAACGCACATCCCCACCAAGTACCAGCCGGGCGAACTCGTGCGGGGCAAGGTGACCAAGATCACCAATTTCGGCGTGTTCATCGAGCTCGAACCGGAACTCGAAGGGTTGCTGCACGTCTCCGAACTCGCCGATCACAAGGTCGACAACCCGGAAAGTTTCGTCAAGGTGGGGGAGGAACTCGAGGTTCGCATCCTGCGGATCGACCCCGTCGAGCGGAAGATCGGTCTCAGCCGCAAGTCGGCCGCCGAGATCCAGGCCATGGAAGCCCGCGAGCAGAAGGAGGGTGCCGCTGCCGCGGCCCGTCCCCGCACGGAGCTCAAAGGCGGCATGGAGGGCGCATCCGGACCGCTGTTCAGTCTGGGCGGTGGTGAGGGAAACGACGAATCTGCCGGTCAGTAGCCGGCGACATGCGTCGGTACGATGCGACAAGGACGTACAACTGATTGTCCATCTCAGGGAAACGTCCGCGTCAAGCGACGCGTGTTGAGTCAACCTGAAAACCTGGCAGAAGTCTGACGGCCGTTCGGAACATCCCGGACGGCCGTCAATTTTGCGCCGTTTGCCCAGTTGTCTGTCGTGATTTGCTCGATTCCCGTTCCAGGCCATCGTATTCTTCGCGTCGAGTTCCGATACCTTAGCTACACCCGCCGCATTCCTGATGACAGCCGTCTCCGTCGGCTGTTGCGGCCGGCGGGGTGGGCCTCTCCTCGAAATCGGGACCGGCAGAGCTGCGATGCGCAAGACCCTCCGTCCACGCCCTACCACGACCGCTGCGCAGACCCCCCTGGAGACTTATCTCCGTGAGATCAACGAAACAGCCCTGCTGACCGCAGAGGAGGAGAAGGAGCTCGCCAATCGCATCGCCCTGGGCGAAAAGGAAGCCCGCGACCGGATGGTTCGGGCCAACCTGCGGCTGGTGGTCAATATCGCCCGGGCCTACACCGGCAAGGGCTTGCCGCTGCAGGACCTGATCGAAGAAGGCAATCTCGGTCTGCTCCGCGCCGTCGAGGGCTTCGACCCCGACATGAATACGCGGTTCAGCACCTATGCCAGCTATTGGATCAAGCAGTCGATCAAGCGGGCGCTGATCAACTCGGCGAAAACGATCCGCATCCCCGCGTATATGGTCGAGCTGCTGACCAAATGGCGCCGGGCCACCTACAAACTGGAGGACGAGCTCGGCCGGACTCCCACGCAGGACGAGATTGCGCGCGAACTGGGGCTGAACAAGAAAAAGCTCAGCATCGTCAAGAAGGCGATCCAGCTCTACAACACCACCCCGCAGTCCGATGACGACGGTGGCTGGTCGATGAACGACATGGTCGCCGACATGCGGATCAAGGGCCCTGAAGACGAGCTGCTCGATCACGACAACCTCAAGCACGTCTATCGGATGCTGGACCAGATGGACCCCCGCGAGGCCACGATCCTGCGGATGCGGTTCGGCCTCGACGACGCCGAGCCGAAAACCCTCAAGGAAATTGGCGAGGCGTTGGGCCTGACGCGCGAGCGGGTTCGCCAGATCGAGTCCGAAGCGCTCAAGCAGCTCGCCCAGGGGATCTTGGGCGAGTGAAGTCCAGCTGGTTGGCCTGGTGGACCGTCGGCCGGGAAGCCGGGGCCGCTGCACTTCTTACAACATCCCAAGACCGCCTCTCTTCGCACATGCCATGCAAGCCCGCGCGGCCGGCGTCTCCGGACGCCGGCCGCCGCTTGCTTGGGCGAAGCGCCACACCGCTCAAATCCCCTGGCCACGGCGAGCTTATTTCTCTTCCGTTGCGCCGACGGGCACGGCTCCACCCACTTCGGAGCGACCGGCGGAATCGATCAGTTTGACGGCGAGCGTCGCCGCTTGACGGACCGCCTCATCATCGTCGCCCGTCAACAGCCGCAGCTTGGACAGGGCCGCGGCAGCCTTCTGGCCCGAACGGCTGAGCGTGGTCGCCGCGGCGGCCCGCATGCGGGGATCGGCATCGTCCAAGCCGTCGACCAGTCGCCGGAGGGCGGCCGATGAGAGTTCCGTGACGTTCCCCAGACAACCGGCTGCCGTTGTGCGGATATTGACGTCTTCGTCGGAGAGCAGGTCCACCAGGACGGTCACCGCGGATTCCGGCGGATTCTCAAAGGTTGTCAGCACGCCGGCGGCATTCACTCGGACCAGTGGAGACGGATCGTTCAGCAGGCCGGTCAACGCCTCCGCGGCCGGTTCAGCCTGTGGTCCCAATTGCGCCAGAAACATCACGGCCATCTCGCGCGCCAACGGATCGGCGCCAGACAGGACGGGAATCAACGCCGGGACCGCCTGCTCGCCGACCGTCTGCAGGTCCTGCTCGGCCTGCGACCACGCCTCGGGATCATTCGCCTGGGCGGCAGCCACCCAGCGGTGGAACAGTTCGCCTGCGGTTCCAACCGCGGCGGAAGACGGCGAATCTGGGGATTCGGCCTGCGGCGGAACCGGTTGCAGGTCCGGCAGTGCCCCTGACGACGCTGTTGGGGCTGCCGCCGTCCGGGGCGTGGTCGCGGCGGGTTGGGGGGACCCTCCTCCGCAACCAAAAGTCGCTGCGCAGACCATCCCGGCCATGAACCCGGACAAGCGACGCATGAATTGTTCTCCCCACCTCAGGCCGCCCTGACGAATCCTTCCAGGCGGGAATGTATGTCAAAGCCACGGTTCGGCTCAATGCGGACTTCGGCGGGGGTGAGGGCGTCCGGTGTTGCGGGTAGAATCGGGCCTATGAGGTTGTTTATCGTCCGCCGGAGTCCTAACGCGTGTCCACTGCCGAACAAACCGTCTGCGTCAGCCTGGGGCCCCGGACTTATGAGATCCTGATCGGGGCCGACCTCCTGCCGCGCGCGGCAGAGGTCGTGTGGCGGTGGCATGTGCAGCACATCGGCAAGCCGCCGGCGTCGCCGCGGGGGCTGATTGTCACAGACAGCCACGTCGCGGCATCCCATGCGGCCACCGTGCAGGCGAGTCTGCGAGAAGCCGGCTGGCAGACCGAGCGAGTCGTGTTACCGGCCGGTGAACCGTCGAAGTCGCTGGACGTCATCGCCGGTGTTTACGACCGGCTCATCGACTGGCAGGCGGACCGGCAAACGGTGGTATTCGCCGTCGGCGGGGGCGTCGTCGGGGATGCGGCCGGTTTCGTCGCCGCCACCTATGCCCGCGGGGTGCCGTTTGTACAGATTCCGACCACACTGTTGGCGGACGTGGACAGTTCCGTCGGTGGCAAGGTGGGCATCAACCATCCCCGCGCGAAGAACATGATTGGGGCCTTCCACCAACCGATGGGGGTGCTCATCGACACCACGGCGCTCAGCACCCTGCCCGACCGCGAGTATCGCAGCGGGCTGGCTGAGGTCGTGAAGTATGGCGTGATCCTCGATCCCGATCTGTTTGCCGAACTGGAAACCCATGCGGCGGAACTCAACACCCGCGTTCCGGCCCGGCTGACCCGAGTCATCGCCCGCAGTTGCCGTCTCAAGGCGGACATTGTCGAAAAGGACGAATTCGAGCGGACCGGTCTCCGGGCCGCGCTCAACTATGGCCACACCTTTGCCCATGCGTTCGAGGCGTTGTGCGGATACGGCGAACTGTTGCATGGAGAGGCGGTGTCGATTGGCATGGTCTGCGCCAGCCGCCTGGCCGAGCGGCGAGGCCTGATCGATGCCTCGGTCACTGAGCGGCAGGTCCGGTTGCTGGAGCAGTTCCGGCTGCCGGTCGCGCTGCCGCCCGGAAGCCGCGTCGCCGCGGACGAGGCCCTCGGTCGGATGCGGTTGGACAAGAAAGCCGTGGCCGGCCAGTTGCGGTTCGTCCTACCGACCCGTCTGGGACACGTGGAGACAATTGCCCAGATCCCTGAGGCGGATGTGCGGGCCGTGCTGGCGACGGTGGGTGTCGTCTGATGCGATCCTGACGATTGCGTCATTCAGAGAAAACAATTGACACTTGGCGTCAGCGCGGTATAACGCAACGCATCATAGGGGTGTGCCAGTTCGGGCGATTCCTAGCCGGCATCGTTTTATTCCACCCAGGCACACAACCCAGCCCCTGGCGGGTCGAGCCCCCAGGGGCCTTTTTCGTGCCCGCTTTGCCCTTTAGCGGCTGCGCTGCAGCAATTCGCGCTGGTTGAGATACCCCAGGAGCGCGTCGGCGGGGTTCTGGCTCGTGTCGATTTCCACCCGTTCGATGCGGTTTCGGCGGCAGAGATCGTCGAACTGACTGAGGAAACCTTCCAGCACGGCCAGATAGGCCGACCGGATGTCTTCGGTCTGTGCCATCTGCTCCTCGTCCGACTCCAGCCCGGTGAACTTGACCATCCCCTGGAAGTCGAAGCTCCGTTCGTCGTGATGCAGCACCTGAAACAGGATCACTTCGTGACGGGCATACCGCAGTCGTTGCAGCACCGCCTCCAGCCGATCCAGATCGGTCAAAAAATCGCTGAAGACCATCACGATCTCGCGTCGGCCCATCCGTCCGGCAAGTTCCAGCAGGCACTCCGGGATGCGGGTCTTCTCGACCGGCGCAGCGGCATCGAGGTGTTCCGTCAGCTTCACAATCTGCGCCAGCGTGTTGCCGGGGGGCACATAACTGCGGACGGCGTCGTCGAACGTCGCTAGTGAGACCTTGTCATGCTGGCGGATGATCGAGTACGCCAGCGTGGCCGCCAGGTGGGAGGCATAAAACAGCTTCTGCGTCCGCCCTTCGCCGTACCGCATGGACGCGCTGATGTCGAGCAACAGGTGGCAGACGAAGTTCGTCTCCATCTCGTATTGCTTGAGGAAGTACCGCTCCCGCTTGTGATACAGCCGCCAGTCGATGTACCGGGGATCGTCGCCGGGGACATATTCGCGATGCCCGGCGAACTCGACGGCAAAGCCCGCGAGCGGCGACTTGTGTCCGCCGGCCAGATTGCCCAGCACCAGATGCACCGGCTCCAGGGGCCGGTCTGCAATCTGCTGCAGGACGTCCGCATCCAAATACCGGGCCAGCAGGCTGTTGTTCATGGTGGTGGGATTGTCGCTCGCTGAAGTTGGCCGCAAAAAGTCCCGAAGCTCGATCGAAGTGAACCGCGAAAGGACGCAGGTCGCGAAGAAATACAGAAGACCGAGGTTGCCGCGAGGGGCGCAATCGTCCTCGTGGGATGGGGACTCGCCGATGTCTGCTGACTGCCACTCCCCCTTGATTTCCTGGGCCGCTGGTGACTGCTCGTCCCTTGGTACTCCTTTGCGCCCTCGTGGTTCTCTTTCTGCCTTCCCTTGATTCAGCGCGCGGCGACGAGTGCGGCCGGGCGGCGGTATTCGCGGTCGGCAGGGACGTGGTCCATCAGTTTGCGGATGATCTGGTCGCTGTCGACCGCGGCCGCCTGGGCGGCATAGTTGGGAGCGATGCGGTGCCGAAGCGCACCGGGGGCCACCGCCTGGATGTCGCCGACGGTGGCGTGATACCGGCCATAGAGTACCGCCCGGGCTTTGGCGCACGTGACCAGCGTCAGCACGCCGCGGGGGCCGGCTCCCCAACTCACCCAGCGGTTGACGAACTCCGGAGCCTCTTCGGTGTTGGGGCGCGACGCGCGGACCAGCGTCCACGCGTAGCCGAGCACCTGGTCGCTGACGGGAACCCGCATCACCAGCGTCTGGAATTGCAGGATCTCCTCCGCCGAGAGGATCGGGGAAATCGTTCCCTGCTGGCCGGATGTGACACGGCGAGCCACCTCCCACTCGTCCTCGCCGGTGGGGTAATCCACCCGGATGTGCAGCAGGAACCGGTCGAGCTGCGCCTCGGGGAGGGGATAGGTGCCTTCGTGTTCCAAGGGGTTCTGGGTGGCCAGAACGAAGAATGGATCCGGCAGGCGGTGCATCGTCCCGCCCGCGGAGATTTGCCGTTCCTGCATCGCTTCCAGCATGGCCGCCTGGGTCTTGGGGGGCGTGCGGTTGATCTCGTCCGCAAGAATCATGTTGGCGAACAGCGGGCCTGGCAGAAAGCGATATTCGCGGGCGCCCGTTTCCAGGTTTTCCTGGATGACGTCGGTCCCGGTGACGTCGCTGGGCATCAAGTCGGGGGTGAATTGAAGCCGCTTGAACGTCAGATGCAGCGCCTGTGCGAGCGAACTGACCAGCAGCGTCTTGGCCAATCCGGGGACGCCTTCCAGCAAGGCATGACCGCGGGCAAACACGGCGATCAACACCTGCTCAATGACATCGGCCTGGCCGACGATCACCTTTGCCAACTCGTCACGGAGTCGGTTGTACGAGTGCTCGCAGCGCTGCACGGCGGCGACATCATCCTGCGACAAGGCCTCGGTCATGCGAGATATCCGAATCGGGGTTGGGTGTGAAATTCAATCGACGCTCTGGAAGTAGCGCCGCAGCCGGTCTTCGTAGGCTCGCGGGGCCTTTTGCTGCATCCCGGCACGGAGGGATTTTCTGAGTTCTGGAGGGAGTTTGGCGAACCAGGGTTGGTCCTCGAAGGAACGGCCGGCTCCTTCCGCATCCCCTTCTCGGCGACCAGAGGGGCTATCGCCGACGTCGGTTGCTTCCGGTTGTCTTCGCGGTGGTCCCTCCTTGAGCTTGTCGTTTTTCGTCTCTCCCGCCTGGCGAGACGCCTGCATGGTGGACTGCGAGGCGGATGACGCCGCTTCGTTGGTGGACGGCTGGGCGGTGCTGTTGGTCTCCAGGTTGGCCTGCTGCCTTTGCGAGGCGGAACCGTCAGATGGCTTGGTCGGCTGACCCGGCGAGGATTGGGCCTCAGCAGATTGCATCGCCTGGGTGAGTTCGGGACCAGCCATCAGCTGCGCAGTCAATTCCGGCGACTGCGGTACGAAACCGGTGTCGTCCGTGGGAGGCGACTGCGGCGGACGCCCCGACGGCGATGCCTTTCCCGCCTGCCCGGGGGTGTCGTCCTGGCCGGAGTCGGCCGCGGGATCATTGGCCCGGCCTTCTCCCGCGGTTTGATTTGGATCATGTTCCGCCAGCTCGCCCGGCGTGGGACCGTCCGCTGGTGCGGCTTGGGCCATTTGCGCCGACGCCTGGGCCAGACGGGAGGTCGGAAGCTCCGCGGCCCGCTGAAGTGCTTCACGAAGCGGCGGATTGGCCACCTGCTGCTGGCCTGAGAGCTCGACCGCCCCCTGACCCGTCGCGCGTTGGGCTTCGGCAAACTGCTGGGCCGCTGCCGCAGCTTGCTGCGTGTTGACGGCCGGAGTCGACGGATCGGATGTTTCCGCCTTCTGCATGGCCTGGCGGCGTTGTTCGGCGAGCGTTTGGGCTGATTCCTGCTGCTCCGCCGCCAAAGTTGCCAGCGCTTCGGCCACCGCCTGATCTCGTCGGAGCTGCTGCGACCTGGCGGACAACGTCGCCGCTGCACGCTCCAGTTGCCGTTCGGCGGATTGGGCTGCCGATGATTGCGTCGCAGGCCCCGATTCCGGAGCGGCGCCAGCTCGGGACGATCGTTCTGCCGCTTCAAGGGCCGCGGCCGCCCCTGCCTCCAAGGGGGCCGTGAACGGAATCAGCGGCGCGATCTGCTCGGCCTGTTGGGCGAGCGCGTCGGTCTGTTGCTTCTGCAGATCATGCATGACTTCCGTCAGCCGGATCTGGGCCAACGCCAGGGAGTTTTCTGTACGCTGCTGCTCATCGCGGGCTTCCAGCGGCCGTTTCTGCTCGATGTGTTCCGCGGCTGTCCGACCCGAGGCCGCGGCAGACTGCAGCAGACTGGCTGCTTCCGGGGCGAGCTGCTGAGCCAGCTTCTGAGCCTGTGCGGCCGAATCTGAGGCCGTTCGCTGCGCTGCCAGATCGGGACTTGCCGTCGGCGGCGCTTGCCGGGCCTGTTCGGCGATGGCCTCGGTCTGACGGCGGGCTGCCTGCAGGCCAGCCTGTGCCGCGCGACGCGATTCGGCCGCCGCAGCCAATTGTCCATCGAGCATTTGCCGGGCGGCTTTCGCCGCCGCGGATTGGGCCGACGCGATCGTGTCGAGGACTTCCTGCGGGGCGGCGCCCTTCGCTGTGGCTCGCTGGATCGCCGTCTGCAAAGCGTCGGCGGCAGCCTGCTGAGCCGTCGTCGCGGCCAAGGGAGTTGCGGCCTCCCCTCGGTCAAACGCCCTGACAGCACCATCGGCCTGCCGCTGGAGCCGATCAGCATCGTTCAACTCCGCAGCCAGGCTCATGGCCGCTGCGGCTTCGGGTCGCCCGGACGCCTGCTGCTGCTGTCGTGCGGCCGCGGCCAGGGCGCTTTGGGCCTGTTGCAGCTGCGCGATCTGATCGACCAGGCTCATTGCGGCGGGAGACTTGGCCTTCTCCACGGCATCTGCCGCGTCAGAGAGTTGTGCAGCGCGGACGGCGCTTCGCTCGGCAAGGGACTGTGCCGCCGAGCGGACGACGTCGCGCAGCATTCCCGCCGCCTGCGACAACTGGTCAGCCGCCATCATCGCTTCCGGGATCGCTGCGTGGGCAGCCGCCTTGGGAGTGGCGCTGCCTGCAACCGCTTTCTGCAGTGGCGCGCCGGCCTGTTGGGCGTGGCCGGCTGCCTTCGCGACTTGCGCACTTTCTGATGACGCAATGCCCTTCAACGCCTCCTCGAGTTTTCCGGCGATGGCGGCGACCTCTGCCTGACGCTGCTCCACAGCCTGGACGATTTCGGGCGACGTTTCGTCCTGCTGCTCGATCTGCTGCAATTGCCGGACGATCTCCCGCTCCTCAGCCGCGGCCCGCTCCAAGGCCTCGGCGGCGCGAGCCAGCTCTCCGATTGCGACGGCATCGGCCTGTCGCTGGAGATCGTGCAACGCCGATTCCACCCCGGCCAAGGCCCGGTTCAAGGCCCGATCCGCTCTCTGCAGCGCGCCACGCTCGTCGTCATTCGCGGGGCCTGACGTCGTGGTGATGGCCTCCGCGGCGGCGCGCGACTCCGCGGCGGCGACGTCGATGGCCTCGGCCAGGTCCGGTTGCAATTCGACATCTGGCGACTCGAGCTCAGATTTCGACTGCGCGACCAGTCTGGCGGCTTCCCGCTGGAGTTCCCTGGCCTTGGCGGCCTCCTCTGTGGCCGTCGCCTGCGCTCGCTTCTGATGTTCGGCAGCAGACTGAAGCTGCTGTCGAGCCTCGGTCAACTTGCGCACCTGCCCGGAGAGCTCTGCCGCCGTGCGATCGGATTGTGCCCCGGCCTCTCCCTGCATCAGCAGCTCTTCCAGGGCCGCAAGATTTCCCAGAACCTGACTTTGCTGTTCGAGAGCCTCAGCCTGGTGACCGTCGAACAGTTGCTGTGCCGCCGCGTCGGCCGCCGCGCGAGCCGCGGACGCGAACTGCTCCACTGTGGGAGACGACGGCAACGCCGACGTTAACTCGACGAGTTCCCGCCGGATCTGTGTCTGGCGTTCCACCACGGCGGCGGGGACGTCGGTCATTGATGGCAACCGGCGAGTATCGGCCCGAAGCTCCTCCTGGCGAGACGCCAAGGCCCGGAGTCGGTCCAGGGCGTCGCGGTTTGCACCGGCCAGCAATCCCTGGTTGCGGTGAATCAGCCGCAGCAGTTCCTCCAGCCCGCGGATCACTCCGGTCTGATGTTCGATGGCCGCGTCCAGGCGCGTCGCTTCCATCGCCGCGACCGCCTGATCGACGTGCGTGCCGACGTCGGCAGCCTTCAGAATTCGCAGTCCGTCGGCGGCGGTCATTGACACGACTCCGCCCCAGGTTTGGACGTCGGCCAGCGTGTCGACCAGATGCAGAAACAGTTGCTTGATGTCCCGCTGATCCTCCTGAACGGAAAGCGCCAGCGCTTCCTGCTGCGATTTGGCTTCCGCGGCCAGCGTCGTCGTGGTGGCGAGCGTCGCAGTCTGCACGGTCGCCAGCCGCTGGACCTGTTCGGCAAGTTCGGCGACCTTGAGCCGTCGGAGCAGGCCCTGCCGCTCGGCTGACAGCTGCACGACGATATCGCGAATCGCCTTGCGCGCCTCGACGAACGCCTTTTCGCGCTCTGCCGGAGCCGCCGACTGGGCCGCTGCCAGAACGGACACAACCTGCGACATTTCCTCGTCAATGACCTGCTGCAGGTGCTGCTGCATGAGGCCGATCTCGCGATAGGCGGGCAAATCCTGCAGGCCGTTGTCTTCCAGTTGCCTCAACTGCACGCTGAGGATGCCGTCGAGCAGTGCGCGGGTCATGGCCTGCGCTCGCTCCTGGTCTTCGCGCTTGCGGCGGACGAGGGACGCGTCCAACTCCTGCGCAACCGCGACGTCACACCCGATGCCGGCGAAGGCGATCCCGGCCAGCAGCCACGTGGAACGGTTCATCGCGACGGGCCTCCAATTCCAAGTTCCTTCTCGATGATGGCATCGAGTTGCTGAGCTGACTGCTGGTCGATCTCCAGCAGGCTCTCCAGGATTCCCTGCTTGTCGGTGATCTGCAGTACGAGCGATTCGCTCCGCCCGACCTGGGCCGGAAGCGCGCCGCGATCGTCATCGGCGGCGATGGCCAGCCGCAGCTCATCTCCCGCGGCCAGCGGCAACTGCCGCAGATCCAGCGTGGTTTCGCCCCGCACGGTGTTGAGCGCGGACTGTCCCGGCTCTCGGGCGCGGAGGATCCGGCTGCCGGTCTGACGCCGGCCGTCAGAGTTGATGGACTCCCACTCCAGGCGAATCTCTCCGAGGCCGAAATCGTCCATGGCGGAAAAACTCACCCGTGGCTGCGCCTGGGGAAGCACCTTGCGGCTGACGGCGGCAATCGTCGCCCGCGGCGGGCGATCGGCCTGCAGCCGGATCTCCCCGGCAATGGTCGGCTGTGGGGACAACCCATCAGCATCGGTCACGCGCAGCTCGTACGTCAATGCCTGTTGCACGGAATCCAGCGGCGCCATGATCGGACTGCGCCAATGCGCGGGATCATCCGCCACGAGCGGAATCTCGTGACGTTCCTCGCCTCCCCCGATGATCAGCGCAACGTCCCGGAGCGGCTTGCCCACGCTGACAACCCGCAGCGTGGCCTGCGACCCCTGCAGCAACGCGAACGTCCGCAGACCCGCTGAGACAGGGGCGGCGGCCGCCGTTCCGGCATAGGCCGGGGGGGACACCGACCACTGAAGATCCACCATTGGCAGCGGAACCACGGTCAGTTCCATGGGGTCCGATTCGGCATCACCCGCCTGAACCCACAGACGCACGCTTTCCACCAGTGGTCGCTGTTCGGACTGGAAGACCCCCGGCGTTGCCGACGGGATCCGCCAGCTGCCCCCTTCCCCGGATCGCAGTCCGCGAACCCGCGCGACCGCTTCGGCGGGCAGCTCTCCGCGGAGCCGGACTTCGATGGTGACGGGTTGATCCTGCGGCACAGCCAGTTGGACGCG
>Ga0073934_10003416_pt1 | contig 29330 bp, 27 predicted proteins | sample LarsenN4metaG_FD_76834 | JGI IMG/M metagenome (GOLD analysis project Ga0073934, IMG submission 76834) | Hot spring sediment bacterial and archeal communities from British Columbia, Canada, to study Microbial Dark Matter (Phase II) - Larsen... ... | reverse complement strand
CGACCATGTCGGCGTGAAGGAGGCGGTGTTCCCGTTCGCCCGCTTCCCGGGCGTCGACACCGTGCTCGGGCCGGAGATGAAGTCGACCGGCGAGGTGATGGGCATCGACCGCTCGTTCGCGGTTGCCTTCGCCAAGAGTCAGATCGGGGGCGGCTCGCGCCTGCCGCGCGCCGGCACGGTCTTTGTTTCGGTCAAGGACACCGACAAGCCGCGCATCCTGGAGGCGATCCGGCTGCTGAATTCGCTCGGATTCCGGGTGATCGCGACCGGGGGAACCCAGCGCTACCTGTCGGAACAGGGCGTTCAGGCGGAAAAGATCAACAAAGTCGCCGAGGGCCGCCCCCATATCGTGGATGCCATCCGCAACGGCGACGTTGCGCTGGTTTTCAATACCACCGAGGGGGCCTTGGCGCTGGCGGACAGCCGGTCGCTGAGGCGGGCTGCCCTCTTGCATAAAGTCCCCTACTACACCACTCTTTCAGGGGCCGTCGCCGCGGCGCAGGGAATCAAAGCCTATCTCGGGGGCGACCTCGAGGTACGTGCGCTGCAGAGCTATTTCGGCGGCAAGGGCTAGGATCGGGGGATTTCCCCCGGGGCTCCCGCCTGGACGGTACGGGTTTTGGACAGAGTTCCGCGGTCGCGGGGCCGGAAGCAAGCTTCGGCCCGCGATTCGAATTTTGTCTCGACATGACGGTTTGGAGGCTAGAGGACTGATGGACAAGATCCCGATGACGGCGGCGGGCTATGCTGTGCTCGAGGAGGAGCTCAAGCATCGCCAGCAGGTCGAGCGTCCGCGCATCATCCAGCAGATCACCGATGCCCGCACGCACGGCGATCTGTCGGAGAACGCCGAGTATCATGCCGCCAAGGAGATGCAGGCGCACAACGAAGGGGCGATCGCCGAGATCGAGGACAAGCTCGCGCGCGCGGAAGTCATCGACGTATCGAAGCTCTCCGGCGACACCATCAAGTTCGGCGCTACCGTCACGCTGATCGACGAGGACACCGAGGAGAAGAAGGTGTGGCAGATCGTCGGCGAACCGGAGGCCGATGCCAAGAAGGGCAAGATCTCGATCACCTCGCCGCTGGCGCGCGCGCTGATCGGCAAGACCAAAGGCGCCAGCGTCGAAGTGGTCACGCCCGGCGGCGCCAAAGCCTACGCGGTGAAGAAGGTGGAGTGGCGGTAGTCGCGCCGCGTCGAACGTGATTGGATGCAGTCGCCGGGCTCGCCCCGGCGATTGCGCGTCGGGGCACCGCGATGCGGTTCGGCATCTTCGACCATATGGACGACGCCGGTGTGCCGTTCACGCAGCTCTACGCGGATCGCGTGCGATTGGCGGAGGCCTACGACCGCGCGGGATTCTACGGCTACCACCTCGCCGAGCACCATGCCACGCCGCTCGGCGGCGCCGCCTCTCCGGGCCTGTTTCTCGCGGCGATCGCACAGCGCACCGTGCGGCTGCGTTTCGGGCCGCTGGTCTATCTCCTGCCCTACTACCACCCGATCCGCCTGATCGAGGAGGTGTGCATGCTCGACCAGATGAGCGGCGGCCGGTTCGAGCTCGGTGTCGGCCGCGGCGTGTCGCCGCTGGAGGCGGACTGTTACGCGGTTGACTTCAAGTCCGCTCCTGCCGTCTATCGCGAGGGCCTGAAGGTCCTGTTGCAGGGCCTGGCGTCCGATGAACTGACCTTCGAGGGCGAGCACTACCGCTTCCGCAAGGTGCCGATGGTCCTGCGGCCGGTGCAGCGCCCGCATCCGCCGCTCTGGGCGGGTGTGCTGGCGGTAGCAAGCGCGGACTGGCCGGCGGAGAACGACGCCCACATCGTCTCGCTCGGCCCGCGCACGCTGGTGCGCGCCATCGTCGACCGCTACCGCGGAACGCGCACAAGGCTCGGCAAGCCGGACGACCGCCTCATCGGCGTGGGGCGCCACGTGGTGGTCGCCGACACCGATGCGGAGGCGCTCGCGGCCGCGCGCCGCGCCTATCCGCGCTGGGTGGAGAGTTTCCGCTGGCTGTGGGTCCGGCACGGGACATTGCCCGGTATCACCGCGATGTATCCCGACAGCTTCGACGAACTCGTGGCGCTCGGCCACGGCATTGCCGGCTCGCCCGACACCGTGCGCGACTTCATCGCCGCCGATGTCGAGGCAACCGGCGTCAACTATCACCTGTCATGGTTCGCGTTCGGCGACCTGACGCTTGCGGAATCGCTGCGCTCGGTCGCGCTGTTCGCGCGCGAGGTCATGCCGGCCTTCGCGCAGCCGCACGCGGCGGCGCAGGCATAGCAATTTGCAGCCCCGCCTCACCGGATCATCGTATTCGGGATGAACAGCGCGATGTCGGGAAACACGATCAGGATCGCGATGCAGGCCATCATCGCGAACCAGAACGGCAGCACACCGTAGAAGATCTCGCTCATCGGCACGTCGGGCACCAGCCCCTTCACGATGAAGACATTGATGCCGACCGGCGGATCGATAAGCCCCATCTCCAGCACGATGACCATGATGACGCCGAACCAGATCGGGTCGTAGCCGAGCGCCTTGATCACCGGGAACACGATCGGCAGCGTCAGCACCAGCATCGAGAACCCTTCCATCCAGGTGCCGAGGATGATGTAGACCGCGAGAATCAAGATAAGGATCATGACGCGAGGGACGTCGAGGCCGGCGAGCCCCTGCGCGATCTTTTCGGGCAGGCCGGACAGCGCGAGGAACGGCCCGAACACCAGCGCGCCGATCAGAATGAGAAATACCAGCGCGGTGGTGTTCACGGTCTCGATCAGAACCTTCGACAGGCTGCCGTTGCCGAGCGACCGACGCCAGAGCGCGTAGCCGAGGGCAAGCGCAGCGCCCACCGCCGCCGCCTCGGACGGCGTGAAAATACCGACATAGATGCCGCCGATGCTCACCAGCACGATGACGATCATCGGGCTGGCGTTGAGCATGCTCTGCTGGCGCACCTGCCGGCTCGCGCGCGGCCCCGCCGGGCCGTAGTGCGGCTTGAAGTACATCCAGATCGAGACCGTCACCATGAAGATGCCGGCCAGCAGAATGCCCGGCAGAATGCCCGCCAGCAGCAGCTTGCCGATCGACTGTTCCGTGAGCAGCCCGTAGATCACGAAGGCAGTGCTGGGCGGAATCAGGATGCCGAGCGTGCCGCCGGCGGCGATCACGCCGGTCGCGAGCCGGTGGTTGTAGTCGTAGCGCCGCATCTCGGGCAGGCAGACCTTGCCCATGGTGACCGCCGAGGCGACGCTCGAGCCGGACACCGCGGCAAAGCCGGCACAGGCCAGGATGGTGGCGTGCGCGAGCCCGCCGCGCACATGGCCGATCCAGGAATAGGCGGCCGTGTACATGTCGCGCGCCATCCCCGACACCGAGCCGAGATTGCCCATCAGGACGAACAGCGGGATGACCGCGAAATCGTACACCGCCGCGTATTGATAGGGGTAGTTGCCGAGCGCCGCCAGCGCGGCCTGCGGCCCGTTGAGGACGGCAAAGCCGACAATGCCGACCAGCAGCATGGCGATGCCGATCGGCATGCGCAGCGCCATCAGCAGCAGCAGAACCCCGATGCCGATCAATCCGATGGCGTCATTGCGCGACATTCGGCGGTTCCCCTTCCCGCTTGCGGACCAGCCGGAACGTCTGGATGAACAGCACGATCGCGTACATCGCCGAACCGAACGCCACGATGAACTGGAACGGCCAGTGCGGCCAGCGCATCATGTTGCTGACACGGTGCATGGTGCCGAGCGTCTCCATCAAGGTCAGCCAGGCAATGGCCGCAAACAGGACGGCGCTGGTGAGCGTCAGAACGACCGGGATGAAGCGCAGCTTCGGATTCTCGAGCGGACGCTCCAGAATGTCGACGGCGACGTGCCCGCCGAGCCACCCGCAATAGGCGATGCCGAGGAACACGATCGCCGACATCGCGAATTCGGTGAGTTCCAGCGATCCGCTGAACGGCCGATTGAAAGCGTAACGGAGGATGACGTCGAGAACGGTGTAGACCATCAACGCCATGAGCACCCAGCCGCCCGCGAGCGCCAATGCTCGCAGCAAACGACCGAACAGCCGGGGTTGGCCCTCCGAGTGGTCCGGTCCTTCCAAGCCAGCCCCCGCGCTAGATCGATCGCGATGCTCCCGCAGGCTAGCTCAGCAGTCCGTAGGACTTGACCAGGCCGCGGGCCGGAAGCCCCGCCTTTTCGCCGGCTTCGACCTGACGCTGAATCATCGGCCTGAAGGTGGCCAGCCAACGCTGGCGCTCCTTCTCCGGGAGTGTATAGACCTCGCGGGTCTTCTTGGCTTCGGCAAGCGCTTCGTTGTTCTTCCTGTCGTAGGTGGCGGCGCCTTTCAGGCTGAGATTGAGGCCCGTGGTGGCGTCGATGACCTTCTTGAGGTCGGCGGGGAGCTTGTCGTAGCGGCCCTGATTCATCGCCACCAGGAACGGCGAGCAGCCGAGCGGCGCATTGATGGTGAAATATTTCGCGACCTCGATCAGCTTGAAGTCGAGCGCCGCCGACATCGGGATCATGGTCGCATCGATCACGCCGCGATCGAGGTTGTTGTAGATCGCCGGCGCCGGCATATCGATCGGAGTGGCGCCCAGTGCCTCAAGCTGCGCCGATTGTGCCGCCGACGGGGCCCTGATCTTCAGGCCCTTGAGATCCTCCAGCGTGCGGATGGGCTTCGCCTTGCTCATCAAGCACGCCGCTTCCGAGTTCCACAGCATCAGCACCTTGGTGCCCTTGAAGTCACGCGCCAGGTATTTGTCGAAGCGCTGCCACAGCTTACGGGTGCCGTCATCGGCGCTATTGCCGAGACCCGGCAACTCGGTCAGCGCCATCATCGGGAAGTCCGCCGAGGTATAGCCGGGCAGCGTGAAGGTGGCGTCCGAAATGCCCTGGAGCACCTGACGATAGAGGTCCGGCGGTCGGCCGCCGAGCTGCATCGCCGGAAACAGGCGAACCGTCAGCGCGCCCTTGCTCAGCTTCGCCACCTCCTGGCTCCAGGGTGTGATGACGTCGGTCCAGATCACGTGGGTCGGCGGCACGAAGCTGTGCAGCTTGAGTTCGGTCGCCTGCGCCTGCGCGGCGCGCCAGGGCATGGCGGCAGCCGCTGTTGCGGCCAGTGACCCAGTCAAAAGGGTCCGGCGGTTGGTCAGCATGGGGTCCTCCCTGGGGTGTTATCAGCCCTCGGGAGCGGATGTTAGCTGTGCCAGCCGCGGCGTCAATTTCCCTCCGCCGGGCGATAGGTCGCAACCGCGAGACGGTTCGCGATTGCGCCGGCGGTTTGCGGTGCGACCGCGCTTCAGTTCGCGGTGGGCGACGGCCCAAGACCGGGCACGCCTTGCTCCCCGCGGGTCGCGTTGGCAGCGCTCTTGGGACTGGTCGAGTCCAGCTTCGGCACGGGCGGGCGCTTGGGGGGAGCACGGAATGCCATCCGGCTGGACAGGCTGCCATTCACCGCGCGCATCGAGTCGGCGATCGCGGCCTCCATCTCCGGCGCGCAGACCTGCCCCTCCACCCGCGAGGTGAATTCGCGCCGGACCACCCAGGTGCGGCCTTCCAGCCGATAGTCGGAGCGGTAGACGAACGCCGCGGTCTCGATGGTGCGGCCGCGCAGCAGGTTGGGCAGCGGCAGGCCGTCCGCGAAGGTGACCTCCACCTCCTCGACCTGGCGGCCGGCGAAGCACTGGAACGGCTGCGTGCGATTCTGGTGGCGCGCGCCAAGGAGGAACGCACCCGGACGCGCCAGGATGCCGAGCCCGCTCGGCACCGGCAGGCTGGTGGCGGGCGCCACCCTGACGCGGTTGTTGAGCACGAAGTTCGCCTTGACCGAATAGGTCTCGCCGAGCTCGGACAGCGTGCCGATCTCGAACCGGCCGGTGCCTGGAGTGCCGATGCTGCGCAACTGCTGCTCGGCCGCCCGTTCGGCGCCGGTGCGGGAAATATTGCCCGCAACCGCGCGCGCGACGCTGGCGAAGATGCCGGTGCCGGTCTGCACGGTCTCGCCGGAGACGGTACCGTCGGCGGCAATGGTGACGCGGGTGCGGCGGCTGGCAGTATGATCCGCGGCGCGCATTGCCGGCGTACGCGCCCGGTAGGCGCCGTCGTCCGACACATGCAGCACCGGCTTGTCGTAGGTTCCGGTGCTGAGCACGCCGAACAACGACGTGCCGACAGTGGGATCGTCGTAGGTGGAGAATTCCGGCAGATAGATGATGGCGTGGTTCAGGTAGGTCATGGTGGCTGGCTCGGGCAGCGTGTAGGCATTGCCCGCGCTTATCAGCACGTGTTCCGACGCGATGCCCTTGGCCTTGAGCAGCGCCGCCATCAGGGTGACGTGGTCCTTGCAGTCGCCGTAGCGGTTGCGCAACACCGAAGCGGCGCTGTTGGGCACCACGCGGGCGGCGCCGAGATAGACTGCGACGTAGCGGATGTTGCGCTTCACCCAGTGCGAGATCGCCTGCGCCTGGGCGCGGCGGTCCTTGATGCCTTGCGTGATCTGGTCGGCAAGCCGTGTAATCTCCGGCGTGACCTCGTGACCGCCGCGCGCCATCTCCCAGTAGCTCGCCGCCTGGTCCTCGTAGTTGCGGAACGTCGACACGAAGATGCGCGGATCGCGATCCAGCAGCGAGGTCGCGCCGGCCTCCAGGTTGCGCGGCGGCCGGCCGCGATAGGTCATGACATGCCGCGTCTCGTTCCCTTCGGTCGTGGTCGCGTGCTCGATGCCGGAGCCCAACACCGCGACGTTGACCGGGGCGCCGCTCGGCACGATGACGCGGACGGTGGAATCGGCGAAGGGGAAGTTGCGCGGGAACGCGATCTGATCGAAGTAGTGCCCGGCGAAGATGCCGCGCCGGTGTTCGATCCGCGTGGTCAGGACCACGGTGTCGCCGGCTTCGAGATCGGGGAAGATCACGGTCACGACCTTGAGGTCGCGCAGATACATGGCGTTGAGCCCGGTGGCCGGATCGCGGGTGATGAGCGTGGCGAGATCGACCGGAACCTTCCGGCCGTCGGCCTTCTCGGTATAGGCCTCGACGATATCGAGACGCTGCATGCCCTCGATGTAGCCGATGGTCTGCTGCCCGATCGACTGCACGGCGGCAACGCCCAACGCCCGCAGGCGCCGGGTTTCGAGCCGCTGCGCGGTGTTGTCCGCATGCACCCGGATGGTGACGTCGATCGCCACCGAAAGCGCCGGCTCGTCCTGCCCCGCCTGCAAGGTCATGCCGGGAGTGGTGAGGCGGGCGACTTCGGTGGCGGGCGCGGTGCCGGCGGTGCTTGCCAGCAGGAGCAGGGCGAACAGGGAAAGCCGCAAGCCGGTCGACGGGTGGCGCATGGATTACTCCATCAGATCGATGAATTTGCGCCGGAGCAGGCCGCATAGCGGCCGCTGCGGTTCGACCATTGGTCGGACCGCCAGAACCGCCGGTTCATTGCGGAAAGTTAATGCCGCACCGACCTTAGAACGGCACCACCGCCTCGTCCTTGGAATTCCGTAGCGTCAGCGAGGTTTTGACGTTGCGCACATTGGGCGCCCCGGTCAGCTCGCCGACAAAGGCCTGGAAGGTCTTGAGGTCGGGCGCCACGCACTTGAGGATGAAGTCGATTTCCCCGGACAGCATCCAGCATTCCCGCACCAGCGGCGCCTTGCGCACGAACGCCTCAAAAGCCTTGAGGTCGGCCTCGGCCTGGCTGGTGAGGTGGACCATGGCAAATACCGTCACCTCGTAGCCAAGCAGCTTCTCGTCGAGCAGCGCCCGGTAGCCCTTGATGTAGCCGGCTTCCTCCAGGGCGCGCACGCGCCGCAGGCAAGGCGGCGCCGAGATCCCGACGCGCCCGGCCAAGTCCACATTGGTGATGCGGCCGTTATCCTGCAATTCCCGGAGGATCTTGCGGTCGATTGCGTCGAGGCGGGCGGGCACGACGTTTCCCTTGGTGGTCCCTCGGCTGGGTTCCCCGCTGATGTAGCGCGGGTCGACGCCCGGCGAAACAATATTGCGCAACAACGGTATCTTGATAAGGCATCCGATGGATGCGGCCAAATGCGTCCAGATGACAGGGGGCGGACCGATCTGCGTTGCTTGCATGGCTCCCGGGAAGCCCTAAATTAACGGTGCAGTCGGCGGTGCCGGAACTGCCCAACAATCAAACAAACCTTGCAGGGGCATCGTTTCCATGGGCAAGACGACCCACGCCAAGGTCGTGATCATCGGCTCGGGTCCTGCCGGGTACACGGCTGCGATCTATGCTGCCCGCGCGATGCTGGAGCCGATCCTGATCCAGGGTATCCAGCCCGGCGGACAGCTCACCATCACCACGGACGTGGAGAACTATCCCGGCTTTGCCGACGTCATCCAGGGTCCCTGGCTGATGGAGCAGATGCAGAAGCAGGCGGAACACGTCGGCACCCGCGTCGTCACCGATCACGTGACCCGGGTCGCCCTCGCGCGGCGGCCGTTCCGGCTCGACTGCGACTCCGGCGACGTCTACCTGGCCGACAGCCTGATCATCGCGACCGGCGCCCAGGCACGCTGGCTCGACCTGCCCTCGGAGCAGACGTTCAAGGGCTACGGCGTGTCCGCCTGTGCCACCTGTGACGGCTTCTTCTATCGCGGCAAGGAGGTGCTGGTGATCGGCGGCGGCAACACCGCCGTCGAGGAAGCGCTGTTCCTGACCAATTTCGCGACCAAGGTCACCGTGGTGCACCGGCGCGACAGCTTCCGCGCCGAGAAGATTCTGCAGGACCGCCTGTTCAAGAATCCGAAGATTTCCGTGCTGTGGGACACCGTGCTGGAGGACGTCACCGGCGACCTGAGCCCGCTCAAGGTGCGCGGCGCCGTGTTGCGCAACGTGAAGACCGGCGCGCGCACCGAGATGGCAGCCGACGGCGTGTTCATCGCCATCGGCCACACGCCGGCCTCCGCGCTGGTGGACGGCCAGGTGGAGATGAAGGGCGGCGGCTACATCAAGACCGCCCCGCATTCCACCGCGACCTCGGTCCCGGGCGTGTTCGCAGCCGGCGATGTGACCGACGACGTTTACCGGCAGGCGGTGACCGCCGCCGGCCAGGGCTGCATGGCGGCGCTGGAGGCGGAGAAATTCCTCGCCGCGCACGGCGAGGCCGAGCCGCGCGTGGCGGCGGAATAGACATCAGGGGACGGAGGACGGACGACAGACGACAGATTGCGTTTGGGGCTTCGATCGCGCCACTTTCGTCCTCTGTTCCCTGTCCGCCGTCGTCCGCTTAGCATGGACTGGGACAAGCTCAAGGTCTTCCACGCTGCCGCCGAAGCGGGAAGCTTCACCCATGCCGGCGAACAGCTCGGACTGTCGCAGTCCGCGGTGTCGCGGCAGGTGTCCGCGCTCGAACAGGAACTCAACGTCTCCCTGTTCCATCGCCACGCACGCGGCCTGATCCTGACCGAGCAGGGCGAACTCCTCCACCGTACCGCTCATGAAGTGTTCATGAAGCTGGAAGCGGCGCGCGCGAAGCTGACCGACACGCGCGAGCGACCCAACGGCGACCTGAAGGTGACCACGACGCCCGGCATCGGAATCCACTGGCTGACGCCGCGGCTTGGCGAATTCCTCGATCTCTATCCGGACATTCGCATCACGCTGATCACCACCGAGGAAGAACTTGACCTTGCCATGCGCGAGGCCGACGTCGCCATCCGGCTGCGCCAGCCCGTGCAACCCGACCTGATCCAGCGCAAGCTGTTCTCCCTCCACTTCCACGCCTGTGCGTCACCGGAATACCTCAAGCGGTTCGGAACGCCGCGTTCGATGGACGAACTGGACAAGCACCGCCTCATCGTCCTCGGCGGGACGGTGCCGCCGTGGCTGCAGCAGACCGGGAACTGGCTGTTGAGCACCGGTCACGACGGCGGTCCGCCGCGCACGCCGTGGCTGACCATCAACAATGTGCTCGGCGTGTTGCGCGCCTGCCAGCGCGGGATCGGTATCGCGATGCTGCCCGACTATCTCATCGAGGAAAGCAGCGGGCTCGTTCAGTTGTTCGGCGACACTTCCAGCGCGCTCGCCTACGACTGCTATTTCGTCTACCCGGAAGAGCTCAAATCGGTCGCGCGGGTGCAGGTGTTCCGAGACTTCCTGGTGAGCAAGGCGCAGCGCTGGCACTATTAGGCAACGCCGGCATTTTTTAGATTGTGTTTAGGCGCTGCGCGCAGCCGACGGCGATTTCAAGTTGCGGTCGTCGCATGGCTGGCATGCGGGTGCCCGTGTTGTCCGACTCGGCTGGCTCGGCATACTGACACCTGTCGCTGCCGATGCGCCGTCGCCCATCCTCCCAGATCGCGACGGATACTGTCGGCAGTTGTTCCCCTCTGGAAGGTGATGTCGGCCCCCGCGCCGACAAACTGAAACCGGGCCCGAAAGGGTCCGGTTTTTCTTTGCTGTCACGCCTGATCGCAGCCGGCACAATTTCCGTTTGCACCCCGGACAAAATCTGTTCGACACTGCGGCGCAAGGAAGGCCGGCCGGCGTCGCGCCATGGCCGGACCTCCGCAACGCCAGGGAGGAGACAGCATGACCGGACATCGACTGTTGCGCGGCAGCGCGGGCGTTTTCGCCGCAGCGGGCATCCTGTGGATGGCGCCCGCGGTCGTGGCCCAGGAGAAGCCCAAGCAGGTGCCGCACGTCATCACCCAGCCGAACACGGTGCCGAACCGCGCCGACATTCCCAATGCCGACCTGCCCAAGAAGCTGCGCAACGTCGCGCCGCCGCCGATCGCAACGCCGGCGGACAAGCTGCCGATCCCGCTGATGAGGCTGCCGCGCGGCTTCCGTGCCGAGGTCTATGCCAGCGGCATCGCCAATGCGCGCACGCTGCGGCTGACCGAGCGCGGCACGCTGTTCGTCAGCAACCGCGTGCTCGACAAGGTGTGGGCGGTGGTCGACCGCAACGGCAAGCGGGAAGCGAAGGTGATTGCGTCCGGGCTCGACCGGCCGAACGGCCTCGCCTTCCACAACGGCTCGCTCTACATCGCCGAAGGGACCAGGATCACCAAGCTCGAAAACATCGAGGACAATCTCGACAAGCCGCCGGCGCCGGTCGTGGTGTACACGGACCTGCCAAACACCCAGTCGCACGGCTGGCGCTACCTGGCGCTCGGCCCGGACGGCAAGCTCTACATCAATGTCGGTGCGCCCTGTAACATCTGCGAGCCGATGGCCGGCACGGCGCAGATCCGTCGGCTCAACCTCGACGGCTCCGGTGCCGAGCCCTATGCGCTCGGCGTGCGTAACTCGGTCGGCTTCGACTGGCACCCGTGGACGAAGCAGCTCTATTTCACCGACAACGGCCGCGACTGGCTGTCGGAGGACCTGCCGGAGGACGAGCTGAACCGGGTAACGGCCGCCGGTCAGCATTTCGGCTTCCCCTACTGCCACCAGGGCGACTTCACCGATCGCGAGATGGGCTGGGGCCGCTCCTGCGACGAGTTCGTGAAGCCGGTCGCCAAGCTCGGGCCGCATTCGGCCGCCCTCGGCATGCGCTTCTACACCGGCAGGATGTTCCCGCAGCGCTACCGCAACGGCATCTTCATCGCCCGGCACGGCTCCTGGAACCGCACCAAGAAGATCGGCGGCGACGTCGTGTTCGTCGCGCTCAACCGCAACGGCACGGTGCGTTCGGTGCAGCCGTTCCTGACCGGCTTCCTCCAGAACAACACCTGGGTCGGCCGGCCGGTCGACGTGGAGGTGATGCGCGACGGCTCGCTCCTGGTATCGGACGACTACGCCGGCGCGGTCTATCGCATCACCTATGGCAGCCCGCGCACCGCGGGGCGGTAGCGGATTCTTGGGCGGTTGTCGGCTTCCGTTGGCCTGCCTCACGCGGGGGACATACTCCGTCACCCTCCCCTGGAGGGCCCTGCGGGGCAGGGATGCCGCCTTGCCGGCGCCTGGATTGCGGCGCTACCGTCCCGGCATGGCCGCAGCCTCCGCTGCCCAAGTTCGCTGCCCGAGTCCTGCTGCCTAAGTCCTGCTGCCCGAGTCCCGCTGCCCACCGCGGTACGGGCAACGCACTGATGGTGTGTGAGATGACCCGCGACCAGATCATCGCCAAGTTGCGCGCCAATGCCGCTGCCATTCAGGCAGAGGGCGTAACCAGGCTTGCAATCTTCGGTTCGCGAGCGCGCGGCGAGCAAGGGCCCGAGAGCGACATCGACGTGCTTGTTGACGTTGCGCCGGATTCGCGCTTTTCGCTGCTCAACCTGATCGGCGTCGAGCATATCATCAAGGACGTTACCGGCGTGCCGGCGCAAGCGACCATGCGCCGCTCGCTCGATCCGCGCATGGCCGAGCGGATTGCCGACGATATCGTCGAAGTATTCTGATGCCTCCCTCGCTTGGCGACAGGCTCGCTCACATCCTGGCCGCCATCGCGGACATTCGTAAGCTTCTGCGAAGCCACTCGCGGGCAGATTTTGCCTCCGACCTGATGGCGCGATTGGCCGTCGAGCGCCTGTTCGAGATTATCAGCGAGGCTTCGCGGTTCATTCCCGAAGACATGAAGGCGCAAGCAAAGGACATTCCCTGGCAAAGAATGGCCGACCTTGGCAATTGGCTGCATCACGCGCACCACCGCGTCGATCCCGACATCTTGTGGAATGAATGTCTTGTGGAATGAATGTCGTAGAGAACGATCTCGACACGCTTGAGCGTTTCGTTGCACGCATCGTTCAGGATTCTGATTCAGATGGCTGAGACCAATTGTTATGTGGTGTAGCCGACCGGTGGTAGCCGCAGAAACCTATTCCCCGATCCAGTGCGCGCCAAGGCGCTCGCCAGCCTCCTCCTGTGGAACCCTCCAGGGGAGGTGATGCACCATGCCGCTCAGCTGCGACAAGACGGCAGCGACCGCGCGCAAGCGCAACCGGCCTGCGCGCGGTCTCGCGATCACGGCCATGCTGGTCTGCGCCGCCACCGCGGCCGCGGCTCAGACGCCCGCCGAACGGCTCGCACCCTGCCTTGCCTGCCACGGCGAGAGCGGAACCTCGTCGAGGCCCGACGTGCCGTCGCTCGGCGCGCAGCCGGCCTATTACCTGCTGATCCAGCTGTTCATGTTCCGCGAGCGGCTCCGCCCGATCGAGCCGATGACGCAGATGCTCGAGGGCGCAAGCGACGACGACCTGCGCGCCATGGCGGACGCGATCGCCAGGCTGCCGGCACCGCAGCCGGACGCAAGTCCCGTCGATCCGGCCCGGGTTGCGCGCGCGCAGGAGCTCGTCGCGCAACACCGCTGCAACTTCTGCCACAACGCCGACTATGCCGGCGAGGAGAACGTGCCGCGCATCGCGGGCCAGCGCGAGGATTACCTCGTCAAGGCGCTGCGCGGATACAAAGACAACACGCGCCGCGGCTATGACGCGCAGATGGCGGACGTGGTCGAACCGCTGACGGAGGCCGATATTGCCGACCTCGCGCATTATCTGGCGCGGCAGCGCTAGGCGCCGGTTTTGGAATTCCCGCGAACGCCGGTCGACCCGCGCTGGAGCGGCTGTCTGAATCGAACGGAACTCGGCGATCGTCCGGTCGCAAGACGCCCGATAGCGGACCTTTTATGCTCGATGTGAGTATTGTAGGTCATGACCCGTAGCTGCCGCGCGTTCCTTCTTGGTATGTTGCCCAACGAGGCATCAAGGGGAGACTCGCAATGCTGACAAAGCTGATCGTCACAGCCAGCATCGTGCTCACAACTGCGATGGGAGCACACGCACAGGAGACGTTCCGCGTCACCCTCTTGGGCACTGGCACTCCGAACCCTCGAATAGACAGATTCGGGCCAGCCACGTTGGTTGAAGCAGGCGATCAAAAGCTGCTGTTTGATGCAGGTCGAGGAGTGCCAATCAGACTCGCCCAGATTCGGATTCCGCCGGCGCGGTTGGATGCCTTGTTTATCACTCACTACCATTCCGACCACACGAGCGGCATTCCGGATCTGTGGCTCACAGCTTGGGGAGTAGCAGGTGGAGGGCGAACACAACCGTTCCGGGTGATCGGGCCAACTGGGGCGAAAGAACTCACGGCCAATCTCGAACGTGCGTATGCGGCCGACGTGCGCATTCGCATTGCAGACCAAAAGCTACCTGCAGAGGGAGCAGTTATTACTACGGAAGAGTTTTCATCAGATGGCGTCGTGTATGAACGAAATGGCGTCCGTGTGACAGCCTTTGAAGTCGATCACGGCGCGGAGATCAAGCCTGCTTACGGCTACCGTATCGATTATCGCGGCAGATCAGTCTTGATTTCAGGTGACACGCGGTTCAGCGAGAATTTGATTCGTAATGGAAAAGGTGTGGATTTGCTGGTGCATGCGATTGCGGGTTCCAAGCCTGAGCTACTCCAAAATGTGGTAACCCGCCGCATCCTCGACCATCACACGCTTCCTTCAGAAGCCGCAACGGTTTTCAACCTCACGCAGCCGAAACTTGCCGTTTATACACATTTCGTTCAGCTGCGGACGCGAACCGTTCCGCCGCTCACGATCGAGGAGATCGTTGCTGAAACACGAAGGACGTATTCGGGACCGCTGCAAGCCGGCGAGGATTTGATGAGCTTCGACATCACCGACACCGGCGTGACGATCAATCCACCGCCACGGTAAGGCACGTCGGTTCCTGGCCCGAAGGCTAATTGGTTGAATGTCCGCATTTGCGATGCCGGTGGGGGACAAGCGGACATCGAATACGCTTGCTTCAAAGCATCCGGCTTTTTTGGAATGCACCCCAGCGCATGTTCCGGCGACGCAGCCTATGGCGGCCCCATCGGGCAACGTATTGTGATCGCATCGGGCCTCTCCACCGCTCATTCCCGCGCAAGCGTGAATCCAAGACCTTCGCTTTCAGACTGGGCCCCCGCTTTCGCGGGGACGAGCGCAGGACAATCTCAGCGAAGCACGCGTCAATGCCCGCTGCGGCGCTTGAGGCTGACGTGGATGTTCTTCTCGCGCGTGAAGCGGATGAGTTCCTCGATGCATTCCTCGCGGCCGACGCCGGACTGTTTGTAGCCGCCGAACGGCGCGCCGAGGAAATGCTTCGACACTTCGTTGATCCAGACGAAGCCGGCCTCGACCGCCGCCGCAGTGCGGTGCGCGGTCGCAAGATCGTTGGTCCAGATCGAGCAGGTGAGCCCGTATTCGACCTGGTTGACCTGCCGCAGCATCTCCTCCTCGTCCTTCCACTTGAACACCGACAGCACCGGCCCGAAGATTTCCTCCTTGCCGATGCGCATGCCCATGGTCACGTCGGCGAAGATGGTCGGCTCGATGAACAGTCCCTTGGCGAGCTTCGGATCGTCCGGCCGCTTGCCGCCGGTGACGAGGCGTGCACCGTCCTCCCGGCCCGCTGCGATGTATTTCATGATCCGGTCGTACTGCACCTGGTTGATGATCGCGCCCATGGTGGTGGCGGGATCGGTCGGATCGCCGGGCCGGTAGCGCTTGATCGATTCGGCGGCGCGCCTGAGCACCTCGTCATAGATTTTCTCGTGGATGAAGGCGCGGCTGGTCGAGCCGCAGGACTGCCCACACCAGGTGAAGTTCATGCCGTCGACGACCGCGGCTGAGACCGCTTCGAGATCGGCGTCGGGGTATGCGATCAGCGCGTTCTTGCCGCCGAGCTCCAGGAGGACGGGCTTGAGCGTATCGGAGGCCGCCTTCATTACCGCGCGGCCGGTCGGCACCGAGCCGATCAGCGCCACCATGGCGATGTCGGGATGGCTCGACAGCACCTGCCCGACTTCGCGGCCGCCCGGCACCACGTTCCACACCCCGGGCGGCAGGATTCCGTCGATCAATTCGGCGAGCCGCAGCGCCGACAGCGGCGCCTGCTCCGGCGGCTTGAGCACGACGGTGTTGCCGGCCGCGAGCGGCGCACCCGATTTGCCGGCGGCGAACATGAAGGGATGGTTGAACGGGATGATGCGCCCGACCACGCCGAGCGGTTCGCGCACCGAGAAGTTCACCACGTCGGGCCCCATCGGGATCGAAGCCCCCTTCATCTCGGTGACGAGGCCGGCGTAGAAGTCGAGCTGCATGGCGCCGACCTGGGCGTCGCGCACCATCTCGGCATAGGGATTGCCGCAGTCCGCGGCGTCGAGCATCGCCAGTTCGTCGCCGTTCTTGCGCAGCACGTCGGCGATGGCGCGCAGCATCCTGGCGCGCTCCAGCGGCGGCACCCGGCGCCACTCCTTGAATGCGGCCTTGGCGGCGGCAATGGCGGCTTCGGCGTCCGCGACCGAGCCCTCGACCACCTTGCCGAGCGACTGCCCGGAGCCGGGCGCGGTCACCTCGGCATAGCGGTCGGCTTTCGGCTGTTGCCATTGGCCGGCGTAATACGGATTGCGATGTGACGGCAGCTTGAGCGCGGCCGCGGGCTTCATCTGCGTTGCGACTGACATGACCTTACCTCACCTAGCTTCGCCTGATGTCGTCGAGGCCGCCCACGCGGCCGATCAACGTGTTGGCCCCGATCGCGATCACGAACAGAACGATCAGGAGCGAATACATCAACGGCATGTCGAACAGCGTATAGGCCTGGATCACCAGGAAGCCGAGGCCGCGGTTCGACAGCCGGGTCTCGGCCAGCAGCGTGCCGATGAGGCACACGCCAAGCCCCAGCCGCACGCCGTTGATGATCGGGTGCCGCATCGCCGGCATGTAAATCTTGGTGACCATCTGCCAGGTGTTGGCGCGGAAGCTGCGTCCGACGCGGATCAGCGTCCTGTCGATTTCGCGCATGCCGCCGGCGACGTTGAGCGCCACCGGGAAGAAGCACGAGACGACGCCCATCGCGATCTTCGAGCCGGGGCCGACGCCGAACCACATGATCATCACCGGAAAGAAGATGATCTTCGGGCACGGCCCGAGATAGTAGAGGAAGGGCTCGAACGCGCGTTGCATCAGCTTCGAACCGCCGAGCACGATGCCGACGACGAGGCCGCTCAGGCAGCCGATCACCATGGCAACCGCAATCTCGTAGAACGTCGCATAGAGGTGGAAGTAGAAGGTCGGATCGGCGAGCATCTGAACGAGCGCCCGCGCGATCCTGAACAGCGATGGCACAACGTCGCGATAGAGCAGACCGGACTGGGCCAGCGCTTCCCAGGCCAGCACTATCGTGACCACGATGAAGACACGCAGCGCCGTCACCGGGTGCCGCTGCACCCAGTCCTGCCCGCGACCGGTCACGCTGCCGGGCGCGTTCAGCCGGCCGGTCTCAGCCATCGCTCCAGCCTTTCCGTCAGCATGAACACGATGATGCTGACCAGGATCACGAAACAGATCGCCGCATAGGTTCCGGCGAGATCGAAACGTTCGGCAAGATCGTTGATGAGCTGGCCGAGTCCGCCGAAATTGATCAGGTACTCGACGCCGACGATGTTGATCAGCGCGAAGATCAGGCCGAGCCGCATGCCGACGAAGACGGTCGGCAGCGCCGCCGGGAACAGGATCTTCCAGAACTGCTGCGAGGGCGTGAGGTTGAAGCTCCGTCCCACATTGATCAGCACCCGTCGCGTGCCGACGAGCCCCTCCAGGGTCTTGAGGATGACCGGCGCGAGCCCGGCGGTGAACCCCATCATCACGATGGTGGTCGCGTTCCGCCCGAAGATCACGAGATAGAGCGGATACATCAGCACCAGCGGCGCCGCCGCCACCGCCGCGACCCAGGTCTCGGTGGCCTGCCGCAGCAGGGTGAACTGATAGAGCAGCACGCCGCCCGCAACGCCGAAGATCGTGACCAGCACGCTTGCGGACAATGCCTCGCCGGCCGTCAGGAGAAAGCGCGACAGCACATGCTCCTCCGTGACAATGCGCGGGAACGCCGCCACCACGTCGCTCGGTGGCGGCACGACGTACCGGTTGACGACGTCAAGATAGATCAGCAGTTCCACCAGCAGGACGAGGGCGGCGAACGAGCCAAGTCCGAGCGCGGCCGGAAACCACCGGTTCTTGCGAAGCCGCCCGATCATGGTCTTTCGCCCGCGCGCCGTGTGCGGCTCTCGTCGTCCTTGAGGCCGCGCGTCGCTTCCTCGCGCAGATCGCTCCAGATCTGCGCCACGTAACGCCCGAACGCTTCGCTCGACACAATCTCCGAGGTGCGCGGCCGCGGCAGGTCGATGTCGACGATGCGCTTCACCCGCCCGGGGCGGTAGGTCATCACCAGAATGCGGTCGGAAAGCTGCACCGCCTCGGTGATATTGTGAGTGATCAGCAGCGTGGTCTGCTTCAGCTCCTGCTGGATCTGGAGCACCTTGTCGCCCAGGAGCAGCCGTGTCTGCTCGTCGAGCGCCGCGAACGGCTCGTCCATCAGCATGATCTTGGGCTGCGCCGCGAGCGTGCGCGCCATCGAGACACGCTGGCGCATGCCGCCGGACAGTTCCGCCGGGAAGCGGCGCTCGAAGCCGTCGAGCCCGACCAGCGACACGAAATGGCGCGCGCGCTGATAGCGCTCCGCCTTCGGCAGGCCGGCGATCTCCAGGGGAAACGCGACATTGTCGATCACGGATCGCCAGGGGAATGTCGATTCCTCCTGGAAGATCATCCCGATCGAGGGATGCGGCCCGGCGACCCGCTCGCCGCCCACCCGCACCGTCCCCTCGTAGCCGTCGAGCAGGCCGCCGATGATGTTGAACAGCGTGGACTTGCCGCAGCCCGACGGGCCGATGACGCCGAGGAACTCGCCCGGCGCCACCGTCAGCGAGACGCCGTCGACCGCGGTGAGCGGTCCGTCCGGCGTGTCGAACCGCTTGACGAGACCGTCGACCACGAGGATCGGCTCCGCTTGCGCGGGCGCACCGCGTCCGGACGGCATCGCTACGACAGACATGGCGGGCGTTGTTCCCCTGTTTGGCCCATCTTAGCAGGGGCGCGGCAGAGCTCACAGGCTCTCAGTGTCGCGATTTGGAAACGTCGACTGAGATCCGTTCCGCCCCAAAAGCCGACAAGGCATCGGAGCATTGCCATCCGTCGCGATGGGTCAGGAGCGGAAGTGGCGCGCGCTCGAGACAATGCCAACATCACGATCGCATTTGAGCACCAGCCTATGCGCGAGCAAATGTACGTCGAAAGGACATCAAGGACCTTTCGGCCAGTTTAGAGGACGCCTATAATTCCTTTGGGCAGCCCTCCGGGTCAATCAGTTACGGCTGAACCTATAGCTTTGTCGGAATCACCTAATAGAAGCAGCTCTCCGCGAGAAGGAGAACGGATGATGCGCAACCTCCTCATCGCATTTCTGACGTCCACGGGACTTTGCCTGTTTGGATCGTCCGTCAGCCTAGTTGGTTCCACGACTAGTGCGCAGGCGGAGGCGCGCGGCAGCGGGATGGGCATGCGCGAAATTCGGAGGGGACCATTTCGTTTCCGCGGCGGCTGTCACCCTTGGGCCAACGCCGCCCGCGCAGCCAAGGCCCGCGGGGATATCCGGAATTATCGGCGCGCTCTGGCGGCCTATCGACTTTGCATCCGTCCGGTTTGGTAACCCGCACGGGGAAGTCTTGTGTCCGAAGGGCACACTTACAGCCTTGGACTGAATACTCGGCTTGTGCCCCGAGAGCGGCGCGATAGCGGATATCGCGACAGGTACGAGAAAGGGCACATAAGGCGACGTTGCCCTCTTTCGTGCGTAAGCAAACCTGAGGTACACTAGCAGTGAGCTGCCATCAGGGATATGCCGACTCCCGATCATTGCAGCAGGCAGCGGATGCTATCGGCAGGTACGCACTCAAGTCTGGGCGCGTTGCGCCAACCGTCGCGGTTTTTGGTGCCGCTTGCTGCTACCTGCACTGGCGGCTGGGCTCAAAAGTTCTGAACGTTGGGGGTTTCCATGAACGCATTCCTTGGAACCGCGATGAAGGCCCACTTGCGTCTGCACAGCGCACCAGCCCAGGCGCTCGTCGCAGGCTTGATTGCCCTCGCCGCGATGTCGTCTGCCGCAGCGCAAGGCGTCAGCGACTGGGCGCTCACGAAACTCGACCGGGTGGTCAAGCTCAACAAATATGCGTCCGTCACGGGCCAGCACTTCGATGGCCAAGGAGGGTGGTCCGAAATCACCATCGACGGCCGCACTCTCGACCTTTGCCCCGGTGGATGGGAAAGAGTTCGTTTCGACTGGAAGTTCCCTCAGAACATCAATCATCTCCCGAGCGGCGGCGGCGCCAGTGTTACGCTGGAGGCGCGCATCGCAGGACTGAACCCGCCCTGCAGAGGCGACATCGCTGCGATTTCAGACATAACGCTGCGCGGCAGTGGCGATACCTGGCCCTACGATCCGGCACAGCGAAAAGAGATCGACGTCGACCGTTTCTATCGTGAGGGCTCGTTGCCTTATGTCCGCGCCAACCAAGGGCCGAAGACGACCACGGCATCGATTCGTCTTAATACGAGAGAGGTGAATCCGGCCGCATCATGGTCCTTTTTCTCGCTGCAGATTGCACTCCGCGGCGGTGGGGAACTCTGGTATCTCTATTTTTATAAGACTGGCGCGCAGCAGCTAGGCGGCGGCAACCTGACTGTGGAGCCCGGAACCGATCGAATGGGCGGCGACTACGTGAGTTTCGATCTCGGGCAGCCGAATTTCCAGCTGTGCCGCCAAGCATGCGCGAACGACAACCGTTGCCTTGCTTACACCTATGTGCACCCCGGCGTTCAGTCTGCCAGCGCCAGGTGTTGGTTGAAATCGACGGTGCCGGTGAGCCAGGCAAACGCGTGCTGCATATCGGGCGTGCGCCAGTAACGCGCCGTTCGCAGCCATTCCTCCGTGGTTCACGGTGCCTGGGGTTTGCGCCTTTATTGGGAACAAACGGACATCGCGCGCCTACAGCCGTGACGTGCAAGAACTGCCAGAATGGATAGCCTCCAAATAACCAAAACATGCTATCTGGTTGGCCACATTGCGTCCATCAGCGAGAGGGGCCGCGCAAGTCCGGCCATGACAGCCGGAGCCTCCGCTACTCTCAACGTGCAGACCTATCGGCAAACGCCCCGACGCTTCTTGGTATCGATATTACAGGACTGCGACGCACAATCGAGGTCTTGAAAGCACGGCGATCCGCGCGGATGACGGACAGGGAGAGGGTTGGCATCACCATGGCACTGCATGCGACGAGACTGCGATTGCTGATTGCACTGCTGCACGCATTGCGTTCGTTGCGGGCCTGAGGTCCTGTTGCATTTAGCGAGACAATCCGTGCGAACCTTATCATCTCGCTCAAGGCAGGCAACAACCCCTGGGTTTAGCTTGGACCCTGCGCCTGCAGTCGATGCGCCGAGGAGCAGTATGATTGCGATGAACGGGCTTAGTTTGAACATTGTAACCTCCGCTCGGCCGGTAGTAGCATCCAATGATCTCGACGTATGATTGATCTGTCAACAATCGGCGGGGTGCATCGTGCAATGCCTTCGCCTTGCCAAGGTTGGGATCGAGAGTGCGAATGTCCGAAAAAAATCGACATAGTCACTTTTACTGGGAACGCACACTCCACTTCCGAGTTGGGGTCATTTGCTACTTATTCAGTGCATGCCGAAAATCGCCTCGTGTCCGGACGGTCCCGGAAGCGGACATCGCGCTATCAGCATCCGGCTCCGCGCCAATGCGCCGGCGCCCTCGCATGTTCTTGGATTTGAAGTTCTGCAACGACCATGGCGCCGCCCGGAACGGCCAATCAACCGCACCAACGGCAATTCGACGCGATTGGCCTCAGCCGTCCGTCATCGGGCGGCCGGCGCGGCGGCACCAGTTCTCCCAGGCGCGATTGAGCGTATAGGGGCCGGTGCGCGCAATGATCTTGTCGACCTCGCCGTCGGTCAGGAACGTAATGTCGCCCATCGCCATCGCCTGCATCTGGAGCTTGGCGTTGACCTCCAGATAGATCGAGGTGAACACCACGTAGCGCACGCTGTCGGCGACGACGGTGGCCCCGTGCCCGCGCATCAGAATGGTACGATGTCCGCCCATCGCCTTGGCCATGTCGCGGCCCATGGCGACATTCTCCACCAGCAGCGCGGTATCGCCGAACTTGTCGTGGGAATCCCAGGTCGGCACCTTGGCGCCGATGTGCGCGCACATGTGCAGGAGCGGCCGCAGCGGCCTGCCGGTGACGCCGAACGGGATCACGCTCGGCGAGTGGTTGTGGACGACCGCATGCACGTCCGGCCGCGCCTCGTAGAGCCCGCCATGAATAAAGCGCTCGAGATAGGGCGGGCCGCGGCCCTCCTTCACCGGCTCGCCTTCGAGCGTGAACGTCATGATGTCGTCCTTCTCGATGCAGTCCGGCGCGCGCGCGCGCGACAAAAGGAAGTGATTCGGATTGTCGGGATGCCGCGCGCTGATATGGCCGAAGGAATCGACCACGCCCTCGCGGGCGAGGATGCGGTTGGCGGTGACGATTTCTTCGAGCAGCAAGTCGAGCTTGGACATTACAGTTTCCTTTGGCGTCGGAGTCTAACTGCGACTTTTCCTCTGAGTCATGCCCGGGCTCGACCCGGGCATCCATCTTCTCGCAACGAAGAGGATGGATTGCCGGGTCAAGCCCGGCAATGACGCCTCATTACAAGATGAAACTCACCGATCCCAGCGACCCCAGCTCGTGGGCGTCGATGAACACGCGGCGCTCCTTGATGCGGAAGGAGTCGCCTGCGATCCTCAGGATGAAGCGGTAGCCGCCGACATATTCGCGGATGCGCTCGTTGCGCCGGAAGCGGTAGCAGACGAAGTTGGCGGTGACGGTGACGAGATCGCCCTCCACGCCCACGATCCGCACGTTCGAGATCATCCGTCGCGTGCGCGACTTCGGATACTCGGCGTGGCAGTTGGGATCGTTGATGCGGATGACGCGCTGGCGGATGCGCTCGCGATCGTCGGCGATGATGAACAGCGTCGAGCGGTGGTCGGCGTCGAGCTTGTCGTTGGGCGGCACATAATAGCCGGCGTCGTCGGTGAGCAGCGCCTGCCACTCGTCGAGCTTCCAGTCGTCGAGCAGCGCCGCCTCGTGGTAGAGGAAATCCTCGACCTGCGCGCGGGTAACGACGGTCTTCTGGGCCACCGTCATGCGCGTGCTCCGTTCACCATGAGCTCGTTCCAGCGCCGCCAGAAGATGCGCAGGTGGTGCTCGTCGCTGTTGAGCTGCTCGCCTTCCTTGCCCATGCCGCGCGACATTTCCGACCAGCGGTCGTCCTGCCAGTTGGCAAGCCCCTGCTGCACCAGCTCGAGCGCCTCGACGTCGTCGGGGGTGGCGAAGCCGCCGGGGCCGTAGAAGGTGAGGAAGGCGTCGAGCCGTCTGGCGCGCGCACTCTCGCTCTCCTCCACCGGGCCGAGCGCCCAGGCGGTGACGTGCATCTTGTGGGCGCCCTCCGGATAGAACGTGCGTACCGTGACCGAGGAGCCGTCATTGATCACAAGATTCGGGAAGATCACGAGGTTGCGGTTAGTGTCGCAGACGCGGGCGGCGCGCTCCGGCCCCAGCCGCTGCCACAGCTCGGCGCGGATCGCGTCCATCTCCGGTTTCGCCGCTTCGCCATAGAGCGGGATCCACTTGGCCACCGGCCGGCCGCGGAAATTGACATTGTCGGTGGTGAAATGGCCGTTGCCGAGCTCGACCGCGAGCCCCTTGGTCGGCAGCACCTGACCGGAGTCCTTCGGCGGCGGTTCGAGCTTCACGCCAGAATTGGCCATGAAGTTGAGCCAGGTCGAATGCGTCGACGGCAGGTGGTAGTCGTCGACCGAGTTCTCGACCATCAGCTTCCAGTTGGCCGCGACGTCGTATTCCTGCACGCCGGAGATGATCTCCATCTTGCCGGACGGCGACTGCTCGGTGACGAGGTCGATGTAATCCCTGGCACCGGCCAAGTAGTCCGCGAGCGGCGGCGCGTCCTTGTCGAGGTTCATGAACCAGAAGTCGCGGTACGCCTCGAACCGTGCCGGCCGCTTGAGCCCGAATTGCGACTTGTCGAAGCTATCGGCGTAGGCGTCGTCGCCTGGCACGCGCACCAGCGCACCGTCGTTGCCGTAGGTCCAGCCGTGATAGATGCACATGAAGCGCCGCGTATTGCCGTCGCGCTGGGTGCAGACGATGGCGCCGCGGTGCCGGCAGGTATTGAACAGGCAGTGCAGCTTGTTCTCCGCGTCGCGCACGAAGATCACCGGCCGACCGGCGACCTTGCGGGTGACGAAGTCGCCCGGCTTCTTGAGCTCGGAGGCGTGGCCGACATAGATCCAGCAGCGGCTGAAGATGTTGGTCATCTCGCGCCGCAGGATGTCCTCCGAAACCAGCACCTCGCGGTCCAGCAGGAAGGTTTTCTTTTCACGGTCGTCGATGATGTAGGATGCGGACATTGCCGTTCTCGCAAAGGCTGACCCGGTTCTGCGCCTAGTTATAAGGCCCGACGAAACCGGGTCAAATCGTGCCTCTTGCACTTTTCGGGCGTCCCGCTAAAGCACGTCTGCAAAGTCAGGGACAGCAATACAGCCATGGCAGAAACTCAAGTCTGCGCCGCCTCGGATGTGCCGGAAAACGGCGTGATCAGCCGCGAGGTCGGCGAGGAACTCGTCGCCATCTACAATATCAACGGCACCTATTATGCCACCGAGGCGCGCTGTACCCACGGCCTGTCCGATCTCGCCGACGGCACGCTCGACGGCGAGACCATCGAGTGCAGCTTTCACTTCGGCGCGTTCCATGTGCCGAGCGGCAAGGCGGTGCAGCCGCCCTGCTTCCTGCCGCTCAAGACCTTCAAGACCGAGGTCCGCGACGGCCAGGTCTATATCGACCTCGACACGCCGGCCCCGACGGCGGAAGGATAGCACGCCATAAAGCGCCGTACCGGGGCGCCGCGAAGCCAGGAATGACGCGTCCCACTCACGTGCCGGCGATGAACTTCTTCACCGCCGCAACCAGTGCATCGCGCGCCTGCCCGGCAACGTCGTGCTCGGAATCGACCACGGCATGCGGGATGTGCGGATAGCTCCTGGTCAGCTTCTCGACCGTCGCGGCCGGATAGCGCGATGACCGGCTGCCGCGCACGATCAGCGTCGGGACCTTGACCATCCCGAGCTCCTCCCACATCTCGCGCACCGGGCGCCGCGGCAACGACGCCCCCTCCCCGATCGGCTGCCGGTTGGCGCCGTCGGGATCCCGCTTGAGCATCAATCCCTTGTCGACCTTGACGAACGCCTTCTCGGCGCGCTCGCGGTCCCAGGCCAGCCGCGGCGGATTGCTGAATTTGTGCTTCGCCATCGCCGCTTCGACCGAGTCGAAGATGTAGGGCGGATTGCCGATCGACTTGCCGGTGCGGGCGCGCTCCTCGCGGTTCATCTGGCTGTCGACCAGAATGAGCCTCTCGGTCATCTGCGGGAAGTTGACGGCAAAGGAGATGATGGTCGGCCCGGCGCCCGAGTGCCCCATGATGTGGGCCTTCGGCCATCGCAACACCCGCATCACGGCCAGCATGTCGTCGAGCAGCGCATCAAGCGAGTAGTCCTTGCTCGGACTCCAGGTCGAGTCGCCCCAGCCGCGTCGATCGGGCACCACCACCTCGCGGTCGGTAGCGAGCGCGGAAGCGACCTCGATCCAGTCGACCGAGTCGTAGTAGTTGGAGCCGTGCCCGATCCAGATCGGGGTTCCGCCCGGCTTCCCGAAGACCCGGTAGAACAGCGTAACGTCGCCCGAGTTGACGCGACCGGTGCGATGCTCATACGCCATCGTTACCTCCCGAATATTGTTTTCGTTGCAGTCGAAACTCAGTGCAGGCGCGGCGCCTTCAGGAAGCGCCGGCGGTCGGCCGACGGCACCTTGAGTTCGAAGGTCCGGCCGTCGCGATAGACCGTGAGCGGCACCTCGACGCCGGCGTCGCCCTGCGCCCAGATGCGCCGGAACAGCCCGGCCAGATCGCTCACCTCCGTGCCGCCGACCGCGAGCACGATGTCGCCGGTGCGCAGATCGGCCTTGCGGGCCGGCCCGCGGCTCGACATGCCGACCACCACCACGCGGTCGTTGACCTCGGTGGCGTAGAGGCCGAGCCAGGGCCGTGGCGGCCGGTTGCGGCGCCCGAGCGTCAGGAGGTCGTCGAAGATCGGCTTCAACAGATCGATCGGCACCACCATGTTGAGGTGCTCGGTGCCCTGCTCGCGCGGCTGCTCGAGCTGGAGCGATCCGATGCCCTGCAAATCGCCGCGCGCGCCGATCAACGCAGTGCCGCCCCAGTTCGGATGCGCCGGCGCGGTGAAGATCGCCTCGTCGAGGACGTATTCCCAGTAGCCGGCGAATTCCTGCCGGGCGGCGACGCGCGCCGCCACGGAATGCGCGCGGCCACCGGCACCGCCCACCACCACGCGCTCGCCGACCTGGAGGCTGCCGGACTGCCCGATCGGAATCGGCTCGACGTCGAGCCGCGCCAGCGCCTGTACGACGCCGAAACCGGTCTCCTGGTCATAGCCGAGCACGTGGCCGGGCGCGACCCGGCCGTCGCTGAAGGTGAGCCAGATCTGCTCCGCCTCGGTGATCAGATAGCCGATGGTGAGGACGACGCCGTCCTCGCGGATCAGCACGCCGTTGCCGGCGCGCTCGGTGCCGAGTGTCTCGGCGGAGAACGCATCAGGCGGAATGATCGAACGAATGCCTACGACCGAGTTGAGGGCTCGGTCGAGATCGTAATCGTAGTCTTCCGGTTTGGGCTGGGCTCCGGCCGGCACGCTCCAGTCAGGCGGTCGTGGCATTCCCCGAAACTCCTCGCTCACATGAGCCCCGGCACCCGCGCTGGACCTGCTGCCGCGCAAGCTGACGGCGGGAACCTAACACCTCTGCGAGACCAATTCGACCCCCGCGTCGGGGGCGTGACAACAGTCGATTCGGCGCGGATGGATGAGTTGCTGATCGAGTGCCCGATGCGATCGGACAAGGAGTGGTACAGCTGGGTGGGGTCGAACCACCGACCTCCGGTTCCACAGACCGGCGCTCTAAACCAACTGAGCTACAGCTGCACAGGCGTCATTCTCAAGGCAAACCTAGGAGCCGGCTGCACGGGTGGCAAGCCCGCTCCAGGCTTCCTGTCGCCACCTTGGTAGCACCGGATCGCGTCTGCGTTCAAATGCAAAGCCCGGGCGGCGACCCGGGCTTCTTACGCGTGACCATGCCTTCACGATGTGACGGCCGTCACGATTCTGCTGTTTCAAGGCGATCGCGTCACGCCACTTTGCTGAACGCCTTGCTGACGCTGTCCTTGATCGGCTCGGCGGTGTCGGTTGCGACCTTCTGGGCCAGGGCGGCGAGATCCTTGGTCTGCGCCGTCACCGCTTCGAACTGCTTGCGCGCATGCGCGGTCGAGAGTTCGATCACGTCCGAATACGACTTCACCGTCATCAGTTCGGCGTAGAAGTCGAACGCGGCGTTGGTGTTGACCCGCCCGGCCTCGATCAGCTTGAGGCCGTAGTCGGCGGCACCCTTGGCGGCGTTGGCGTAGGTGTCCTCGAGCACGTCGGTGGCCTCCTCGGCCACGGACTTCATCTTCTCGTAGGTTTCCTTCGCCTGGGAGACGCCCTTTTCCGCGAACTCGCGAAACGCGGCGGGGATTTCCATCTTGGGCATTTCGAAATTCGGAATCTCGAATTTCGGGAATTCGAAGGTGGAGGCGGACGCCCCGGAAACGGGCTTCGGCCTGGACCTGGACGCTGGCTGAGTAGCCTCGGACATGGCTGGTGATCCTTGGGCGGGCGGCAGATAGGCATTTGCGGACCTTGCCGCCCGGCGCCGGGTCCGTGCCGCTAACCACTGGCGGCAGCCCCACTCCTGCACAAACGGGCGGCAGCCTGATGAAGCCTTATCTCACGGCTTCTAGTGCGATGCAATAGAAAATATTGCAATGCACAATAATTGACATTTATGGACAATTGGAACTCATGCGGTCAGCCCCGGAGCGCCACCTTTCTGTGGAAAACCGCCAGCACCGCCAAGGCGCGGCGGCCCCCTCCAAGCCATTGGAATAGGTAAGGTTATTCCCGTTTTGCCGACCTTCTGGCGGGGCCCGGCGTGGACGCCGATAACGCTGCCCATTACTAACGAACCGTTAAGAATCGCCTGGTCGGCCGTCGCCGCCGGCGTAACGGTGGGCAATGCTGCACTGGCTGCACGATCCACGGCTGAAGCCTCTGGCGCTCAGTCCCTTGCCGACGTGGCTGTGGTCGCAGGACGCCACGCGGGTGCTGTGGGCCAATCCGACTGCCGCCGCGATCTTTGGCGCCGCCACGCCGGCGATGCTCGCCACCCGCGTCTTCGACAGCGGCCAGCCCGCCGCGGCGCAGGTCGAACACCTCGCCAACTCCCTTCCCGACGACGGCAGCGCGCTGCTCGAAGACCTGCGCGGATTCGGTGCCGGCATCGGACGGACGCTGGCTTGCTCCTGCACGCGCCTGCAGCTCGGCGACGGCACGGCGGCCATCCTGGTCGCCGCCACCGAACGCGCCGGCCCCGACCTTTCACTCAACGAACGCGCGACGCGCCTGCTGGCCGGCGCCGGCGAACCGGTGGCGGTGTTCGCGGGCGACGGCACGCTGATCGGCGCGACGCCGGCGGCACGTCGGCAATTGCGAGACGCGACCTCGCTGGCATCGTTGGGCGCCGACGCCCTGGCCGCAGTCGGCGGTCCCGTGGCGGGCAACGGCGCCGCCGGCCCGTTTGTCATCGACCGCGTGGGTGACGAGTCCGAACCGGCCTTCGTCGTCAGTTTTTGCGCGGATGCCGCAGCGGGCACGGTCGCTCCTGCGATTCCGGTGATGCCGGCCGCACGGCCCGAGGATGCGCCGCCGCCCGCAGTCGCGCGGGAATCAGGGGGGCACGGTCCCGCGCCGCCCGCCGCCCCGCACCAGCCTGCGCTGGCGGCAGGCGAGCGGCGGCACCCGCTTCGCTTCGTATGGCAGATCGATGCCGAGGATCGCTTCACAATCAATTCCGACGAGTTCACCGCCCTGACGGGGCCGCGCACGGCGGCCCTGCTCGGGCAGCCCTGGCAGGCCGTCGCCGCCGCGCTCAACCTCGACCCCCAGGGCGAGATCGCGCGCGCGGTCGCAACGCACGACACCTGGAGCGGGCTGACGGTGGCCTGGCCGATCGACGACGGCGGCGCACTCATCGGCGTCGAACTGTCCGGGCTTCCGGTGTTCGATCGCGAGCGCGTGTTCCGGGGCTACCGCGGTTTCGGCGTATGCCGCGACATCGGCCGGATCAATGCGCTCATGCGCGCCCGCAGTGGCACGGCGGCGCCCGCGGCCGCCGTGGCGTCTCCGTCGTTGACGGTTGTT
>Ga0073934_10003415_pt1 | contig 29342 bp, 19 predicted proteins | sample LarsenN4metaG_FD_76834 | JGI IMG/M metagenome (GOLD analysis project Ga0073934, IMG submission 76834) | Hot spring sediment bacterial and archeal communities from British Columbia, Canada, to study Microbial Dark Matter (Phase II) - Larsen... ... | reverse complement strand
CGCACCTACCCCGACCTCATGCTGGCCGTCGCCCAGTGCCTTGACCGCTTCACCTCACAAGAATGCCTCCACTACTTCACCCATGCACACTATGGCGCAACTTAATACGGAAATGCTCTAAGCAAACGGTCCCTGTTCAGTTTGATTATGCGATGGACCCCGGAGCGCCGAGCGCGCTGATGCGAATGGGATCAGGCGCGGGGCGGGGGAGGGATGAGGGCGGGGACTTTGGCGGGGGCGGCGCGGAGGGCGACGTCTTGGGCGTAGGCTTCGATGCCGGTTTCGTCGAGGTCGAGGCCTTCGATTTGGGCTTTGTCGCTGGCGCGGTTGCCGATGGTTTTCTCGATGGCGGTGAAGAGCATCCAGGAAAGGAGGCCGACGGTGAGGATGCCGACGCCGGCGCCGAGGGCCTGGATGGCGAATTGGCCGGGGTTGCCGTAGAAGAGGCCGGAGACGGAGGCGTATTTGCCGTTGGCAAAGAGGCCGAGGGCGAGTCCGCCCCAGAGGCCGCAGAAGCCGTGGACGGAGATGGCGCCCACGGGGTCGTCGATGCGGCACTTGTCTTCGACGAAGGAGGCGGCATAGACGACGACGAGGCCGCCGATGGCGCCGATGAGGACGGAGGCCCAGGCATCGACGAAGGCGCAGCCGGCGGTGATGGCGACGAGGCCGCCGAGCATGCCGTTGCAGCAGAAGCTGGGGTCGGGCTTGCCGAAACGGAGGGCGGAAACGGCGAAGGCCATGCAGGCGCCAGCGCCGGAGGCGAGGGCCGTGTTGGTGGCGATGATGCCGATCTGGGCATCGGTGCCGAGGAGGGTGGAGCCGGCATTGAAGCCGAACCAGCCGAAGGCGAGGATGAAGGTGCCGATGAAGGCCATGGGGAGGTTGTGGCCGGGGATGGGGTTGGAAGTGCCATCAGGGTTGAATTTGCCGACGCGGGGGCCGACGATGAGGCCGCCGACGAAGGCGACCACGCCGCCGCACATGTGGACGACGGTGGAGCCGGCGAAGTCCCAGTAGCCCAGCTTGGCCAGCCAGCCCCCGCCCCAGACCCAGTGGCCGTAGAGCGGGTAGATGAGGGCGGTGACGACGATGGAGGCGATGGAGAAGGGGCCGAGTCTCCAGCGTTCGGCGAGGGTGCCGGTGCAGATGGTGTTGGCGGTGGCGGCGAAGGCGAGCTGGAAGAGGAAGAGGGTGAAGATGCCGCCTTGGTAGAGGGATTCCCCGCCCAGGAACCAGCCGGAGAGGCCCATGAAGGTGTAGGTGGTGTCTCCGCTGGTGAAGCCGAGGGCGCCGGTGAGGGTGTTTTCGGGGATGCCGAGGCCGGCGTTGGGGGAGGCGTTGCCGAACATGATGGCGAAGCCGATGGCCCAGAAGGCGAGCATGCCGATGCAGAAGTCCATGAGGTTCATGGTCATGGTGTGGGCGGCGTTTTTGGCGCGGGTGAGGCCGGACTCGACCATGGCGAAGCCCGCCTGCATGAACATGACGAGGAAGCCGCAGAGAAGCACCCAAACCATGTTGATGGAAATGTTCTGGGCGGTGTCCGCGGGGGATTCGGACACGGTGGCGGTCTCCACGGCGGGGGCGGCGGCGAGTTTTTCCTGGGCGGCTTTGAGTTCGGCGAGGGTGGCCTGGATTTGGGCGAGATCGAGGCCGGCGAGGGCGGACTGGAGTTTTTCCTGTTCGGCTTTGAGGGTGCGGATTTCCTCGGCGGTTTGGGGAGAGACAGCGGACTGGTCGATTTTTTTGTAAAGGTCGATGGTATCGCGCTGGAGCTTGGTGATCTCCGCCTGAAGTTCGGCGGTTTTATCGGCAGCCTGGGCGGGGAGGGGGTGGGCCGTTCCGAGAAGGAAGGTGGCCAGGGAGACGAGGGCGAGGAGGCGGATGTTCATGAGTGGTGGAGGAAAAAGCAGCTTGCGTGCCAGCAGGGGCGGGGGCCGCGGTGGGGGTTATTCATAGACGGGCTTGCCGCGCCAGTAGCGGACGATGCGGCGTTCCCCGGACTCGGGTTCGGGCGCGGGCGGGGCCTCGGGGACAGGTTCTTCCGCTGCGGCAGGAACGGGGGCGGGGCTGGGAGCGGAGGAAGGGGGAGCGAGCAACTCCAGCAGGCCGAGGTGGCGGAATTTGGCGAGCGTGTGGCGGAGGTCGGAGGCAGGCATGCCGGAGACCATGGAAATTTCGCGCACGTTGCGGGCGCCGTTGCAAAGGAGGAGGATGGCCAATTCGTCCGGGCTGGCTTCGAGTCCCTCGATTTGTTTGCCGGGGACGTAGCGGAGGATGTCCTCGGGCTGGGGGGCGGAGCGGGAGAGGGCGCGCTGTTCTTCGACCTGTTCCTGGATCATTTCCAGGAGGGTGGGGGTGGGGTATTGGGCCAGGGTTTGTTCGGTGGCGGCGACGCCGGCTTCGAAGGCAAAGGTGCCGTCGCTGATGCGGCAGATTTCGTTGACCGCATCGAGGCCGGCGAAGCGGCCCATGGTGGCGTGGACGACGCGTCCGAGCTGGAAGTAGCAGCCGCCGGAGGCCACGGTTTCCCCGGTGTTCATGATGTGAAGGAGGCCGGTCTGCTGGGAAGAGGCCAGCAGGCGGATGACCTCGGTGAGGTCGATTTGGGCGAGTGATCCTTTGAGCATAGCGGTTCCCCGGAGGCCCTTGCGGGCTTGCATATGGCCCGATGAACATCCCCAGGGACTCAGGAATTAGCATAAACGGTGCCGGAACGGCATAATGCGTGCTACTATTTGAGGCGATTGTGATTTCTCCCATGCCCTCCATCTCCCATGTCGGCCTGGCGGTCTGGCCGAAAAAGCAGGCGCAGTGGTTTGAGCTTGGCCTCAAAGTCCACCCGCACCTCCGTGCCATGATTATTTCCAACGAGAGCACCGAGTCCGGCACGCGGCTGGACTTGCTGGTGATCGATGGAGACAATCCGGGGCCGAACTTCATCTCCCACTACCACAGTTACCGGCAGAGTTTCGGGCTGCCGGATTTGCTGGTTCTGGGCCAGCCGGGCTGCCCCGCATTGATGACGATCGAGTGGGAGCCGTCGCGCACCTGTTTCATTGCCAAGCCTTATCTGATCGAGGACGTGCTCAAGACGATCCTGCAGCGGCTGGAGGCGGCCAGCGCGCCGGAGCCCCCGCCGGCGCCGCCGGTTCCAGTGCGGGAGCCGGCCGCCGTGGAGGCGGGGGCGTCGCCGCCGCGGGCGAAATCGCTGGGTTATTTGTCCACGCTCAAGCTGGCGGACTTGGTGCAGATGCTTTGCATGAGCAGTTGGACGGGAAAGATCGACATCCAGAACCTGGCGACCGGGGAGACCGGGACGGTCCACATCCGGGAGGGTGCGGTGGTGGACGCCCAGCAGGAGGGGATGATCGCCGAGCAGGCGTGCTACCGCATGCTGGCCTGGGGCCGCTGCCAGTTCGAGTTTGTGGAGGATGCGGCCCCGGTTTCCGAAACCATCCGCATGCATTGGCAGGGCATTCTGTTGGAGGGCGCGCGGTTGTTTGATGAGGGGGCGATCCGCTGAGCGAGTGGCGGAAGGGGCACTCCGACGGGAAGATGCGGTTGTTTGCCGCGAAGGACGGGTAGGGCGCGAAGCAGAAACTCATGATCTCGAATCGAGTACAAATCCATCCAACAGGGTTGCAACGGGATGGAGGCTTACGGATCGGTGAATCGAGTTTTGATCAGCCAAAAGCCGCATGACTTCGCGAAGTTCGCGTCCTTCGCGGTGAACCAACTGCATCGTTGCGGCAGGGCTTTTGGGGGTAATCACGTTTGGTGGCAAGAGGGCGTGCTACCTGTCTTGATAACACCCGGGTTATTGGACGAGGGAACGGCGCATTGACCCTTGGGCCGGAAAAGGTTACAATGGTCACATGAAATCACCCTTCTGCCTGGCGGCGTTGTGCTGTGCCGCCGTGATGGTTTTGAACGCCCGAGCCGAGGAAGCCCCGGCCAGCGCGAATCTTCCGGAACTGCCCTCGGTGTCTGGAAACACGCCGACCATCGATACCGGGGCAAATGGGGTGCCCGCTTCTCCGCTTCCGACCCCGCGCAGCCAGCCGGCCACCCGCCAGATGCCCAGCGCGGAGCAACTGGAGCAGTTGAAGAAAGACAAGAACTGGCTGGTGGAAGGAATGAAAGAGCGCCAGGCCGAGGATCAAGCTGCGGCCAATCGTCCGCCGGAGGACATGTCCCAATCGATCATCGACATGGTCCTGCGCAAGCAGAAGCCGAACGACCCCGACTCGCGCGGGGCGGTGCCGCAGTCGCGCATGCCGGAAACCGCACGGACCACCCCGGCTCCGGGCAGCCGTCCGGCCTTCCAGCCGGCTATTTCCACCTCCGCCTTCCAGCCCCTGCCTTCCTCGACGGGGGATGAGGCGCTGCGTCCGGGCGGGATGGAATCCATTCTGGCGCGTGAGCGTGCGCTGGCTGGACAACCGGCCTACAACCCGCCCCTCTCGGCCAGTGCGGCACCCGCGAGAGACCCGCTGGCCAATCCGTTTGGGAATCTTCCGATACCCGAAGCGGCGCTGCCTTCTTCGCGCCGTCCGGCGGGTGCTTACAGCGTCAACGATCCCATGCTGCAAAATGCCTGGGCCAATCCCGGCCCGCAGGCTCCGGTGCTCAATGCCAATCCGGCGGCAGCCGGCCCGGGTGTAGGCAACCCTGGACTGGTGCTCAACGACAATGGGGCGCCCGCGCCCCGGGCGGCCATCGAGCAGCCTTACGACTATCTGCGCGCGCAGGAAGAACAGCGCCGCCGGGAGCAGATGAACAGCAACCGGCCCCAGGTCCGCGATCTGCGCAACCCGATTCCCGATCCCTCCGAGGCACGGCTGTTTTGAGGGGGGGGAGGGCGCGGGTGTAATTGAGTTTGGCGGCGAATAGGGGAAGGTCTGCAGCGTAGCACAGGCATTCTTGCCTGTGGCCCCCCCACCCACAGGCAAGAATGCCTGTTCTACGTTTTGCAATCACCCCGGGGCTGTTCCTCTTCAAGCTCCGGACTGGGCGGCAGTGGGGAATTGTGGTAAGCCCGCAGGGATGAGCGATGCAAAGCCCCCGGCAGGCCTGCGCCCCACGCCGCCACCGCCGCCGCCGGCCCCGGCGCCCCGGCGCAAGGAAAGCCTGGAGCTGCTCTGGGGGACGAGCATCCGGCTGAATGTGGCGCCCACCGCCACCATCCGCAGCGAAGGGGCCCCGGCCCGGACGGAGACCGCGCCTCCGCCCACCCGCACATTTGCCATCCCCGGCCAGGCCGGGCTGCCGGACGCGGATTACACCATCGTCCAACAGCTTGGGGAAGGGGGCATGGGCGTGGTGTACACCGCGGTCCAGCGCTCGCTCGGGCGCAACGTGGCGGTGAAGACCATCAAGCCGGAGGCGGCGCGGGCCACCTCCGCCCGGAGCCGGTTCCTGGCCGAGGCCCTCACCACCGGCGACCTGCAGCATCCGAACATCATACCTATCCATGAATTAGGGACAAACAGCGCCGGCCTGCTGTTCTACACCATGAAGCAGGTCAAAGGGACGCCCTGGCTGGAGGAAATGGCCGCGCTGTCCCTGGCCGACAACCTGGACATCCTGCTGCGGGTGGCGGATGCCGTGGCTTTTGCCCATTCCCGCGGCGTGGTCCATTGCGACCTCAAGCCCGCCAATGTCATGCTGGGGGAGTTTGGCGAAGTGCTGGTGATGGACTGGGGGCTGGCGGTGACGCGCGAGGACCTGGCCGCCGGGGCGGAACTGGGAGGCACGCCGGCCTACATGCCCCCGGAGCTGGCCGTGGGCGACCACGCCCGGACGGGCCCGGCCACGGATGTTTATTTGCTGGGTGCGATGCTTTACGAGATCATTGCCGGGCATCCGCCGCACCACCGTGCCCGCCTGGTGGAAGCGCTGCAGGCGGCGGCGGAGAATGCCATCGAGCCCCTCCGGCGGGAGGAGCGGCTCGGGCGGATCGCGATGAAAGCGATGGCGTCCGCGCCGGAGGACCGCTACGGCGGGGTGGCGGAATTTCAGAAGGCGCTGCGGGAGTGGCGCAGCCATACGGACAGTTTCAATCTGGCGGCCAACGCATTCGGCCTGCTGCTGGACGCACGGGCCTCGGGCGATTACGCGCACTACAGCGCGGCGGTCCATGTCTTCCAGCAGGCCCTGGAATTGTGGCCGGAGAACGATGAGGCGTCCGGCGGCCTGGCCCGTGCGCGGCGGGAGTATGCGGAGTGCGCGGCGCAGCGGGAGGACCTGGAGCTGGCGGAATCCCTGCTGGCGGAGGCCGGGGAGAGTGGTGAGGCTTTGCGGGCAAGCATCCGGCAGCGGCGGCGGGAGCGGGACCAGCGCCGCCGGACAGTCCACCGGCTGCGGACCGCGGCGGGCGTGCTGGCAGTGGTGGTGGTGGCCCTGCTGGCCACGGCGCAGTGGTGGCTGGACCAGCAGCGGCGCGCGGCCGAGGAAGAAGCACTCCTGCGCGGCTTGCAGCTGGCGGCCGGAAGGCTGATGGCCGGAGATCTGGAGGGAGCCCGGCAGGCCCTGCCGGATAAAGCCACGGGCTGGGAAGCGGACTGGGTCCGTGCCGAAACACGGCAGCAGGCCGTCCCTTCCGCCACTCCGGCGCCTCCAGTCCAACTGGAACGGCAGCAGCGCGGGATACGGGCCCGGGTGGCCGGAGGTTTTTTGGAAATCCGCCGGGGTGGGAATGAGGTGAGAGTGGAAGTGGGGCCGCAGATTGAAGACCTGGCAATTTCATCGGACGATCCGCCGGCGGTCCTGGTGTGGGAGGGGAGGGCGCTGCGGCGTTTCGATGCCGGGACCGGTGCGGAGGCGGCGCCGCGGCGGCTGCCGGGCCTGCCGGAGGGCCGGGGCGTGTTGTCTCCGGATGGGCGTTCCCTGCTCTGGCTGGCGGCGGCGGGGGAGGTGCGGATTTGGGACACGGTGCGCGGCCTGCCCGGAGCGGTGCTGGAAGTTCCCGCGGGTGCCCGGGTGGTGGACGCGGCCTATTCACCCGATGGCGCAGCCATCGCCCTGGTGGCCAACCCGCCCGGCCATGTCCAGCTGCATGGGGCCGGCGGCGGCGCCCCCTGGCGCGTTTCCGGGCAGCACCCGGGGCGCGCGGAAGATCCGCTGCGGCGGGTGGCCTATCTGCCCGATGGCGCGGGCCTGGTGGCGGGAAGTTTTGAGCGGGGCCTGGCGGTGATGGACCCGCGGACGCTGACCCCGCGGCTGACCCTGCCCGCGGCTTCCCCGCCGCGGGCCTGGGCGGTCTCCGCGGACGGGCGGCTGCTGGCCATGGGCTGTGCGGACGGATCGGTCCGGGTGCTGGATTTGCACACGGGCAAGCCCGGCTACCGGGGGCGGGTGACGGAGCAGGCGGTGGCGGCGCTGTGGTTTGATCTGGAGGGCGGCACGCTGCATTTGGCGGATGAGTCCGGGCAATGTTTCGAGGCGCGGCTGGCCTCTGCGCACCCCTGGCAAACGCTCAGTGCGGCGCCATTTCCCACGCTGTCACTAACCATGCTGCCGGGGCAGCCGGGTTTTTTTGCTCTGGACCAGCAGGGCCGGCTGCTGCACCACCCGGCAGGCGGGGCTCCCGCGGTGCTGCGGAGCGGGGTGCATCCGCGGGTGGCGCCGGTGCCGGTTCTGTGGCAAGGGAGGCCGCAGCTTGTGATGGCCACTCCGGAGGGCGCGGCGGCGTGGGATGTGGCTGCCGGGGCGCCGGGACCGGAATTGGCGCTGGCCCGCATCCAGGCACTGGCCGCCAGCCCGGATGGGCGCCTGGCGGCCTTGATCCATCCCGGAGGCGTGGTTTTTTGGGATGGGCAGGGTGAAGTGCGGCGGGTGGAGATGGATTTGGGCGCGGTGCGTTATGCCGCCTGGCTGGGAAGCAGCGGCTTGTTGGCATTGAGCGGCGGGCCGCAGGGCATTCTCCTGCTGGACACCGCCTCCGGTGCGGTGCGGGAGCGCCTGCTGGCCGGGCAGTCCGTGCGGCGGCTGCTGGCCCATCCCACGCTCCCGCTGCTGGCAGCGGTGCGGGAGGATGCTTCCATCGCCTGGTGGGACTGGCGGCGCGGAAAAATGGTGAGGGAAACGCCGGCTGCGGATTATCCCGTTCTGCAGACGCTGTTTTCCCCGGACGGCGGGCGGCTTTTCCTGGGCCGGGGGGATGGGGTGGTCCAGGTGCTGGATGCGGCCACTGGGCGGGAGCGCATCGCCTTCACCGCGCACAGCGGAGCGGTGGTGGGCCTGGCCCTCAGCCCGGACGGGCGCAGGCTGCTGACTTCCTCCACGGATGGCGAGGTGCGGGCCTGGGTGGCGGAGTAGGCCGGTTAGAAGCCGCAACCAGGCGGTTGGTTTACCGCGAAGCGCGCGAAGCCATGGGGGTGTGGGGCTGGTAAAATAGATTCACCGATCGGTGAATCTTTTTCCAGCCCGATGATATCGGGGTGGAATTGCCTTTGAACATCTTGATGGCCAAGCGCTTTTGCTTTGTGTTCTTCGCGCCCTTTGCGTGAACTGCATTTTTCAGGCTCAGGCTTTGTCTGCGTCCGGCTGGGGAGCGGGAGCCGCTTTGGCTCCTTTGCCTTTGCTCTTGCCTTTGGCGGCCTTGGGCTCGCGGGGGGGGAACTCGAAGCTGGTGGTGGCGTCGTCTTTGAGGATGAGGAAGGCTTTGAAGGGGCGGCGGGTCTTTTTGCTGACGAAGCCAGTGAAGAGGTCGGTTTTCTTTTCCGTGAGCAGCTTGATGACTTGCTCCCGCGGGATGTCCTGTTCCAGGATTTTCCGGGACATGCGGAAGCCCTTTTTGCCGTCCTCTCCGGGCTCGGTGACGTAGGCGTTGGGGGTCTCGAAGACGCGGCGTCCGGTGGCGGGGCAAATGCCGATGGGTTCCTGGCCGTCGAAATTCGGTGCTTCCTGGTTCTCGCCCGCGCCCCAGTCGAGGGTGACTTCCCCTTTTTCATCCATGCGGACGTAGGCGCTGAAGGTGCGGCCGAGGCGGCTGCGGAATCCATCGAGCGGGCCGACGACGCGGGCGCGCATCAGCTCGCGGACTTCTTCGAGGTCCATGATGCGTCCGGCGATGACTTTGGGGATGGTGAAGCTGCCGTCCTCGGTGCGGTAGTCGGCCAAGGTCTTGATCATTTTGCGGCCCTGGAAGGGGTCGAGCAGGTCGGTATCGTGGAGTTTGACGCCGCCGGGGTCGCCCTTGAGGCGGAGGCGGTCCACCACGTCGCGGGTCATGCCTTCGATCTCGCGCATGAATTCCGGGCGGGTGAGGCGGCGGTCTTCGATGAGTTTGAGCTTGTGCTCCCAATCGCCGGTGAGTTCGGGCGAGGAGAGGGCATCGATGCGCATGGTGTGGAGGGTTTCCAGGAGGTCGAAGGCTTTGACGGTGGGGGTCAGTTCGCGTCCGCGGCGGTCCACGTATTTGGTATCGATGAGGTTCTCGATGATGGCGGCGCGGGTGGCGGGGGTGCCGAGGCCGCGGGCGGACATGGCATCGCGCAGTTCTTCGTCATCGACGAGCTTGCCGGCGCCTTCCATGGCGGAAAGGAGGGTGGCTTCCGAGAAACGGGCGGGGGGGCGGGTGAGTTCTTCGCGGATTTCCAGTTCGCGGGTGTCCACGGACTCGCCGGTTTGGACCGGGGGGAGGGTGGGGGCGGCATCGCTGTCCTCGCCTTCGGCTTTTTGTTCTTCTTTGCCGTAGATGGCGAGCCAGCCGGGGTCTTTGAGGACTTTGCCTTCGGTCTTGAAGGCGTGGCCCTGGACGCGGGTGATGCGGGTGGTGACTTCGAAGATGGCGGCGGGGTAGAAGATGGCCAGGAAGCGCTTGCAGACGAGGTCGTAGATGCGCTGCTCGGTGTCTTTGAGGTTCTTGGGAATTTCCTGGGTGGGGATGATGGCAAAGTGGTCGGAGACTTTGGCGCTGTTGAAGACGCGCTTGCTGGGCTTGACCCATTTTTCCTGGAGGATTCTGGAGGCGAAGGGGCCGAGGGGGCCGCCGGCCAGGGTGCCGAGGGTGGCGGTGACGGTGGGGATGTAATCGTCCGGAAGGTAGCGGCTGTCGGTTCTGGGGTAGGTGAGGGCTTTATGGCGCTCGTAGAGGGACTGGGCGACGGAGAGGGTCATGCGCGCGGGGAAGCCGAACTTGCTGTTGGCCTCGCGCTGGAGGGAGGTGAGGTCGAAGAGGAGAGGGGAGAGCTGGGTGGCGGGCTTGCTTTTTTCATCGACGATGCCGGGGTGGCCGGCGCAGGCCTCGGCGATGGCCTCGGCCTGGGCGCGGGTCCAGAGGCGTTCGGCTTTCTCATCTTTGCGGGGGTCGGCCTCGTCTTTGACTTCGGGCTTTTTGAAGGCCTCGTCAAACCAGCGTCCATTGTATTCGCCGGAGGCGGCGGCGAAGGTGGCGTGGAGTTCCCAATAAGGGCGCTGCTGGAAGCCGCGGATTTGCTCCTCGCGCTTGACCAGGATGGCGAGGGTGGGGGTTTGGACGCGTCCGACGGGGGTGAGGTTGAAGCCGCCGGCTTTGGAGTTGAAGGAGGTGAGGGCGCGGGTGCCGTTGATGCCGACCAGCCAGTCCGCTTCCGAGCGGCAGCGGGCGGCCTCGGCCAGGGGGATCATGTCTTCATCGCTGCGGAGTTTTTTGAAGCCCTGGCGGATGGCATCCGGGGTCATGGACTGGAGCCAGAGGCGCTGGATGGGTTTTTTGGCGCCGACGGACTGGACGATGTAGCGGAAGATGAGTTCGCCCTCGCGCCCGGCGTCACAGGCGTTGATCAGGCGGTCGATGTCTTTGCGGGCGATGAGGCGCTTGAGGACTTTGTAGCGGGCCTCGGATTTTTCGATCGGGCGCAGCTCGAATTCTTCCGGGATGACGGGGAGGTTGGCGATGTTCCATTTGCCGCGTTTGGGCTCGGCGGAAGCGGGGGCGCCGATCTCAATGAGGTGGCCGACGGCGGAGGAGATGACAAAATCGTCGTTCTCGAACCAGTCTTTCTCTTTTTTGAACTTGCCGAGCACCTTGGCGATGTCGCCGGCGACGCTGGGTTTTTCGGCAATGATAAGGGCTTTCCCCATGAGCGGGTCCGATTGATCCGATTAGTCCGTTTTGACAAAGAATTTGCCTGGAAGCTGGCGGACCAGTCTCCGCATTTCAAGGCGGAGCAAGGTAGAAGTTACGACTCCGGAAGGCAACCCGGTTTTTTGGATCAATGCATCCAGTTGGGTCTCATCGGGTTCCATGGATTCCAGGATAGTCGTTTCCTCGGGGCTGAGGTCATCGGGCCAGGGGCGTTTGGCTTCTGCGGGGGAGGCGGGGAGGAGGAGGTCGAACTCGCTGAGGATGTCCTCGGCGGACTCGACGAGCTTGGCGCCTTCCTTGAGGAGGCGGTGGCAGCCACGGGATTGGGGGGAATCGATGCGCCCGGGGATGGCGAAGACGGAGCGGCCCTGGTCGAGGGCCATGCGGGCGGTGATGAGGGAGCCGCTGGTTTCACCGGCTTCGACGACGAGGATGCCCTGGCTGAGGCCGCTGACGATGCGGTTGCGCATGGGGAAGGTCTGGCGGTCGGGGGCGGTGCCGAGGGGGAACTCGGAGAGGAGGACGCCGCCTTCTTCGGCGATTTTATCGGCCAGGGCGCGGTTTTCCGGGGGATAGACGCGGTCGAGCGAGCAGCCAAGGACGGCGGCGGTGCGCCCGCGGGCGGCCAGGGCGCCCTGGTGGGCGAAGGTGTCGATGCCGCGGGCCAGGCCGCTGAGGACGCAGAGCCCGGCGTAGGCAATTTGATAGGCGATTTTTTTGGCGCAGTCCTCGCCATAGCGGGTGGTGTGGCGGGAGCCGACGATGGCAATGCCGCGGCGGCGGGCGGCGGCGAGGTCTCCGCGGATGTAGAGGACGAGGGGGGGATCGTAGATTTCCTTGAGGGGTGCGGGGTAGTCCGGGTCCTCGCAATCGGCCACACGGAGGCCGAGGCGGGCGATTTCCTCCAGTTCACGGGCGAGGTCCCAGTGGCGGGACCATTCGGCGATGGCACGGGCGGCGGCTTCGCCCACGCCGTCAATGCGGGCGAGGCGGGCGGGATCGGTGTGGAAGATGGCTTCCACGGAGCCGAGGGCCTCACGCAGCCGGCGGACGCGGACGGGTCCGATGAGGCGGATGCTGTTGAGGGCGAGGTAGCACTCGGTGCGCGTCACCCGTGGGGTTTAACCGAAAAGCGCCCCATCCGGCAAGCGGTATGACCGGACGGAGCGGGTTGGAGGGGGGTGGTCAGGGGTTGTTCTGAATCCAGTCTTTGACGGCCCAGGCTTTGCCGGCCTGGCCGGCGCCGGTGCCGAGGACCTGGTTCTGGTATTCCATCATGCCCCAGGAGCCCCACTTGGTCCAGGCGCCGCAGTGGGAGAAGCTGTTGTGCAGTTCGACGCCGAGGGTGTTCATGTAGTTGAGGTGGGTGTTGCGGTAGAAGTTGCGCATCTGCCAGGAGCGGTTGAAGGCCTGGAGGCGGGCGGTGAGGGCATCGTTGTTTTCCGCGCCCTGCCAGCCGTTGTAATGCTGGCCGCCCTCGTAGGTGAGGAGCCGCTTGCTGTATTGGGTGGCGTAGTTTTTGACCTGGGTGTATTCGCTCTGCCGGGTGGGCCAATTGGAGTAGGTGTTAGAAATGAGCTGGTCGTCGGAGGGCAGGGGGCTGGGGACGGTGGAGGGGCTGAAAGTGGTGCCGAAGTAGGCGTTGAAGGCGATGGCGTCAAACTTGGAGGCCTGGGCGGCGAGGATGGTGCCGAAGCCGGAATTCTGGGAGCGGCCCCAGGCGGCGACGCGGACGAGGCGCTGCTGGGGGGTGCCGCGGGAGGTGTTCTGGCCGAAGACGTTGTAGAAGATGTTCATGATGGCGGCGGCGCGGGTGGCGTATTTGGTGGCCTGGTTGGGGCCGGAGATGTTGTTGGCCACCCAGGTGTATTGGGTGAAGCGGGGATCGCTGTTCCAGACCTCGTTGGAGTATTCCAGGTAGATTTTGCGTCCGGCTTCGACCTGGTCGCGCAGGGTGGAGGCCATGTTGAAGACGTAGCTGTCGGTGGCGGCGTGGGGGACGTTGATCCAGAGGTTTTTGTCCATTTCGTTGGCCAGTTGGATCATGTATTCGAGGGCGAGGCCGGCGGGGCGGGCCTGGGTGGCGTGGGTGGTGCGGGTGCGGTCGGCCCAGTTGACTTGGGGGTTGGCGTTGGTGTGGCCCCAGTCCATGAAGCGGAAGGTGTTGAAGTGGGTGAGGGAGTTTTTGAAGGTGGGATGGAAGGTGGCGGAGCTGTTGGCGTAGCCGGGCAGCCAGACGCGGAAGTCGCGGAGGTGGTTGCCGTTGTTGGCGGTCTGGGTGATTTCCAGGTAAACGCTGGAACCGGCGGTGGAGTTTTCGAAGGTGAAGGTGTTGGTGCCGCCGGTGAAAGTGCGGGTGGTCCAGGTGGAGCCGGCGCCTTTGACCCGGAGGGTGCCCGCGCCGGTGACGCGCACGGTGTAAGTGCCGGAGAGCCATCCGGGCATGATGGTGTGGGGGATTTGCTGGGCGCCGCCCGCGTAAAAGGGCGCGGTGGTGGCCCAGCCGTTGGAATCCTGGGGGACGGCCAGGGCGGTGTTGTAGTTGCCGGTGCCATCGGCCCGCTTGCTCATCCACTGGCGGGACATCTTGAAGACATCCACGAAGACCCAGGACTGGCTGGAGTCGCCGACGCCGTCGAGGTTGACGCCGACTTTCATGGCGGCGGCGGATGGGGCCGGGTTGAAGGCGCCCAGGGCGGCCAGGAGGGCGAGTGTGGCGAGGCAGAAGGCGGTGAGGCGGAATCGGAAGCAGTGCTTCATGGCGGTTCTCCGGGTTGAGTTGCAAAAGACGCTTTAATGGCGAACGCGTCTTTTGGCAATCGACGCTGTCTGAAACCCGTTACAGAAGAGGCCGCCCAAACGGCTGCGGGGGCGTGGGAGAGAGGGGGTCAGCGGGAAAAGGGCAGGGGGGAGAGCTGCCAGCCCTCGTTGCGCTCGAGGAAGAATTTGACGGGCCATTCCTCCGGGAAGAGGGCGACGGGCTGGTCCTGGGCATCCAGGGCGATGGTGGTGCCGGTGGGCAGGTTGCAGGCCATGGGGTCGGCCCCCGCAGGGTGGTGGAGCCAGCGGGCGACGCGCCAGGGGGCGGGTTCCAGGCGGGATTGGGCGGCGTATTCGCTTTCCAAGCGGTATTGGACGACCTCGAACTGGAGGGGGCCGACGGCCCCGAGGAGGGCGATGCGCTGGACGGCGTGGGGCAGGGAGAAGGATTGGACCACACCCTCGGCCAGGAGCTGTTCGAGGCCTTCGCGGAAGCGCTTGGACTGGGCGGTGGAGGAATTGTGAAGATAGGCAAAGCACTCGGGGGCGAAGCGGGGGATTTCGTCAAAGGCGACATCCGGCTCGATGGAGAGGGCATCGCCGATCTGGAATCCGTGGTTGCCGACGATGCCGATGACGTCGCCGGCGTAGGATTCGTCCACGGTTTCGCGTTCCTGGGCGAAGAGGCGCTGGGAATTGGAGAGGCGGACTTTTTTGCCGGTGCGGGCGTGGATGACCTGCATGTCGCGCTCGAACTTGCCGCTGACGATGCGGATGAAGTAGATGCGGTCGCGGTGGCGGGGGTCCATGTTGGCCTGGATTTTGAAGACGAAGCCGGCGAAGGGGTGGGCGGCGGGGTCCAGGGAGCGTCCGCCGGAGAAGCGGGGCCGGGGCGGGGGAGCGAGTTCGAGGAAGGCGTCCAGGAGGAGCTGGACGCCGAAGTTGTTGGCGGCGCTGCCGAAGAAAACCGGTGTGAGGGTTCCGGCATCCACGGCGGCGCGGTCGAAGGCGTGGCCGGCACCGTCGAGCATTTCCAGCTCGGCCACGGCCTGCTGGAGGACGGGTTCGGGGGTGTTGGCGCGCACGAAGGCGTCGTCCAGGCCGCCGACGCGGACGGGGGCGCGGTAGGCGCCGTGGGCGGTGCGCTCGAAGAGGTGGACTTCGCGGGTGCGGCGGTCGAAGACACCGCGGAAATCGGGACCGCTGCCCAGAGGCCAGTTCATGGCGGTGGCGCCGATGCCGAGGACGCGCTCGAGTTCATCGAGGAGTTCCAAAGGATCGCGCGCGGGGCGGTCGAGCTTGTTCATGAAGGTGAAGATGGGGACGCCGCGCTGGCGGCAGACCTCGAAGAGCTTGCGGGTCTGGGCTTCGATGCCTTTGCCGGCATCGATGACCATGATGGCGGCATCGACGGCGGTAAGGACGCGGTAGGTGTCCTCGGAAAAATCCTTGTGGCCCGGGGTGTCGAGGAGGTTGACCACGCAGCCGCCGTAGTCGAACTGGAGGACGGTGGAGGAGATGGAGATGCCGCGTTTTTTTTCCAGTTCCATCCAGTCGGAGGTGGTGGAGCGCTGGTTTTTGCGGGCGGTAACGGAGCCGGCCAGGGAGAGGGCGCCTCCGTAGAGGAGGAGTTTTTCGGTGAGAGTGGTTTTGCCGGCGTCCGGGTGGGAGATGATGGCGAAAGTGCGGCGGCGGCGGATTTCCTGGTCAGGTGTCATGATGCGGGCGGGACACCGTGCCAGAGGCGGGGCGGTTCGCCAAGGACGGAGCGGGGCAAGATCAGCGCTTGGTCCAGGAGCCGTCTTCGAGCTGGATCCACTCGCCGGCGAAGGAGGCTTCGCGCTTGCGGCGGGCGTAATCCCGGGCGACGACGGAGACGGGCATTTTCCGGGCTTCCGCTTCGGCGGCAAAAACGGCCTGGCGGTCGCGGTTTTCTTCGGCGACGACGCGTTCGACGTAGCTTTTGTAGGCGGGGTCGGCGGGCATGTCCTTGATTTCGGCCAGCCCGGTGTTGGCTTCGCCAAGGATGCGGTTGTTTTTGAGGGATTGGATTTCAGCGATGCGTTCGCGGAGGGCCTGGCGCGGGGAATGCTCGGCATCGGCCCCGTCCACGGATTTTTTGACCTGCTCAGTGGTGACGTGGACGTTCATGTTGACGTCGATTTTCACAGGTTCAGGGGTGGAGAGGTTGACCGTGGGCGCGCAGGAGGCAAAGGCCAGGGGCGGCAAAATGGCGCAGAGGCGCCAGAAGGCGAGGGGGTAGCGGGTCATGGCTGGGCTTGGGTGGGGTGTGGGGGCTTGCCCGGGGAGGGCGGGGATTTTGCGGCCAGGAGGCCTTTGTCTTCCCAGGTGAGGTTAAAATTCCGCTTCCCCTGCTGGCCGTCAAGCGACAAGGAGAAGGCGCTGTGCGGGGGCTGGTAGGCGAGGGTGGCGTGGCCGCCGGTGTATTCGTAGAATTGAAAGGCCTGGAGGCCGACGCGGCTGATCTCCCGCTTCAGCGGAGTCCAGTCCGCTGGCAGATCGGCCAGGACGCGGTCGATGGCGGTGATTTCCATGGTGCCGGGGCGGTTGAGATCGATCTGCCCGGTGAAGGAGTCGATCGTTTTGGAGCGGGCCTTGAGGTTGAAGGCGCTGTCCACGGTGCCGCGCATGACGAAGTGCTCCGGGCTGAGGAGCTGGGTGACCGGGGCGAGGTCGAGCCCGGAGGTGGAAGCCCAGGCGTTCCAGCTCATGGCCTGGTCCAGGAGGACGGTGAAGCCGCCATTGATCTGGCCCTGGTAGCATTGGCCGAAGACGGCGCCGTAGATGCCCTTGCGGTCGAAGGTGGCGGAGACGCGGAGATCGGAGACTTCCAGGCCCTTCCAGGAGGCCTTGTTGATTTTGAGCGTGGGGGTGAGGTTGCTGAGGTCTTTTTGGCCGCGCTCCTCCACGGGCAGGCTGAAGAACAGCTCGCCCTCCATGCCCTCGATGCGCACCTGGTATTCTGGATAGGCCAGGTTGGTGGAAGGGATGGTGAATCCGGCGCGGGTGAGGCGCAGCTCGCTGAAGTCGGAAAGGACCAGGCCGGTTTCCCGGGTTTCGAAAAGGAGGGGGAGGCGGATGGACTGCTGGCCGTCTCCGGTGAGGACGAGGCCGCCGGCGCGGATTTCGAAGTTGTTCACCGTCCAGGGCTGGGCGGGGGTGCCGCCGGCTGTGGGCGGAGCCTGGCTGGCGGCTTCTTTGAGCCGGTCGGAAAACCAGAACAAATCCGGGCCGACATAGATGAGGGGCTCTTCCAGGAGCAGGAGGTCAAGCTGCTTGCGCTCGATGCCGGCCCAGGAGAATCCGATGCGGATGCGGCGGAAAGAGAGGACGGGGGAAAACTGTTCGTAAGGGGAGTAAAGTGTGAGGTTTTCAATATCGGCGATCTGGACTTCCTGGGCGGCGGGGTCGGACGTGCTGCGGCCGAGCTGGAGGTTTTCGAAGACCATGGGGGTGACTTCGCCCAGGCGGACGGGGAGTGGGGGGATGCCGGGGCCGAGGTTGTCGAGAACGAGGCGGCTGTCGGCGATGACCAGCTTGCGGAGGGTGAAGGGGAAGGTGCGGGGCGAGCCGCCGGAGCCGGAGGGCTGGCGGGCAGCGAGGGCCGCCTGCATGCGCCCGAGGCGGATTTCCAGGCCGCGGACCCAGAGGGTGTCCAGGGTGCGGGAGGAGAGCGCGGCCAGGGACCAGTTCAGCTCAAGATATTCGATGCGGGCGAAGTCTTCGATGGCCAATTGGCGGATGACGAGCTTGCCGGAAGCGGGGCGTTCGACGGCTCCGACTTCGAGGGCATAGCCGGCCTGTTTCCCGGCCCAATGGATCAGGCTGCGGGGATCGGTGCGGATGGCCTGCCAGAAGCCGAGGCCGGCAAGCAGGAGAAGCAAAAGGGCGAGGACAGCAAGCACGCGGGCCCGGCGCCGCAGCAGGGCGATGATGCGGGCGGGCCGGGAGGTGGTGGCATCAGCCATGGCTGCACCTTAGCATGGTTGGAAGCGGTTGGGATCAAAAAGGGGGGGGATGCATGGAGGCGGGCGCACACAGGGCACTTCCACACGGGGTCTGCCGGGGAGGCTGGACGATGGGATTGTCCGGTTTGCCGATTTACGCAAAAAAGCGGAAAGAGCGTGTGCCGCCGCGGCGCAGCGTTCGGATCGGATTTACGGATTCTCCGGAGCGGGTGGCATGGGTTCCGGAAGGGGCGAAGGATCGAGGACGCGGAGCTTGGGCGGCTTGGTTTTTTTGCGCTTGCGCTCGATGCGGAGTTCCACCGCTTCGGCATCCGGGAGGATGAATTTGCGCAGGACCACTTCAATGCGCGGCAGGTGGAAGGTGTCCATCAGCTCCTTGGCCAGGTCTTCGGCCAGGGTTTCGATCAAGCGGCGGGGGCGGGCGGCGGCGATTTCTTTGGCTTTCTGGGCGACGTCATAATAGTTGACCGTGCGGGCCAGGTCATCGTCCGCGGCGGCGGCGGGGACATCGGGGGCTTTGAAGCCCAGGGTGGCTTCCAGCATTTGCGGACGGGCGCGCTCTTCATCGGGCACGCCGATGTGGGCCCAGAGGCGGAGCTTCTCGATGGAAATCCAGTCGGACATGGGGAAAGGATGAGGGATGAGGGATCAGGGAAGAAGGTTTTTTTCGAGGCAGGCTTCCAGAAGGATGCGAGTGGGCTGGTTGAGGGGGAGCTGCATCGCTTCCTCCAAGGTGGTCCAGCGGTATTCATCGGCTTCCTCATTAAGGACCACCTGGGTCCCGGAGGTGCGGGCGAGGTAGTTGAGGAGGAGGAAGTGGGCGGGCTTGTAGAATTCCTTCGACCCGATGCAGTCCTGGACGAGGACGAAGCGGACTTCGCCGAGGGCGAGGCCGGTTTCTTCCCTGACTTCCCGGTGGAGGGCGTCGAGGGCGGTTTCATCCGTCTTGATCTTGCCGCCGGGGATGCCCCATTTGTTGCTCCATTTGAAAGTGCGGATCATGAGGAGCCGGCCCTCGGGATTGGCGATGAGGGCGCCGACCGTGGGAATGGGGCGGTAGGGCGGGTCCTCTTTGTCGAGGTGGCGTTCCAAATGGAGCTGGAGATCACCCAGGCCGCGGAAAATAAAGTCGGGCCCGGCGGCGGTGAGTTTCTCCAGGGAATCGTAGCCGGTGAGGACGGCAGCGCTGTGGACGCCGCCGTGCTTGGCGGTCTCGATGTCGTGCTGCATGTCGCCGACGAAGAGGGTGGCGCGGGGGTCGAGATCGTGCTCGGCCAGGATGTGGTGGATGGCTTTGCGTTTGTCGATGATTTGGACGTAAGGATGGGTGAAGTAATCCCTGACGCCGAGGCGGGCGGCCTGGACCTGGAAGTGTTCGGCGTGGATGGTGCTGAGGAGGAAAATTTTCATGCCGCGGGTGCGGCAGTATTCGAGAATTTCGCGGGCGCCGGGGAGAAGGGGGATGTCTTCCTGAAGGAGCTTGAAGGAGCTGTGGTAGTAATGGTCCAGCTGGACCATGGTGGCCTCGGGCAGGTGGATTTTGTAGAACTCGGTGAAGGGGAGAAAAAATTTCTCGCGGAATTCTTCCCGGGTCCAGTCCGGCCTGCCGTATTGGCGGAAGATGCCGTTGGTGGCTTTCCAGACGGGATCGAAGTCATCGGCGAGGGTGCCGGACCAGTCGAAGATGATGTTTTGGATGGCGGGCATGGAAAGGCAGGTTTAACGCAAAGGCGCAAAGACGCAAAGGGTGGATGAGAGGAAGAAACTCTGAAACATCGGCAGTTCGTTGGATGGCGCTTTTTGCGTCCCGCGCAGCGGGATGGCGTTATGGCGTTAAGTTTGGGTGATTTCGACGGGGGTACCGGGGATGGTGAGGTGGAAGAGGGGGAGGATGTCGGCGTTGCGGAGGCGGATGCAGCCGTGGCTGGCGGGGGTGCCGATCTGGGACTCGTGGTTGGTGCCGTGGAAGTAGATGAAGCGCTGTTTGGTGTTGGCGTTGTGGGGCTCGGTTCCGTCCAGCCAGAGGATGCGGGTGAGGACGAGGTCGTCGAGGATGTCCTGGTCCGGGGTCCAGATTTGGCCGGTGGGGATGCGGGCTTTGAAGATCATGCCGGCGGGGGCTCCGTCTCCGATTTTTTCCGCGATGGTGAAGCGTCCGAGCGGGGTTTTGTAGCTGCCTTCTTCGAAGCCGGTGCCGTAGCGGGAGGTGGAGACATAGGCGGCCCAGATGGGCTTGCCATCGTGGATGACCTCGACGATCTGGTGGGCGATGGAGACGCGGAGGCTGGTCATGGTTCTCTCTTCCTCTCCCTCTTCCTCTTAGTCTTCCTCCTCCTCTCGGTCTTCCTCCCGGTCCTGCTTGGCTGTCGGGAGAACAGAAAAGAGGAAGACTGAGAGGAAGAGGGGGAGGGGGAGGGGGCAATAGAGATTGACCCGGTCGATGAGCTGGCGGAGGCGTCCGTAGTTGCGGCGGTTGAATTGGAGGCAGAGGCGGGGGAGGTGGGCGATTTCGGGCTCGTTGATTTCCTCGGGCAGGGTGGCGCACATGCCGAGGGGCTGGTCGGAGACGAGGATGTCCTGGAAGTCTTCGCGCAGGCGGACGAGGGCGGCTGGGGGGATTTCCCGCTGCATGCGGATGACGAGGGTGTCGCGGACGTAGCGGTAGGAGTGGAAGTTGTAGTAAAAGGTGAGGATGTCCTTGCGGGCTTCTTCGAGGTTGTCGGTGATTTTGAAGAGGTGGAAGTCGTCGGGAGAGATGAGGCCGTCGAGGAGGAGGTGCTCGCGGAGGTAGTGTTCGAAGGTGCGCCAGAAGTTGCCGCGGGGGGCATCGACCATGACGAGGGGGACGATGGGGGCTTTGCCGGTCTGCATGAGGGTCATGGCTTCGAAGCCCTCGTCCATGGTGCCGAAGCCTCCGGGGAAGAGGGCGATGGCGCTGGAGTTTTTGACGAAGTTGAGCTTGCGGGTGAAGAAATACTTGAAGTTGATGAGCTTGGCGTCGCCGGCGATGGTTTTGTTGGCGTGCTGTTCGAAGGGGAGCTGGATGTTGAGGGCGAAGCTGCGCTCGCGTCCGGCGCCCTCCTGGGCGGCGCCCATGATGCCTTCGCCGCCGCCGGTGATGACCATGTAGCCGGATTCCATCATGAGGCGGGCGAAGTCGCGCGCGGCCTGGAATTCGGAGGATTCGGGCGGGGTGCGGGCGGAGCCGAAGATGGAGATTTTGGGGATGCCGCGGTAGGGTTTGAAGACGTTGTTGGCGTAGCGCAGTTCCTTCATGGCGGTGTTGAACTGGCGGACATCGGCGGGGTGGGGCTGGTCTTTGATCGTCTTGAGGACGGTGACGATCATTTCGCGGAATTTCTCGTAATCCGCGGTGACGCCCCAAGCTTGGAGCAGGGCGTCGATGTGGGGTTCGATGGCGGGCTGGCCGCTGGTGTATTTGCGTTCGGGGGCGTGGGCGGGAGAGGCCATGGGGCCAACTTACCCTGGAGCCTGTGCGCTTGGCATGCTTTTTCCCTGGGGCGCCGCGTGACAAGGCGGTGGCGGCGGCGTGGCTGGCTCTGAGTAAGGGCAGTGGCGGCAGCCGCTGCCGCAGCAGTGGCCACGGCGGCGCAAGTAGGCGGGAGTCAGGACCATGAGGCCGTTTTCCCAGTAAAAATCCCCATCGGAGGGCGGAGGAAGGATCATGAGGTGCGGAGGCGGAATTCGATGCGGACGGTTTCTTCGGCGGCGACGGCCAGGCCGCCGCGGCGGGCCGGCTGGTAGCGCCAATCCCGCAGGACGGTGCGGAGGGCGGCCTCGTCCATGTCGCGGCGTCCGGAGCTTTCCACCACCTTGGCCTGGCCGACGCGCCCGGCGGGGGTGATGAGGACGCGCAGACGCACGGCGCCCTCGCGTCCGGCGCGGCGGGCGGCGTCCGGATAGGGAGGAACGGGGCAGTGAAGGATGACGGCGGGGGCGGTGGCTCCGGTTGTGGCGTCCGGGGAGTGGGGGGATGATGGTGCGGGGGAAGGGGCGGGGGTGGATGGAGAGCGGGGGCTGCGGGCTAAGGGCGCGGGGGTCGGGGTGGTTTGGGAGAAGCGAGCGGCGGCTGGGGCGTTGGTTTCGAGGACGGGTGCGGCGGAGGGGGAGGGAGATGGGGAGGAAGACGAAGAGGAAGAGGATGAGGATGAGGAAGAGGATGAGGGAGAGGATGAGGATGTGGAGGAATGGGGTTGGAGGAGGGTCAGGGTGAGGCCAGCGGCTCCAGGTTCAGGAGCGAGCTGGGGGGGGGTGAAGGAGGCCGCCACCCCCGCGGCGGCCAGCAGCAGGCCATGCAGGGCCAGGGAAGCAGCCAGGCAGTGCGGGCGCGAGGGCGCGGGGGTGGGGCTCGGGATCATGGTTAGAATCGGGCTTTCACTCCGGCGTAGAGGCCGGTGTCCAGCGCGGGGAAGCCGAAGGTTTCTTCGTATTCATCGCCGGTGAGGTTTTCGATCCGTCCGAAGAGCTGGACCTGCTCATGCACGTCCCAGGAGGCGGCCAGGCGGCAGACGAAGTAGTCTTCCAGGGCGCCTTGGGAGAAGCCAATGAAGTCTTCGCGGTCGGCCACCCAGGTGAGGCCGCCGGTGAAGGCGAGCACGGGGATGGGCCGCCAGGTGGCGTTGGCATCCACTTCATGCATCGGACGCCGGACCAGGCGGGTGCCGGCGCTGAGGTTGCGGGCGTTGGTGTTGGTGTAGTTGACGGCCAGATCGAGGGTCTCGTGCGGGCGGGCGCGGAGGGTGATTTCCCAGCCCTCGCTGGTGGCCAGGCCGATGTTCTCGATGAGGAACGAGGAGGGGTTGAAGACGATCTGGTTGCTGCTGCGGTTGCGGAAGTAGGTGGCGCCGAGCGTCACCCGTTCTTCCCAGAGCGGTTGTTCCAGTCCGGCTTCGTAGCCCTGGGTGCGTTCCGCGGCCAGGGCGGGGTTGCCGAAGAAGACGGGGGCGATGTCCTGGGGCGTCGGCGCGGAGAAGGCGGTGCCGTAGGAGGCGCGGATGCGGGTGGCGAGCGCTGGGACTTGATAGACGGTCCCGGCCCGCCAGGTGACGGGGTTGCCGAAGTCGCTGTTGTGGTCGAAGCGCACCGAGCCGTCGAGCCGCCAGTTGTCCAGGATGTCCCACTGGCTGCCGAGGAAGAGGGCGCTGGTGGTGATGGTGTTCTCCACGTCCACCACGCCGCCCGCGCTGTCGTTGACACGGTAGTAGCGGGTGTCGATGACGGAGCCGCCCGCGGTCAGCGTCCAGGTGTCAAACGGGCGGAAGGTGCTTTGCAGGTCCAGCTGGTCGGTGTCGATTTGCAGGCGGTTGCTGGGGTTGAAGAGGCCGGTGAAGCCGGTGGCGGCCTGGCGCTGCTGGGCGTGGGAATAGACCGCGCTTTGGCTCCACCAGTCGGTGATTTCCCATTCGGCCCGGGGGGAGATGAGCCAGGACTCCCGCAGGACGTTGTCGTTGGGGTCGTTGGCGGTGATGCTGCCGGGGGCGCCGATGTCGGAGAGGTTGTAGGTGAAGAGCAGGTCGGCGTAGAGGTCGCGCGTGATCTGGACGCCGGGCTTGGCGGTGAGGCTGGTCACGCGGCTCTCGTTGTTGCGCCGCTGGAACTCGCTGTCGAACCGGCTGGCTTCGATGCTGTAGTCGAAGGGCCCGAAGGCGCCGCGGCTGGCGGTGATTTCGCGGAAGGTGCCGTAGGAGCCGGCTTCGAAGGTGAGTTCGTGCTCCGGTTTTTCCAGGCCGCGCCCGCCGCGGGTGATGATGTTGATCACGCCGCCGCTGGAGGACCCGCCTTGGATGGAGCTGAGGGGGCCGCGGGCCACCTCGATGCGCTCGACGTTGTCGAGGGCGAGGTTTTCGAGGTTGTAAGAGCCGGCCAGGTTGAAGGGCAGGCGGCGGCCGTCGATCAGGACCTGGGTGTCGGAGGTCTTGGTGCCGCGGATGAACACCCCCGCGGGCTGGCCGGGCGTGCCGGTCGAGACGATGGAGACGCCGGGGACGTGCCGGATGGCTTCAGCCACGCTGCGGTATTGGCGTTCCTCAATCGTCGTCCGGTCCACCACGCCGACCGAGGCGGTGGACTTGGCCCACTCGGTCTCGGTGCGTGAAGCGGTGACGACGATCACACGGTCGTCTGGGGGGGGGGATTCCGGTTTTTCCCCGGTGCCGGGGATAGCGGAAGGAGGGGCGGCGGGGGCGGGCTCCTCGGTGAGGCTGGCGGGGGGCTGTGCCCATACGGGGGAACCGAACAGCAGGCTGAGGGCCGCTGCAATCAAACGGACGGTCATGGTTTCACTCCTGGTTGGCAAGAGTGGAAACCCTGGGGCGGCCACTCTCACGCTTCATTTCTGCGATGAAGTTTTTCATCCCCGTCCACAAGGACGGGGATGCATGAGCGGGGCCAGACAGATGTTCGGACTCCGGGCTGCCGGGGCGGCGTGTCTGCCGCCCCATCCGCACTCCCGCCTTCACCCTGGTTGCCCAGGATTGGCACCTGCCCCGCGTTTGTTTGGGGGAGGGAGCTTGTAACCCGATACCGCAGCGCAACTGTCGCCGGTTCCCACGGCGTTCCCTGCGCTGGCCTCGTTGGCTCCGGATGTGGTCCGGAGCCGTCATCTTCAAAGAACTGCACCCTGACTATGCTTTGACCGCTCCTTTGACAATCGAAATCCCCCCTGCTGGAGCAGGTATAAGTATCAGAATTAATTATATCAAAAGATGAATTAAATGAGATCAGCTGAAAAGTGGGGCTCTTTCTGGTGTTTTTGAAGGATTGCTACTACATATGGTGGTTCAGCGGCCAAAGTTTCTACCACCTGGAGGGTAAATACCCGATTTTGTCACACAAAAAACATTGACGCCACGCCCTCGGAACACTATTCAAGGTGTAGTTCTTTTGCAAAACGCACTATTCCTTGTGCTAGTTTCACCACTCCGGGCTTCCCACTTCACCCCTTCCAGTTCGCATAACTTGTTCGGGCAGTGACGGCCCGGAAAACTTTTCAAACAAAAAACAGTAAAAAATTCGGCAGATACCGAAAGCCTCAACGAAGCAGAACACCACCATGATCGCGACCACCACCGACATCCTCGACCCCGTGCAAGAACGTGAAGACGGCAGCCAGCTCGTCATCACCTTCCGCAACAAGACCTTCAAGCTCGACCGCGAGAAGGCCCGTGCCCGCAAGGACGCCAAGCGCGTCATCAACGGCCTCAGGACTGCCGAACTCAACATCATGCCCCTCAAATACCATGAGGCCTACCGCATCTATAAGCAGATGAAGGCCAACCACTGGGAGCCCGATGTCATCGACATGACCAAGGACTGCACCCTTTGGAACACCCCCGGCGCCCTATCCCAGCGCGAGCGCTGGATCATTGAGATGGGCGTGGGCTACTTCTCCGCCGCCGAGGGCATCGTGGGCGACTCCGTCCTCCACGCCATCGAGAACAACCTCACCGCCGCCGAACTCAAGCACGCCTCCCTCCGCTGGATCGCCGAGGAATCCATCCACATGGACTCCCTCCTCCACATCATCGGCTCCCTCAACATCGACCAGGACGAGGTCACGGCCAAATTCTCCGACATCCCCTCCATCGCCAAGAAGAACGCCTTCATCACCCGCCACATGCCCGAGCTGAAGACCGGCCTCGACCTCACCGTCACGGAGAACAAGCGCAAGTTCGCCAAAGCCATCTTCGGCATCTCCCAGGTCCTGGAGGGCACCCAGTTCTACGCCCTCTTCGCCATGATCCTCTCCCTCCACCGCCAGAACAAGATGACCGGCGTAGGCCAGATGTTCCAATATACCCTCCGCGATGAATCCAACCACATCGCCCTCGGCCGCTACATCTTCACCCAGCTCATCGCCGAGAACCCCGACATCATGACCCCCGAGTTCCGCGAGGAACTGCGCGAGTTCATGCGCGAAGGCGTGGCCCTGGAGAAGGAATTCGTCAAGGACTGCCTCCCCGAGGACGCCGTCGGCATGACCCAGAAGGACTTCCTCGAATACGTGGACTACAACGCCGACCGCCGCCTCACCAGCGTCGGCCTCGAGCCCCTCTCCACCGTCAAGTCCAACCCCTTCCTCTGGCTGGACGAGGTCATCTTCCTGAAAAAGGAGAAAAACTTCTTCGAAACCCGCGTCACCGAATACCAGACCGGTGGCAGCATGAAGAACTCATCCGAAGACGATCTGATTTAACCACTAATGGACACTAATGCCCACTAAATTGGAAAAGGCATTTCCCTGAATCCAATCCGTGTCCATCTGTGGTTAAAAAACTGCCTTTAAAAATTAGTGCCCCATTAGTGTGAATTAGTGGTTAACCGGAGCCCCGCCCATGCAAATCCTCGATTCCGCCTCCTCCCTCGCCGCCGACGCGTCCGACTTCCCCCAGGTCATCCGCCGTGACCTGCCCGATGCCCAGCCCGGCGAAAAGCCCCGCGTCGTTCCCTGGATCGGCCACAAAATCGCCCGCGCCGTCCAGGCCGCCTGCGAGGAAGTAGGCGTCCAGGCCGCCATCGGCGAGCAAGTCCAGGCCGAGATCGAGTTCAAGATGAAGAAGGAACGCCCCCTCTTCATCCACATCGAACAGCTCCAGGACCTCGTCGAAGACACCCTGGTCGAGATCGGGCAGGCCCGCGTCGCCATCGCCTACGGCAAATACCGCGCCAAGCGCGCCGCCCTCCGCGAATACCACCAGAAGGACGACCTGGTGGACAGCCCCGACCAGCTCGAACTCGCCACCCGCGAGCAGCTCGCCGACATCCGCGCCCGCATCTCCTTCGCCAAGATAGGCCTCCACCTTACCCTCTCCGAGAACGAGCTCATCTCCCGCCTCCTCCGCAGCGCCTCCATGTCCCTCTCCCCCCAGGAGCAGCGCGACACCATCATCCTCAACGCCAAGAACCTCCTCGATGTCGATGCCGACTCCCGCTTCTTCGCCGGACGCATCCTCCTCACCTACATCTATGAGGAAACCCTCGACTGGAAAATGGCCGACGGCATCGACGCCCTCAAGGCCGCCCACGTCAAAGCCTTCCAGGCCTACGTCCCCAAGGGCATCGAACTCAACCGCCTCGACCCCCGCCTCGCCGGCTTCGACCTCAAGGAACTTGCCGAAGCCCTCGATCCCTTCGCCGACCTCCAGTTCGACTTCCTCGGCGTCCAGACCCTCTACGACCGCTACCTCATCCACCACGCCTTCGACAAAGTGAAGGGCGGCAAAAAGCGCCTTGAGGCCCCCCAGGTCTTCTGGATGCGCGTCGCCATGGGCCTCGCCCTCCTCGAGCCCGAGAAAAACCGCCGCGCCATCGAGTTCTACAACATCTACAAAACCAAGCGCGCCTGCTCCTCCACCCCGACGCTCTTCAACGCCGGCACCATCCACTCCCAGCTCTCCTCCTGCTACCTCCTCTACTGCGGGGACAGCATTGAGGAAATCACCGAGACCTGGCGCCGCTTCTCCATGCTCTCCAAGTGGGCCGGCGGCCTCGGCTGCTCCTGGACCGCCGTCCGCGGCACCGGCGCCCACATCCACGGCACCAATGGCGAATCCTCCGGCGTCATCCCCTTCCTCAAGGTCTCCAACGACATCGCCATCGCCGTCAACCAGGGTGGCAAGCGCCCCGGCGCCCTCTGCTCCTACCTCGAGCTCTGGCACACCGACATCGAGGACTTCCTCGACCTCCGCAAAGAGACCGGCGACGACCGCCGCCGCACCCACAACATGAACACCGCCCACTGGATTCCGGACCTGTTCATGAAGCGCCTCAAAATGATCTCCGATGGCATTCTCCCCAAAGACGCCACCTGGACCCTCCTCCGCACCAACGACGTCCCCGACCTCCCCGAACTCTACGGCAAAGCCTTCGAAGAACGCTACGAACACTACGAGCGCCTCGTCGATGAGGGCACCCTCTACGGCCGCAAGATCCGCATCCTCTCCCTCTGGAAGAAGATGATCGAAATGATCTTCGAAACCGGCCACCCCTGGTTCACCTGGAAGGACCCCGCCAACCTCCGCAGCCCCCAGGACCACGTCGGCGTCATCCACAACTCCAACCTCTGCACCGAGATCGAGCTCAACACCAGCAGCGACGAAGTCGCCGTCTGCAACCTCGCCTCCATCAACCTCCCCGAGCACATCCGCGAAGACGGCTCCCTGGACCACGACAAGCTCCGCGCCACCGTCACCACCGTCATGCGCATGCTCGATAACGTCATCGACATCAACTACTACCCCGTCGAAGCCGCCGCCAACGCCAACCGCCGCCACCGCCCCGTCGGCCTCGGCGTCATGGGCCTCCAGGATGTCCTCTACAAGCGCGGCGTCGCCTTCGACTCCGTCGAAGCCGTCGATGCCAACGACGAAATCCTCGAAGCCATCGCCTACTACGCCTATCACGCCTCCAGCGACCTCGCCGCCGAGAAAGGCAGCTACTCCACCTTCCAGGGCTCCAAGTGGCAGCGCGGCCTCATGCCCCTCGACACCCTCGAACTCCTGGAAAAAGAGCGCGGCGTCCCCCTCCTCGTGGACCGCAAGAGCCGGCTGGACTGGAACGCCCTGCGCGAGAAAATCCAGTGCCAGGGCATGCGCAACTCCAACTGCCTCGCCATCGCCCCCACCGCCACCATCTCCAACATCATGGGCTCCATCCCCTGCATCGAGCCCACCTACAAGCACATCCACACCAAGTCCAACCTCTCCGGCGACTTCGTCCGCACCAACGACTACCTGGTGAAAAAACTCCAGGACCTCGGCCTCTGGGACGAGGAAATGCTTGGCGACATCAAATACTTCGACGGCTCCATCCAGGCCATCGACCGCATCCCCGAAGACGTGAAGCGCGTTTACAAGACCGCCTTCGAGATCGAGCCCACCTGGCTCCTCCAGTGTGCCGCCGTCCGCCAGAAGTGGATCGACCAGGCCCAGAGCACCAACCTCTTCCTGGGAGAAAACGACGCCCGTGCCGCCAGCTTCATGTATCGGGAAGCCTGGGAGCGCGGTCTCAAGACGACGTATTACCTCCGCACTATCAACAAGAGCAGCATCGACAGCGCCAACCGCGAGCGCAAAGCCGCGGACAAGAAGGACTACACCGCCGAAGAAAAAGCCGCCTGTTCCCTCGAAGCCATGCGCAGCGGCGGGACGTGCGAGGCCTGCCAATAGGCCCCCCTGCGCCAACGTTTCCCCGTAGGAGCGCGCTCGCTTGTCTCGCCATAGCTTTGGCGACGGCGGACCGCGCGATGGCCTTGGCCCTCCCCCCTTTGCGTGAGCCCCTGCCTTCCAAAGGCCCTCTTAACGCAATGACGCCAGTCCTGCGGACCGCAAGGGCGCAAGAGAGGCGTTCGCGGAGGAATACGGAGCCAAAAACGTAGGAGCGACCTCGCGTCGCGACGGGGCGAAGGGGGAATTCAGGAGACAGAAGCCAGGAGCCAGAAGCGAGAGGTCAGACTGCCCCTCCGACCTTGATCCCTCATCCCTCTTACCTGATCCCTG
>Ga0073934_10003414_pt1 | contig 29343 bp, 28 predicted proteins | sample LarsenN4metaG_FD_76834 | JGI IMG/M metagenome (GOLD analysis project Ga0073934, IMG submission 76834) | Hot spring sediment bacterial and archeal communities from British Columbia, Canada, to study Microbial Dark Matter (Phase II) - Larsen... ... | reverse complement strand
GCGTCTAATATTTGCCCCTTCTTAGACATTGACCGCCCGCCGCTTTGCTGTTACATTTCCGGCATCTTCGCCGTATTTGGCGAGGAACTTGCTCCGGGCCGCATCGGCTTTTTCGTCGGCCATCCGGTTGGCGGCCACGGCCACCATGCGCCGCAGGTAGACGACCGAGCCCCGCCCCCAGGTTTTTTCATTGTCAAGGCCGAGGTGTTGGGTGATGGCGGCGCGGATCGGCACGCTGCGCCGGTGCCCTTTGACGGTTTTCTGGATGGAGTGGTAGCCGTAGCCGGTGGCGGTAGCGATGTCCTGGCAGCTGATGCCAAGGACTTCAATGTAGCGTTGCAGGTAGTTCATAAGTGCTCCTGGAGGTGGTTATGATTAAGTGCCCAAAGTGCGAGCGGACGCTTTCTGATGTGAAAATCGCTCCGGTGAAATTGAAGCTATCTTCAACGGAGACATACAAGGGTGTTGCTTACACGTGCCCTTGGTGCAGCTCTGTAGTGAGCAGTGGTCCGGATTTCCTGGCTCAAGCAGACGAGATTGCAACCCGGGTGATTCAGGCGTTACGGAAAGGTTGAGGGTCATTTACCCCTCCTTTTTTGTGTTTTAAGTCTAGGTGGCGGCGTTAAGCTAGACCGAATATATAGGCATAATTATGCTTACGTCAAGCAATATTTTACCGTAACAGTTCTTTTTACACGTACAATTTCACCCTTTAACGTAACAGCTCGATATTATTATACAAAATAAACTGTTACGGCTGTAATGGCGTAACAGTTCAAACGTAACAGAATGGCCGTTGAACTGTTACGGCGAGATTATGCTTATGAAGCTTTGTAATAGGCTAAAAATTGCTCGTGAATCTCTCAGGAAAAGCCAGAAAGAAATGGCGGAATTGCTGGGAGTGGGTTTGAAGTCATGGCAAATCTACGAACAGGGGACAAGTGTGCCAGGCGGTAAGGTATTTGAAGCCTTGGCCATGATGGGATTCGACGTCAACTGGCTTTTAACTGGCGAAGGTTCAATGCGACGGCCCGAGGCTAATGGCCACGTGGCCAACGGCAACAACATCATCCAGGGCGCGCATATCGACGCCGAGGAGCTGCATCTCCAGGTGCACCAGGTGGCGAATAAAGGCGTGACGTATGCCGATCCGATCGATGCCCTGTTTCTCAAGGATTGGAAAAGACTGTCTGAGGCTGGCATGATGCGGGTCTGGACGCTGCTAAAGGAAGAGATCGAGCGGGAGAAGGATAAAAAATAATGATTGCTGGCTATATTAGTTATTTTGGTCTTCAAACTTGGTGGTTAAGTTTACCTGAGTCTGATCGTAATTTTATTTTGAAAACTTTTACACCAATGAGTAGTGTGGACGCTGGTCTGATTAGTGGGGAAATACATTATTATAGCGGTTCTGCTGTAATGTACTTAACAACAATGGCTGAATGGTTTGTAAAAACATTTCATATTGCGAAACTTATTTTAGAAAAAGCAGAGAATTTGATTAACAATACAACATCAGTAACAGATAAAAATTATTTTTACTCTATCGCGGCCGAGATATATTACAAGCAATATGCACGTGATCCACGCTCCGAGTTACTAGATAAGTGTATCAGTATTTGTGAGAAATCTATTGAAATTGCGCCTGAAATAGCATTATTGAATAAAAATAAAAAACTCTGGCCACTATCGCACCCTGGTTATGAGACTATGTTAAATATTCAATATTTCCTTGATAATCGAACCAAGGTTGAACAGTTAGTTAGTAAAGTAAAAAGTGAAGGTTGGTCAGGAAAATGGGATAGATTTTTAGATTTTGAGGATGAAGATTAAGTCTTTGAGATGATGAAATTAGGTCTGGTATTGGAGGGATGTGATGAGAGAGTCTTTTATTGCTATAATACTCATACTTCTACCAGCTTTTGTTTCTGCTTCCACACTTAATCCGCCCTGGAAGCGCGTCTATAAAAAACCAGGATATGAATTCTGGTATAACACTAGTTCTGTTAAATATTTTGGACAGATTATTGATGTTGATGTTTGGGAAGTGAGACCGGAGAGCGCTTCATTGAAACGTATCAGGTTCGATAGGACAAACGGCCAGGTAGCTATTGCTACGGCTAAAGGATACAAATACGATAAACTTGTAGCTGATTTTGATTTTACCAATAACGGATATGTTTATGGTAAGGCGTATAATGAATACAGGCTGCTATTCAAAAAGCTGAACGCTGCTCCGTAATTGGTACCAAATCTCCCCCCAATTTTATCGTGTTCACTCAAACTGGTGTAAAGTAGACTGCCAATCGTTCCAGAACACTCTCACAACTTTTCTGTAACATTTCAAACACTTTCACAATTCGGCCCTGAATGATTCCGGTACCATACCTTTTCCTTCTTCACATGAGCGACTCAATAACCATAACCCTGCCGGACAGAACTGCGCCGACAGCTACCTCTTTCACTGTTTCACCAACCTACCCGTTTGACCGTGCCGGTTTCAACCTTTACCGCCAGCGATAACATACTCGTCACCTCTGACTATTGTCTGACCGAGATGAATGGTCCTGCCGGCTTACACATCCTGGATGAGGGCAATATGTTCCCCGGCCATGCTATTGCTTTTGCAGGTTGATGCTCTTGCAAGGGGCGGTGATCGCTATGGAGTACAGCGGATTATCCTTGCGCAGATGATCATTTCCGTATCACTGATGCAACATACCGCTCAATTTCTCTGCGCGAAGTGAGGGGTAAGCCGACAAACTGGATTCCGTAGCGGTAACATCCTTCAGTGGTCTTGACAGTACGGACCACATCCCCTTCGGTTGTAATCTGACCTGCATCAGGAAGAGTGAATTGGCATATGATGCGATCGCCGAGTACAAGGTGATATTCTGTCTCAAGCATTATGCCGGTTATGCTTATATCCAGCGACTCGCATTGAAATTTCACCTCGCCTTTTTTGCTCAAGACCAGAACCTTGAAAATGACCCGTTTCGTTCTGCCAATCTGAACGCCCAACAGGCTGCTGACTGTGTCGATGATCTGTTCCGGTTGAATCGGTCTTATTATCTTGGCATCAGCACCGCTCGTATCGGCTCGTGCATGCTCTTCCGGTTTGTCATGGCAGATGAGTATGAAGGCGGCACGGGGGGCCATGCTGTTGCCACGGATAGCGGCACAGAGTTCGTCCCCTCCCATATCCTCAAGTTGCATGTCGGAAATAATAATATCAAATGACCTCTCCGTATGGAGCCGAAGCGCATCATTCCCGGAATGCGTCGTTATTATCTGAAAGTCAACTCTCGTAAGGAGGTCGCTGTTCCTGGTCAGAAATGGTTTTGAGACGCTCGAAATGAGTATTTTAATCATGAGTAAAGATCATCCTTGTGTGGTCGTCTATTGTCGGTTGGTGGCGGTTACTGCAACCGGAGATTCCTGGTCCATCAGATAAACAAAAAACCCGTCCGAGGGCACGATGCACCATGAACGGGTTCTGTTTTAATGTCATTGACTCCCTTTGGTAGCCCGGCTATCCGCACTGAACGGACCCGCAGCTTTGCGCCACCACATTACTATGGATTTGCTATTATCAGAGAAGCGATTTGTTTATTGATAATATGAAACTACTTAAATTGTCAAGACGTTACCCGAACGCGGAGGAGTCGGGTGTCTGCAGCGGCATGTATCGGGGATAGGGCCCATTCCTCGCTGGATTCCACTGCTGGGTTGAGGTTTCAGAGAGCGAATGTCGCTGCTCCATTTTTATGCCCCGGGGAATTTTCATACTAATTTAGTAAATAAATGTATTGACAGGAAAGGGAATATACTTTACCGTTTTAATAAATAAACCGGCGCTGGAAACTACAGCAAAGCCATTTCTTATCTAGAGCGACCGAGGGACAGGCCCGGTGACGTCGCGGCAACCTCCCTTAAGGGGAAGGTGCCAATTCCTGCGAAGCCGCAAGGTTTCGGGAGATAAGGGAGCGCGGACGATCATGAATGATAGTCCCCTTCCGCACCCCGGAAGGGGACTTTTCATTTTGGAGGTCATTCATGAACATTGCAACCCAGGCAGCACAGATCGGACTCGAGTGGGACAACCGTACCGGCGCGGTGACCGTACCCATCTACCAGACGGCCACCTTCCGCCATCCGGGACTCGGCCAGAGCACCGGTTACGACTACAGCCGCTCCGGCAACCCGACCCGACAGGCACTGGAGGCGGGAATAGCCCGGCTCGACGGCGCGGCCCGCGGCTTTGCCTATTCCTCCGGCATGGCGGCCATCACCAGCCTGCTTTTCCTCTTCAGGCAGGGGGATCACCTCATTGTCACCGAGGACCTGTACGGCGGTACCTACCGGCTGTTCGAGCAGATCTTCCAGCAGTTCGGCCTGGAGTTCACCTACGTGGACACCAGCGACATAGGTCTGGTCGAGGCTGCCATCAGGCCGAACACCAAGGCGCTCTTCGTCGAGTCCCTCACCAATCCGCTCCTCAAGGTGGCGGACATTCGTTCCCTGGCAGCTGTCTGCCGGGAGCGGGGGCTGCTCTGCATCGTGGACAACACCTTCCTCACCCCCTACCTGCTCCGGCCGCTGGAACTCGGTGCCGACATCGCCATCTACAGCGGCAGCAAGTACCTCTCCGGCCATAACGATACCATCTGCGGCCTGGTGACGGTGAAGGACCCGGAACTGGCGGAGCGGGTCTACTTCCACCAGAACGGCGCCGGAGCGGTGCTCGGCCCCCAGGACTCCTGGCTCACCATCCGCGGCATGAAGACCCTTTCCGTCCGTCTCGACCGGCAGCAGGAGAACGCCCTGAAGCTGGCTCGCTGGCTGCAGGCGAATCCCCATGTCTCCCGGGTCTACTACCCCGGTCTTGAAGAGCACCCCGGTCACGACCTGCTGAAGAGCCAGGCGGATGGTTTCGGCGCCATGGTCGCCTTTGAGGTGACCTCCCATGAACTGGTCGAGAAGCTGCTGCTGCGAACCGAGCTGATATCCTTTGCCGAGAGCCTCGGCGGGGTGGAGACGCTGATGACCTTCCCGGCGGTGCAGACCCATGCGGACATCGAGCCGGCCAAGCGGGAGGCTCTGGGGATCAACGACCGGCTGCTGCGCCTGTCGGTGGGGATCGAGGCTGCGGATGACCTGATCGCCGACCTGGAGCAGGCGTTTGCTTCCGAAGCCTGAAAATCTGCCACAGAGACACAGAGACACGGAGCAGCAGCAAAGACAATTTTATAATTATGTCTAGAAAAAGCAGTTGAAACTCGGATGAACAGGATAAACACAGATAAATCAAAACATTAAAGACAGCAGAGTCTCCGCGTATCCGGGATAAATCGGTCAATACGGCTGATGCCGGCCAGGTTTTGAGTTTTCTCTGCGTCTCTGTGCCTCTGTGGCAAAAAAGGAGTATTGTATGAAATTTGCAACCAGACTCATCCACGGCAGCCATGCCATCGACCCCGCCACCGGGGCGCTTTCCATACCGATCCATCAGACATCCACCTTTGCCCAGCAGTCGGTGGACCATTTCGGCCGCTACGACTATGCACGCTCCGGCAACCCGACCCGGGAGGCGCTGGAGGAGGCGATCGCCGACCTGGAGGGGGGGACCCGTGCCTTTGCCTTCGGCTCGGGGATGGCGGCCATCTCCTCGGCACTGATGCTCTTCTCCCCCGGCGACCACCTGGTGGTCTGCGAGGATGTGTACGGCGGCGCCTTCCGGGTAATGACCCGGCTCTTCGGTCAGTGGGGGCTACAGGTCACCTTCGTGGATGCCACATCGCTTTCCGCCATCGAGGCGGCGGTCAGGCCGGAGACGAAAGCCATCTACCTCGAATCTCCGTCCAATCCGCTCCTGAAGATCACGGACCTGAAAGGAGCGGCCGATATCGCCCGGCGCCATGGTCTGCTGGTCCTGGTGGACAGTACCTTCATGACCCCGTACCTGCAGCGGCCGCTGGAACTTGGCTGCGACATCGTCCTGCACAGCGGCACCAAGTTTCTGAACGGTCACAGCGACGTGGTCTGCGGCTTCGCCGTGGTGAAGGACGAGGAGCTTGCCGGGCGGCTCGGCTTCGTGCAGAACGCCTTCGGCGCCATCCTCGGTCCCCAGGACTGCTGGCTGACCCTGCGCGGCCTGCGCACCCTCAAGATCCGCATGGAGGAGAGCCAGAAGAGTGCCATCCGGATCGCCGACTGGCTGGACGCCCAGCCCCAGGTGACCAAGGTCTACTACCCCGGCCTGGCGGATCATCCGGGACATGCCATTCACGCTGCCCAGGCCTCCGGGCCCGGTGCGGTCCTCTCCTTCGAGCTGGAAAGTTATGAACTGACGAAAAAACTGCTGGAGGGGATCGAACTGGCGGCCTTTGCCGTCAGTCTCGGCGGGGTGGAGAGCATCCTCTCCTATCCGGCGAAGATGTCCCATGCGGCCATGCCGCCGTCGGAGCGGGCCAGCCGTGGCATCAGCGACACCCTGGTGCGTCTGTCCGTGGGGTTGGAGGATGTTGATGACCTGATTGCCGACCTGGGGAGGCTCATCGCCGGGTAGCCGCTGCTTCTGTCGGATATGACGCCGGCAAACGGTGGACATTTGCCCATGCCGTTCAGCGTTTGCCGGTTTTCCGCGTGATTCTCTCCGCCATTCGTGGTAAACAGGGTCTTGTTCCAGTCCGAATCATGATGGGGGTCGCATGTTTGAGCAGCAGTACGACGACGAGATGGCGGCGCAGATCAGAATGCTCGAGAGTAAGCGGCGGGCCGCAGCGGTTGGCCAGCCGGAGTGGGACAATGCCTGCGGGGAGTGCGGTTGTCGCCTGCAGCCGGGGCCTGAGTTGTGCGACGACTGCGCCCATGCCAGCACAGATGAGGCAGTTTAACCAGTTGAATCTGCAATAACAGAAACCTTCCTATAGCTCTATCTCCATCCCCTCGGCAACAGTAAAGCAGTCAAGCTTCCCACTTGCACTCCTGATCCGCTCACGGCAGCTCGCTAGCTGCATCTCCAGGTCATCGTCGCTCCGGTCCGGGTCGTGGTGAAAGAGACCGAGGCTCTTCACCTCCGCCTCCAGCGCCAGGTCGACGGTGTCGAAAAAGGTGGAATGCCCCCAGCCGCGGGTGCGACGGTATTCGTCCGCCGAGTACTGGGCATCGTGAAGCAGCAGGTCGGCCCCCCTGAAAATCTCGACGAACTCTTCCCGTGACGGACCGTTTTCGTGGTGGAACGAGAGCTCGTTGTCCGGGACGAAGATGAACGACTTTCCCCCTTCGCTGAAACGGTAGCCGAAGCCGCCGTTGGGGTGGTTTATGGGGAAGGGGTGCACCATGATGTCGCCGAAGCAGCAGCTCCGCTTTTCGTGGCACGGGTTGTCACAGTGGAAGCTGACATCGGCGCGGAATGCGCTCATGTCAACCGGGAAGAAGGGGGACTCCATCTGGCGGCTGAGGAACTTCTGCACCTCCCCCTGGGCATGTGCCCCGGAACAGAAGGTGAGACGGTAGCCGGGAGTGTACAGGGGGGTGAAAAAGGGGAAACCGAGGAGGTGGTCCCAGTGGGCGTGGGTGAAGAAGAAACGGAGCTCCTTCGGCCCGCCGGCGGCCATGAGCGACTTCCCCAGATTATGGATGCCCGAGCCCGCATCGACGATGATCGTCTGTCCGGAGACGGAGCTGATGCTGATGCAGGTGGTATTGCCGCCGTATCGGAGGGTGGACGCTCCCGGTACGGGGAGTGATCCCCGGCATCCCCAGATGGTTATCTTCATATCACTTCCCCCTGATCCGGCTGCCGGCTGCCGAAGAGCCTTCGCCACTGTTCGGCAGGTTACTACTGATGGTTTACGGCTGCTACGATCCCTTCCGCAAGGGCGATCTCCAGGAATGAAACCGCTTCGTCAGCTGGAATACGCAGGCTTGCCGCAAGCCGAAAGGCCGGAGTCATGCCGTCCAGTCGCTCCAGCAGGCGGAAATATGGCTTGATCAGCGATTCGGTGAACACCTCCCCCCCCCTGGGGTAGATGACTGCCATGGAGCCGCAGCGGGAGAAGCCTGCCGCGAACTCCCGCAGACCGGGCACCCCTGTCTCGAGAATTTCCAGAATTTCGTAGCTGAATGTCGCGAGACGGGCGGAGTCCGCCAGTCGCAGGGGGATGGTCAGGATGTCGAGCGAGGCCAGTTCTCCCTCGGTGAGGGGAGCGGGCGGCACCGCCATCAGGGCGGCGGCGTAGTGGTAGTTGTAGGTCACCAGGTCCAAGGCCAGGGGGATCAGGCTCTTTTTCTTCAGCCTGGCGAACAGATCGCTGAGAAAGCCGGTCTGCAGCGCAAGGATCGCCTCGTCGTTCAAGCCGGCTTCATCCTCGCTCTTGATGCCGGATTTTCGCAGGTATTCGGCAAATTCCAGCAGAAAGGCACTTGGCGTCAGTCCGGTTTCCGCCAGGACGCTTGCGAACCAGGCGACCGCTTTCCCCCTGCTGTAGAAGATGTCGCAGGCGAGCGCAAGCCGGCGGGCGGCCTCCATCTCTTCCGGCTGGAAATCAGGGGTGGAAAGCATGGTGTAGGGGGCTTTGTCCTGGTGCTTCAAGCCCAGTTCCCTGCTTCGTGCCGCCAGCCTGGTGCCCGGAAGAAGGGCCAGGGGGAAGATGTCCAGGTGGTTTGGGTAGAGGGAGAGGGCGAAGTCGAGGCTGGCGCGGAAGCCGGCCAGGGTGTCGCTCGGGAGGCCATAGATCAGGTCGAAGCCGAAGATGGCGCCGGCCTGGTTGAGCAGGCCGATGCGTGAGACGAAGTCGCTCCGGTTGAAGCTGCGGCCAACCCCTCGCAGGACATCCGCGGAGGCGCTCTGCAGGCCGATCTGCAGTGAGCAGGTGATGGAGGAGAAGAGCCTTGCCTGCTCGCGGTCGAGAAATTCGCTTCTCACCTCGAAGTGGAAGTGGATGTGGGGGGCGATGGCGGCGATAAGGCGCAGAATCTCCTTGGCCCGTTTCCTGTCCTGGTTGAAGGTCGAGTCGAGGACGAAAACCTGGGAGACGCCGCTGTCGGCGAACAGGCGCAGTTCCTCCTCAACCCGCTGCAGGGAGAACCGCCGTACCCCGCCATGTTCCCCCCCGTCGAAGCAGAAGTCGCAGGCAAAGCCGCACCCCCGGCCGATCTGCCAGAGAACCCCTTGGTAATCGGTTGGCCGGATGATGCCGGCGAGGTACGGGGAGGGGAGGCTGTCCAGGTCCTTCACCGGCAGCGCCGGCTTCAGCCGGATCCCGTTTTCACCGCGGGTTGCAACCCCCTGAATATCTGCATACCCCTTGTTGTCGAGGATGTTTTCCACAACGGCTGTCAGCGGCGTCTCCCCCTCGCCGGCAATGATGAAGTCCCACACCCCGTTTGCGAGCATCTCCCCCCGGCTGGCGGTGGCTTCAGGCCCGCCGCAGAAGATGACTGCTCCGCTGTTTTTTTCGCGGAGAAGGCGTGCCGTGGCGCAGCACAGCTCCCTGTTCCAGAGGTAGAGGGAAAAGCCTGTCATGTCGGGTGCCGTGGCGGCTATGGCTTCGGCGCACTCATCGGGGGACTGGTGGCTGTAGAGGTCCAGGATGGTTATCCTGATCCGGCCGGCCAGCGACGGATTTTCTTTCAGGGAGGCGGCCAGGCAGGCGGCGGCCAGGGGGACCGACTGGGGTGACCGGGCGGGGTGGATTGCGACAAGGGTAAGGTTCACGGATGGAGTCTCAGCTGGCGTGGGTCTTGACGGCGGTCTTTGCCGGACGTGCCTTCAACTTGGGAGCGCCATCCTCGATGACGACCCTGAACTCCACGTCGGTGCATTTGTGCCTGCTCTTCAGGACTTCCCGCTGTTTTTCGATGACGGCGAACATGTTGTCCCGACTGATATTGTCGGTGGTGAGGTTGCACTTGCGGCGAGCTTCCAGATAGTGCTGGTAGACAAGTTCCAGGTCGTTGTTCTCCCGGGTGCTGACGTGGTGCTCCGCCGGTGGCCGGGGTGCTCCTTCTGCCAGGTGGCGGGCCATCTTGAACTTGTCGCGGGAGTATTTCCCCTCTTCGATGAGGCGGTTGGTGCGGGTCCAGTACTGCTTGTAGCTGTTGAACTTACCCACCAGGGTATTGAACTTGAACTTGTACATCGTGTTGAAGATGGTGGAGGTGTTGTAGCGCCGGATGAAACGTTCCACGTCCTCGAAAAGCTTGAGTGGCTCCCTCTTTTCGATGCCGAGGAAGTACTGCTCGTACTTGACGACCAGTTCGGCAATTTTTTCTTCGAGAAATATGACGTCTTCCTGGATTCCCATGACCATCTCCAGGGGAAACTATAGTCATAACATCGCGGTATGTAAAGTCGAAATCGGCTGATGGCCTCGCTGGATCCGGAGCAATTAACTTGACGCTAAAGTGCGCCATCGACTAAAGTACATCTTTTCGATTCAGTTCATTTTACGGAGGAATCCGCATATATGGGGAGCATGGCGGCAATAGTTCTGGCTGCGGGCAAGGGGACACGGATGAAGTCGGATCTGGTCAAGGTAATGCATCCGCTTGGCGAACGGCCGATGATATCCTGGCCCGTCCGGGTCGCCAAGGGGATCGGCGCTTCCCGCATCGCGCTGGTTGTCGGGCACCAGGCGGATCGGGTCAGGGAGTACTTTGCCGCTGACGAGGCGGTTGTCTTTGCCGAGCAGAGCGAACAGCTTGGCACCGGCCATGCGGTTGCCTGCGCACGGGATGCGCTCGCCGGGTTCCGGGGGACGGTGCTGATCCTCTGCGGCGATGTCCCCCTGATCAGGAGCGAAACCCTGGAGGCGATGGTCGCTTCCCATGAAAAAAGGGGGGCGGCGGTGTCGGTTCTGACCACCCATCTGGAAAATCCCTTCGGCTACGGCAGGGTGGTGAAGCGCGAGGGGGGGCGGATCGTCCGCATCGTCGAGGAGAAGGACGCCAGCGACGAGGAGCGTGGCATCACGGAGATCAATTCCGGCATCTACTGCGTCGAGGCTGAATTCCTCTTCCGTGCGGTCGGCCGGCTGAAAAACGACAATGCCCAGGGTGAGTACTACCTGACCGACATCATCGCCGAGGCGGCTGCCGAGAATCTGCTCTGTCTTGCCCATGCCTGCGAGGATGCCAATGAGGTCATGGGGGTGAATGACCGGGTGCAGCTCTCCGTTGCCGCCGCCGAACTCCGTCGCCGCATCAATACGGAGCTGATGCTCTCCGGGGTGACCATGATCGACCCGGCAGCAACCTATGTTGATGCCGACGTGACTGTCGGCAGGGACACGGTCATCTACCCCAACGTGCACATTTCCGGCGAGACGACCATCGGCAGCGGCTGCCTGCTGGAGCCGGGGGTCATCATCCGCGATTGCTGCATCGGCAACGGGGTAACGGTCAAGGCCGGGTCGGTGCTGGCCGAATCCGTTGTTGGGGAAGACGCGGCCATCGGCCCCATGGCCCATCTCCGTCCCGGTTCGAACCTCGGTGCCCATGTGAAGATCGGCAATTTCGTCGAAACCAAGAAGATCGTCATGGGGGACGGCTCCAAGGCGTCACACCTCACCTATCTGGGAGACGCGGAGATCGGCAGCGAGGTCAACATCGGCTGCGGCACCATCACCTGCAATTATGACGGCGTGCGCAAGCACAGGACCGTTATCGGCGACAATGTCTTTGTCGGCAGCGATGTCCAGTTCGTCGCCCCGGTCACGGTGGGGAGCGGTTCCCTGATTGCCGCCGGCACGACCGTGACCCGCGATGTGCCGGCGGATTCCCTCGCCATTGCCCGTACCCCCCAGGTCAACAAGGAGGGGTGGGTGAAGAAACATCGTGAATAGTAAACAGTGAACAGTGAATGCACAATCACTCGTTTTTCAGCGTAGTACGTGCATTTTTTCACCATTCACCATTCACTTTTTACAGGAGCTTTGCATATGTGCGGAATAGTAGGTTATATAGGCAATCAGCAGGCAACACCGATCATCCTTGACGGTTTGAAGCGACTGGAGTACCGCGGTTACGACTCGGCCGGCATCTGCACGGTTGTCAACGGCTGCGCGGCGATTACCCGCAGCGAAGGCAAACTGGTCAACCTGGAGAAACTGCTCCAGGCCACCCCCCTTCCCGGGTCCATCGGCATCGGTCATACCCGCTGGGCGACCCATGGCCGCCCGTCGGAGATCAACGCCCATCCCCACAAGGCCGGACCGATCATCCTCGTGCATAACGGCATCATCGAAAACTACCTGCAGCTCAGGGAGCAGTTGCGCGGGGTCGGGCATATCTTCAGGAGCGAGACCGATACCGAGGTGATCTCCCACCTGATCGAGCAGAAGATGATCGGCGGTCTCGGTTTCGAGGGGGCGGTCCGAGCCGCCCTGGCCGAGGTGCGGGGCGCCTATGCGGTCTGCATTCTCTGCGAGGACGAACCGGGCACCATGATCGCAGCCAAGCAGGGTTCTCCCATGGTTGTCGGGATCGGCGCGGATGAATTCTTTGTCGCCTCGGATATCCCCGCCATACTCTCCCATACGAGGAGAATGGTTTTCATGGAGGACGGCGAACTGGTCGTCTTCCGTGCCGGAGAGAGCGAGCCCCGGTTCAGCACCATTAGCGGCGAGGCGGTGGTCAAGAGCGAGCGACACATCGACTGGTCCCCCCTGATGGCGGAAAAGGGGGGGTACAAGCATTTCATGCTGAAGGAGATCTACGAGCAGCCCCGGGCCATCCGCGATACCATTGCCGGCCGGCTGAAGGAGGAGGAGGGGGACGTATTCCTCGAGGACCTGCGTATCTCCGACGATGACCTGTGCGGGGTCGACCGGATCTGCATCGTTGCCTGCGGCACATCCTGGCATGCCGGCCTGGTGGGGAAGTTTCTCCTGGAGGAGTACAGCCGTGTGCCGGTTGAGGTGGACATCGCCTCCGAGTTCCGCTACCGCAATCCGGTCATCACCGACCGGACCCTGCTGCTGCTCATCTCCCAGTCCGGAGAGACCGCCGACACCCTGGCCGCCATGCGCGAAGCCAGGTCGCGGGGTGCCCGGGCAGTGGCAATCTGCAACGTGGTCGACTCGTCCATCGCCCGGGAGGCCGATGGCGTCATCTACACCCATGCGGGTCCCGAGATCGGGGTCGCCTCGACCAAGGCCTTCGTCACCCAGCTCATCGCGCTCCACCTCTTTGCCATCCGCTTCGGACGGGCACGGGGGGCGGTTGACCTGACAACCGGCCGCAGGCTCATCGCCGGGCTGCTGGGGGCGTCGTCCCTGCTGGAGGAGACCCTCAAGCTGGATGCCGCTGTCGAGAAGGTTGCCCGTCGCTACATGAATGCCCGGGACTTCCTCTACCTGGGGCGGGGGATGAACTACCCGATTGCCCTTGAAGGGGCTCTGAAGTTGAAGGAGATCTCCTACATCCATGCGGAGGGGTATCCCGCCGGAGAGATGAAGCATGGCCCCATTGCCCTCATTGACGAGCACATGCCGGTGGTGGTGCTGGTGCCGAAGAACAGCACCTACGAGAAGGTCGTGTCCAACATGGAGGAGGTCATTGCCCGGGGTGGGCGGGTGATCGCCGTCTGCAGCGCCGGCGATGCCGAAATCCGCGGCAAGGCCGAGGTCGTCATCGAGATTCCGGAGGCGAGCGAGGAGATGCTGCCGCTGCTCCTCTGCGTGCCACTTCAGCTGCTGGCCTACCATGTGGCGGTCCTGAAAGGGACGGACGTGGACCAGCCGCGTAACCTGGCCAAGAGCGTTACGGTGGAGTGACCGGCTTTTAAAAAGGAAGTTACAGGCGGCAAATTAAAGCTTCAACATTAAATGCATAGACAGGGCAGGATCTCGTGGTAGTCTTGAAGAATCTTCCTTCCCGGGAGGTTCTGATGGGCACGTACGACCGCACCACCAAGCTACTGGAAAGACGGCTCCGCCAAGGACGCGAGCCGTTCTCGCCGTTCCCGCTGTTCCCCCATCAGCATACCATCTATTGTGCGGCCCCCCCCGGAATCAAACCGCCAGCCAATCCAAAAACTCCAATCATCATGACGACAGACATGCAAGTTCCTTTGCGGTATTTATTGATCCGCACGTGGGCAAACCGTGCTTTCAGCAAAAAACATCACCAAGGAGAAAAGCTCGAAAACCGGCGCAGCTACCACAACGCGGCAGAATGCCAACAACAGGGAGAAGATCATGAAACTTAATGATATCAGCAGAGGCACGGGACTTGAGGCACATGGTATTGTTAATGCCAACCTTATTTACTGGACGCCGCCGACGTCGGTACTCTATGAGCAGATCGTGAAACGCGGCGAAGGACTGCTATCCCATCTGGGGGCTATTGCGGTCAAGACAGGACACTATACGGGGCGTGCCGCGAACGAGAAGTTCATCGTGGACGAACCATGCTGCCACGACAATGTTGCCTGGGGCAAGGTCAACCGACCCTTTGATCCGGCAAAGTTCGATGTTCTCTACAAACGGATGTGCGAGCTGTTTTTCCGGTTAGGGGCGAGCGATGAAATTCATCCGCAACGTCAATTCGGCTTCTCAGGTTAAGCTGACGATACGCGGGGTTGGAGTTGCCCTGCTGGTATGCGGCGCTTCCATGATGTTCTCCGGCTGCGATAAGGCAGGGAAAACCGACGTTCCTGCAGGCCCTCCAGCGGTTTTGGTCCTCGAAGTGCAGCCGAAAGACGGACCGGTCACATTTGAGAAAATAGCCCAGACTCAAAGCTCCCAGATGGTGAACATTCAGGCGCGGGTGAACGGCTTCCTGGACAGGCGCCTCTACACGGAAGGGGCCATGGTCAAAAAAGGGCAGATCCTGTTCCAGCTCGATCCCAAGCCGTTTCAGGTTCAGGTGAATCAGGCACGGGCTGCATTGTCGAAGCAGGAAGCCAACCTGAAAGCCTCCCGCCTGAATCTCGAGCGGATAAAGCCGCTGGCTGAAGCGAATGCGCTTTCGAAAAAAGATCTTGACGATGCGACAAGCAGGTTCCAGTCGGAAACTGCGTCGCTGGAGCAGTCCAAGGCCCAGCTCGAGTCCGCGCTCCTCAATCTTTCATACACCACGATCACGTCGCCAGTTGACGGGATCAGCGGTGCCGCCCAACAGGCCGAAGGAACATACATCGGTTCCCAGAACAGCCTTCTTACCACGGTCGCTGTCCTTTCTCCAATCTGGGTAAACTTCAGCATATCCGAGAACGAGATGCTGAAATACCGCAAGGAAATCGCCCGAGGGACGCTCAAGGTGCCACAGGGTGAAAAGTATCTGGTTGAGGTTGTGCTTGCCGACGGAACTCTTTTGCCGCAAACCGGCCGGATCACCTTTGCCTCCCCTTCCTACAACCCGCAGACCGGAACCTTTCTGATACGGGCCAGCCTTGCTAATCCTTCCGGCGCTTTGCTGCCGAACCAGTTCGTCAGGGTCCGCCTGAAGGGGGCGATACGCCCCCATGCGATTCTCCTGCCGCAACGCGCGGTGCAGCAGGGGCCCAAAGGTCATTTCGTCTGGGTTGTCGGAAAGGATGACAGGGTTGAGCAACGCCCGGTCACGGTAGGAGAATGGAAGGGGGATGACTGGTTCATCTCCGAGGGGGTCAAAGGGGGAGAAAAGGTTGTGGTCGACGGCGGCCTTGCCTTGAATTCCGGCATCCAGGTGAAGGCGCAGCCGTATCCCTCCAGACGCGAACCTGCGAATCCCGGGGCCAATGCAGGTGCCAGATAGAGGAGCAATCCCATGTTCTCCAGGTTCTTTATCGAGCGCCCCGTTTTTGCGTCGGTTGTCTCCATTATCATCTGCATTGCCGGAACTGTCGCCCTGTTCGCCATGCCGGTGGAGCAGTACCCCCCCATAACCCCGGTGCAGGTCACGGTGCAGGCAACCTATCCCGGCGCCGACTCCAAGACGCTTGCCGATTCTGTTGCAGCTCCGATCGAGGCCCAGATCAACGGCATCGACAACATGCTGTACATGTCCTCCTCCAGTTCCTCCAGCGGCAATCTGACCATTACCGTCTTTTTCGGCCTGAATACCGATCCCGACGTTGCCCAGGTGCAGGTTCAGAACCGTGTGAACCTGGCTCTCCCCCAGATCCCGGTCGCCGTCACGCAACAGGGGGTCTCGGTCCAGAAGAAGACCTCATCCATCATGATGCTGATCGCTATCACCTCGAAGGAGAACCGGTACAGCAGCGACTACATCGCCAACTATGCCAATGTCTATGTCCTGGATGCCCTGAAGCGGGTGCCGGGGGCGGGGCAGGCATCGATCATGGGGATTGCCGACCAGGCGATGCGTATATGGATGAACCCGGAGCGGATGGCCTCCCTCGGCATCACCACCAGCGACATCCAGCAGGCGGTTTCCGCCCAGAATTCACAGTTCGGGACGGGACAGATCGGCCAGCAACCGACAGCCGGCGAAGTCCAGATGACCTTCCCGGTGGTGACCCAGAGACCGTTCACCACCCCGGGGGAGTATGAAAGTATCATTCTGCGCGCAAGCCAGGATGGAAGTGCCATCGTGAAGTTGAAAGACGTGGCTCGCGCCGAGGTCGGCCTGCGGCAGTACGTCACGGACAGCAGACTGAACGGCAAGCCTGCGACCCTTATCGCCATCTATCAGCAGCCAGGTGCAAACGGGCTCACGGTGTCCAAGGATATCCGCAAGACGCTGGAGCAGATGAAAAAGCGCTTCCCGAGCGGCATCGATTACGTCGTTTCCCTCGACACGACGGAGTTCGTCAGGCTCTCTATCAAGGAGGTGCAGGATACCCTGATCGAGGCGATCATACTTGTCGTGGCGGTGGTGTTTCTCTTCCTGCAGAATTTCCGCGCGACGATTATCTGCGCCGTTGCCATATTTGTCGCGCTGATCGGCTCATTTCCGGTCATGCTCGCAGTCGGATTCTCCATCAATCTGCTTACCCTCTTCGGCCTGGTGCTGGCAATCGGGATCGTTGTCGATGACGCAATTGTGGTCGTCGAAAACGTGGAGCGGAACATGTCCCAGTTTCACCTCCCGCCGAAGGAGGCCACTATCAAGGCCATGGGCGAGGTCACCAGTCCCGTCATCGCGACGGTGCTGGTCATGGCCGCGGTGTTTGTCTCCGCGGCGTTCCTCCCCGGAACGACCGGCCAGCTCTACAAACAGTTCGCCATCACCATTGCCATATCGGTTGCCATTTCAGGTTTCGTCGCCCTGACACTCACCCCGGCCATGAGCAGCCTGTTCCTGAAGCATGCAACCCCTCCCCGGAAAGGGCCCTTTGCCTGGTTCAACCGCCAGTTCGACAGGTTCACCCAGGCATTCGGCAGGGCTGTTGTGCTGGTCATCAGGAGGATGACGGTTGCCCTGCTGCTCCTCGTAGTTCTGGTGTGGGGAGTTGTGCACCTGTTCAGAGTCATACCAACCAGCTTTGTACCCAACGAGGATCAGGGGTATGTGATGTCGGCAATCTTCATGCCCGATGCCGCCAGCCTCGACCGCACGAGGGAAGTCTCTGCCCGGGTCGACGATATCTTTGCACAGACGCCGGGGGTGGAAAACCGTACCCAGATTTCCGGGTACAGCCTTCTTGACGGCAGCTACAGCACCAATAACGCCACCTTCTTCGTGACTCTGAAGCCGTTCGAGGAGCGGTACAGGACATTGAAACGCGCAAAGGAGGAGAATGCCCGTGCCGTGCTGCTTCATGTCTACAAAGAGGCGAAGAAGATCAGCCAGGCGATCATCTATCCGGTCGCTCCCCCTGCGGTTCCCGGCATCGGAGTCTCCGGCGGGTTCGAGTTCTGGATTCAGGACAAAGAATCGGGTGATCCGGCACAGCTTGAGCAAACAACCCGCAAATTCATCGAAAAGGCCCGCCAGCGCAAGGAACTCAGCGCCCTGAATACCACGTTCCGCGCATCGTCCCAGCAGCTTCGGGTGGAGGTCGACAGGGACAAGGCAACTCTGCTCGACGTTCCGGTCCAGGATGTCTACAACGCAATACAGACGCAGTTCGGTTCCCTGACGGCGAGCCAGTTCAATGAGTTCAGCCGGGTCTGGTGGGTGATACTGCAGTCGTCCCCTGAATTCCGTCAGAACCCCGACGACATTGCCAAACTGTATACCCGTTCCCGCACGGGGGATATGGTCCCGCTTTCCGCTGTCATAACGACCAGGTGGGTAACAGGACCCAATACCCTCCCGCATTTCAACGGCTTCCCTGCGGCGAAGGTGAACGGCAACGCCGGCGAAGGGTTCAGTTCAGGGCAGGCGCTACAAGCCATGGAGGAGGTGGCGAACGAAGTCCTCCCCGCCGGCTACTCCTTTGCATGGTCCGGGCTCGCCTACGAAGAGAAGAGAGCGGGGGGCACTTCCGGGCTGGCCTTTGTTTTCGGGTTGATCTTCGTATTTCTCATTCTGGCTGCCCAGTATGAGTCGTGGACTCTTCCGGGTTCGATCATGACGGCAGTACCGTTCGGTGTGCTGGGCGCCCTGCTCTTCAACTGGATGCGCGGCCTGCAAAATGATGTCTACTTCCAGATCGGCCTGCTGGTCCTCGTTGGCCTGGGTGCGAAGAATGCGCTTCTGCGGGTGACGTTCGCGGTGGAACTCCGCAAACAGGGGAGATCCCTTTTGGATGCGACGATGGAGGCCGGCGAGCTTAGGCTGCGGCCGATCGTGATGACGTCGCTTGCCTTCATCTTCGGCGTGCTGCCGCTTGCCATCGCTGTCGGCGCAGGCGCCAACGCACGGCACTCCATCGGCACCGGCATCATAGGCGGAATGATAGGTGAGGCAACCCTTGCGATGATCTATGTCCCGCTTTTCTTCTACATTTTCGGCCGCTGGAGCGAACGGATGGCGGGACCGGACAGATCTCCGCCGGAACGGAACGAGCAGGGGGGGGAACCGGAGCAGGCCGGCAAGGAGGAGAGCTGACACGACATCGGGATGTGATATGGTGCCGTTTGCAAGGCGGTGAAATTACGTTTTGGCTAGCATTCGACGTTATTCTGTAGAGACAGAGGACTTAAGGGGGCAAGCGCTTCCTGCAGCAGCTGCAGGTCGATCGGTTTGGGGAGGTAGGCGGTGATTCCCAGTTCCCTGCAGGCCGCCAAGTCCCCGGGGTTGTCCGATGAGCTGAGGATGATTGCCGGGAGCTCTTCCTGGCTGTAAATCTCCCGTATCCGCGCAAGCAGGCTGAGTCCTCCAATTTTGGGCATCTGCAGGTCCAGCATCACGACTGACGGCAGTTCGGTCAGGCCGCTTTCGGTTGCTGCCCGGAAGAGGCTGAGCGCCTCGTCACCGTTGCGGGCGGTCTCCACCCTGACCGGGAAGGGGAGTTTCTTCAGGACACGCATGGTGAGGAAGCGATCATCCTCATTGTCTTCTACCAGCAGAAGCGACAGCTCTTTCATGGAACGCTTTCCTCAGTCTTGGCCGAAGCGGCGGTTGGCCCCTCCGGCAGGGTGAAATAACAGGTTGTTCCGACACCTTCGCTGCTCTCAAGCCAGACCCGGCCGCCGTGTCTCGTCATGATCCGCTGAACGATCGCCAGCCCCACGCCGGTGCCGGGAAACTCCTCATGGTTATGCAGCCGCTGGAACGGGGTGAACAGCTTGTCGGCATACTCCATGTTGAACCCCGCGCCGTTATCCCTGATGAAGCAGACATTCTCGCCGTTCAGAACGGTCCTGCCGAACTCTATGATGGCCGGGTGTTTCCCCCTGGTGAACTTCCAGGCGTTGCCGAGGAGGTTTTCAAGCGCGAGCCAGATCAGCTTCATGTCGCCGTACGCCATTACCTCCTCCTGGATGGTGATGCTTACTTCCCTCTCCCGTTCCACTTCCCTGACCGACGCGCAAACCGCCTGTACCAGCTCGCTCAGATTGAGACTGCGCCACGACAGCTCCCGCTGCTGTACCTGGTAGAGGGTCAGCATGGCGGAGAGAATCCGGTTCATCTGCTCTCCCACAGCCTTGATCCGTTCCAGGTAGAGCTTCCCCTGGTTGTCCAGCCGGTCGCCGTACTCCTCCTCCAGTGCCTCGCAGTAACCCGCAAGCCGGTTCAGGGGGGCGCGCAGGTCATGGGAGGCCGAGTAGTTGAACGATTCCAGCTCGCGGTTGGCGTTTTCCAGCTGTACGGTACGCTCGCGAACCTTCTCCTCAAGGCTGGCATTCAGGCTGTTGAGGTCATCCAGCACCTTCTCCAGCTCCAGTTTCCGCTCCCTGATGGCATCGACCATGCTGTTGAACGAGGCTGCCAGCCGGCCCACTTCGTCCAATGTCTCTACCATCACATGAACCTGGTCGTCACCACCCTGCAGGGCCATGGCTGCTGCCGAAAGCTGGGAGAGGGGGCGGGTCATGCTCCTGGCAAGCAGATACGCCGACAGTATGCCAAGGGCCAAAAAACCGGCCGTTGCCAGCAGCGCCATGATCATCAGGTTGCGCAGCTGCCGGTCAGCTTCTGACCGGTTCAGCACGATCCTGACCGTGCCGACGCTATTTTCCGGGTTCCCGTCCCAGGCTTTCCCCACCAGCAGAGACTGCTCCATCTCCCGGTTGAGAAGCCCGGGGATCCGGGCCCGGAACTCCGAGTACCTGAGATTTTCGTCCCTGGGGCGGGAGAGTTGCGCGAGCAGTCGACCGGCGTGGTCTCGAACTTCAACGGCCTGCATTTCCGGGAAGGACATCACCCCTTGGGCGGCGTTCAGTATCTGGTCACGATTGCCGGCAAAAACAGCCAGACGCACGTCCCGTGCCAGCAGTCGCGCCATGAGTTCCCCTTCATGGGCGAGATTGTGGCGCTGGGAACGGTACTGCTGATAGAAGAGGATCGTGGCAAATACCGTTGAGCCGACAAGGATTATGGCGGTTATACCGGCAAAGAGCCTGGCCTTGAAGCTTGACCTGAGCCTGTCCCCGCAGATTGCAGATATCTTCCGGATGATTGCCATCTCTCTTCCCGTAACTGCCGCATCGTGGGCTGCGGGGCTTTCGCCTGTCCGGCACACTGGTGCCGCTTTGGTGAAAAATTGGGTCAAATTAACAAAAGGAGTGGGGAATGTCCAGCAGAATGAACACGGATGCGACAGCTCCAAGCTGTGTTACGGCGATGCCGGGTTGATTCAGGTTCCCGTCAGGATCCACATGCGCGGCGGCTTCCGCCGGCTGTTACCCCTTGGTGGCGCTGCCCGCAAGGGCTGAGAGTGCCTTCATGTCAAGGATGATCACCCTGCTCCCCTCGACTTCGATGATGTTTTCCTCCCGCAGCTTGCGGAATGCCCGGGAGAGGGTCTCGCTGACCGTGCCGAGGCGCGAAGCCAGCTCCCCCTTCTTCATCTCCAGGTCAAGGTAGCTTTTCCCCTGGTAGGAGGTCGATTTTCGCTCCGCCAGTTCGATCAGGTAGGCTGCCAGCCGGTTGGGCACCTCGGCGAAGGAGAGCTCCTCGATCTGCCGGGCAAAGCGACGGAGCAGGAGGGAGAGGGAGACGATCAGGTTCAGGGAGAACCGGGGGTTGCGCTCCAGCAGCCCCATGAACGACTCCTTGGGGAAGAAGAGCACTTCCCCGGCTTCGACCCCCCGGGCCTCGGCGGGGTATTTGCCGTCGCCGAAAAAAGCGGCCTCGGCAAAGGTTTCGCCCGGGTGGACGAAATGGAGCACCTTTTCCCGTCCGTCGGGGGATATCTTGCAGAGCTTTATCCCACCCCGGTCCAGCAGGTAGAATCCGATGGCCGGGTCCCCCTCGGCGAACAGGGTTTCCCCCTTGGCAAAGCTCCTGCGGTGGGCAATGGCGGCTATCTGGTCCAGGTACTCCTGGTCGACGCCGGAAAAGAGGAGTGACTTTCTGAGTGTTTGCAGGTTTTCCATGGGAATGCTATCCTTTCCCTGTCCGGGCTGTCGGCCTGCCGCACAGAGTTGCATGGGGAACATAGCACAATGACTCTTGATGTCAATAGCGCCAAACTGCTCCACAAAGCCCTCACCGCTTCCGGGGACGAACTGCTGGTCCTCCTGGAACAGGCCCCCCTTGACGTGGTCCAGGCGGCGCTGAAAAACCCGGCCCTGGGTGAAAGCCAGCTCCTCCTGCTGCTCAAGCGCTCCGACCTGAAGGAAGAACATCTCAAGGGGATCTGCAAGCTGGCAATAACCGAAGAGAGTCACGCCCTGAAGCTGGCAATCGCTCGCCACCGCAGCACCCCCGCCCCTCAGCTGCTGGGAATCCTCCCCCATCTCTACCTGTTCGAACTCCTCAACTTCTGCCTTGTCCCCGGCATCACCCCGGACCAGAAGCTGGCCGCGGAGCGGAACATCATCCAGCGCCTGCCGGTCACCCCCCTCGGGAACAAGCTCACCCTGGCCCGTCGTGCCACCCCCCTCGTGCTTGAGGCGCTGCTGAAGGAGGGGGACCCGCGGGTAATCGAGGTCTGCCTGACCAATCCCGGCCTGAAGGAAGGGGCGCTCTACCAGTTCCTGCGCAGCGCCGCTGCCAAGGCGGATACGATCTCCATGGTGGCCCGCTCCTCCCGCTGGCAGAACCGGCCGAACCTGCGGGAGGCGATCCTCACCAATCCGCGCACCCCCCTGATCTGGTTCACCCTCTGGCTCCCCGCCATGGGGCGCAGCGACCTACGGCGCCTCATCGCCTCCAGTCGGCTGACCCCCCAGCAGAAAAAGGCGGTGGAGGAGGCGTTAGGCAGGCGCTGAAAGGCAGGTTCGAGGAACGAGGAAAGAGGTTCGAGGTTCGAGGTTCGAGGTTCGAGGTTCGAGGTTCGGGGTTCGAGGAACGGGGCTCGAGGAACGGGGCGGTGAACGGTGAACGGCCGTTATTCGTACCATCGCCGCACCACGAACTCCTTGCCCGTGCCGCTGATGCCGTCCACCGGGCGCCTGGTCCTCATGACCTCGGCAAGGACCTGGCTCAGGGGGCGGACCCGGACCCCCTCGGCCGGTTTGCCGCAGACCAGCCTGCTCTCGATGACGTTCCCCCTGTCGATGACGATCAGCACATGGCCGGGCCAGACGATCAGGTCAAGGGGGAGCAGGCCGGCGGCGATGGCTGCCGCGCTCTTGCCGGCTACGGCTACGCCCCTGCCGTAGGTCGCCAGGGAGCTGGTGTTTCGCGGGGTGTAGCCACCGGTCGCCTCGTAGAGCAGGCCGGAGCAGTCCAGACCCGCCAGGAGGGTGCGGCTGCCGTCACCCCACCGGTCGCTGACCCCCTCCGCCACGTTCCCCCCCCAGACATACCCTTTCCCCAGCCGGGTTTTCATCCTTGCGATGATCGTCTCTCCTGCCGGCAGCCTCCGCACCCGCTCGCCGGGCTTTTCGTCCGTCAGCCGCACGCTCCGGCTGTCGACGTAATACCCTTTGGTCGTGGGGTAGGGGTAGTCGTCGGTAGTTACCCGCAAGACCGTGTGGTCACCCGTTCTCTGCTTCCCGGTAACGGTGAAGACGGTTCCGGGGAGGGCAACGAACTCCAGGCTGCGGACCTGGCCGCACTCGTCCCGTGCAGACAAAGCAGCCCGGATGTCGGCACTGCTGAGCACCGGGGTCGCCTCCGTTGCCACGGCGTACAAGGGCCTGTCAACCGCATGAGCGGTGCAGGCAACCTGGAGGATAAAGAGGATGATGAAGGGAGCAAAAGGCATGTGAGTAAACTTCCTTGTCCGTTGGCTCAGAGAAATACCCCCAGGCCGAGGAATGCCTGCAGCGGGTAGAGGAAGAGGATGGCGATGCCGATGGAGAAATGGACCGTTCGCCACGGCGACGCCCCCACCCTGATCTGCCGCGAAACGAGATAGGTGCCGCCGATGGCCAGCATCAGGGTCGCGCCCGTGGCAAAATGCAGGGGGTGGTGCTGGATATGCCCATGGTCCAGGTATGACAGGCTGGCCCCGGCAAGGAACCCGAGGAAAGCCATGCCGGCCAGGAGCGGGCCTCTCTTCCGGTGGCGTCCGATCGCCATGACGGGGAGGGGGCGGCCGGCGAGCCTCTCCCTTCTGATGGTAAAGCCGAGCAATCCCTGGCGGATGAAGAGTGCCATGACGATGGTGTTGTATGCGCCGTGCAGGAGCTTCAGATAGTCCATGATCCCCCCTTTTGAGAGACTCCCGGGATTCCGGTACCAGGGTTCAGGTGCTTGATGGAAGTTTTAGAAGCCGTATCAAGCACATATAATCACCGTCGTCGTGTCGCGAATAACGGGGCTGAGGCACCAGCGGCTTGACCGCTGTTGGTTGGTGCTCTAGTTATGTCATCGGCCACTTATGACATTCACAACAGGCTGGCTCAACATTAACTTCTTATGTTTATAAACTTTGATTTCCCCGGGCGGAGTGTCTGCGTTTCCAATTCTCCACACAAAACATCGATAAAGAACCTCGCCACTCTTGAAATCATAATGGTGATTCCCACCACTCCCGTCGAAGGTGAGGGTGCCATTTCGTAATACCAAGTCTGGTGTTTCTGAGGATTTTTTTTGAACCGGCCAGACGGCATATCGGAATGTGACGTCAGTAATTTGATCGATACGAATTCGATATTTGGCAGTTTCCCACTCCAGAATCGGTTCTATAAAGTCACGAAGACTGATATGTAGCTTTTGTTTATCCGCTTCAATCAGCTCAGCTCGCTTACGCTTACCTTTTTCTGTCTGATAGTTGATAGCGGTTATTTTCCCTTCCTCATCAAGCCACAATGAGCCGTTTTGGAACATAATTCCTCTCCATCCCATTTCTGACCAGTCGGCTGAAACTCTGGAGGTGGAGATCGCTTTCAATATATTTTCGTCAAGGATTTCGTCGTAAGCTTCCAGAAATTGTTGTGGGTTGTCTATGCTTGAAAGGGGAACCCTTCGTTGTAGCGGGTACGAAACTAAATTAGATAAAGCCTTTCGGTCTTTACGGGCTACAACGTTTATGAATTTTTTGACAGTGTTTTCAAAACTCGGCTCAGCACTCCAAAGAGGGCAGGAAAAAGAAAGGATTATTGCACAGGCAAGTATTGTTGCTGTAATCGGTTTCATTCTTATCCTCACCAACGGGGCGGCGCTTGACCTGCGCGGCGTTGTCTGCCGCGTCATGGTCCGACGCCAGGTTAGGTCTTCGACTCACTTTTCAGATTTGAAGTTATCAGCGAAATCACTAAAAGTATTAAGAATGAGATTATCATTGACCCTATGGCAAATAGAAAATGGAATAATTTTCCGGAACCAAGATCAAAGGAGTACCCAAGTACAATCAGGGCAGGAGCAGGTAAAATCCCGTCACCAATTAGCGCAGCTGGTGAAAAAAATAAAGCTAGAACGGCAGACCGCAAAATGCCTTTTAATGGTTCTTTCTCATTTTTGGTTTTGCGGAAAACCAGCACAGTGGACGCAATTGACAAAACAAGATGTCCCCAAAATACAGCAAAAAATATTGTGCCTCTATCCATTGTTTTTCCAGTTCATGACCTAACGGTTTTAAGGCGCAGCGGCTTGGCCGTCTGCCGCCTTTGGTTCGGTATCGTGCTTCACAAACACCAACCTGTTTCTCTCATCTCTAACAACGTCGATATAATCATCTACTGAATACTTGGTCCTTGGAAAGGCTGATGTACGATCAAACATGTTATCTGAAAAGAACTCAGAAACCGTCAGATTTGATGAGACTAGCGTAAAAGCAATTGAGGCGTGTGATAATTCTGTTTTTACTACACCTTGGAGGCTGATTGGGACATCCAGAGTTTCGATGATAGGTTCATTTGACAAATGAGCCTTTGCAATAGAGCCATCCGCAAGTGTAAAGAAAGACTGATGGAGCATTGAAAGAATGCATGCCATGATTCCATTTTGTTTATCGTGAATGACACTTACATAATCTTCTAAGCCCAGAAATTCAAAGTCCTTCTCGATTTCTTCAATAACATCATTTTGAGTCAATGCAGGCTGGAGGGACAGGATTCCGATAGCTTCCTTGATGTAACTAACAATTTTATAGGTAAGCTCGCCTTTGGGGACGTAAGAGTTTGATTTGCTATTGTACCTATAAACCTTTTTGAATATCGCCAACTTCTTGGGATTAGGCGCAATCTTTGTAAAATGCCATACAACGGTGGCGTGGACATCTTCTGGTAAGGAGACTATGTCAAGCTCAAGTCCTTTTCCGGTTTTATTGCCCTCAAGTTGGCGGAACAAGACGCGACAACGGTTATAGGCGTAATTCACCGTTTCATGAATAATGCCGCGGTCACGGTCTGGATGAGCAATGAAATGTGCAATCTCTTTAATTATAGATTGCTTCGGCAAATACTCCCTAAGCTCGATCAATAAGAGTTTTACATCGTCCTGAGAAAACGAATCTGAGGCAATCACAGAAATTCTTTTTCTGACTGAAATTTGTATCTTTTCTGGTAGTTGTGTCATTTATTTACCGAACGGTTCGCGGCGTGACCTGCGCGGCGTTTTTTGCCGCGTCAGCGTCTGCGCCGATGTTGGGCATTTTCCTCATGCCCACTTCTATCGTGTGCTTAAGGCCTTATCTTCTTCATCACGTGCTTTATAAAAAAGCGGTAAATCCTTTGCGGTGTAACCACTTACACCTATGATACTCGCATGCCATCTCTGCTCTCTCGTCTTGAGCTTTGGTAGTTCGACTATGCCCCGACGCAATCTGTACTTTAAACCTTTGAATTCAGGGCCTGGCCACGATCCTTCTGCTTCTTTCTCTTCTTCTCCCGTAAAATAATTTTTCAATGCCAATCCATTTATATTTGCATAACCAGGCTTAAATACTAGGAAAACACTATCACCCTTCCATGTGAATAATGGTTGTACTAATGTTGTATAGGAAGGGATGCGAAACTTCCCGTTTTTATCTGTCAGTGTTTCCTGTACGCCGATGATACTTGAAACTTGTCCTGCCCCGACTCCCATGGCTACTTTTATGTATTCGACCACTACCACCGCTCCAGCGACCGGCTCTTTGGTGTCGATGTCCAGTATCTGGCCGTTAAATTCAGGCTCGTAGAAAATAGGCCACCATGCATTCGCAGAGGTGGCTGTCAAAAATACAATTAAGGACAGTGTAATGATTTTTATAGTAACTCTCATTTTCCGTCATCTCATCGTTCTATAAACGCACAACGGGGTGTCCCCATGACCCGCCCGCCCAGGTTTTTCGGGCGGTCGGCGTCCATGGGGCTGGTTAGGACATCGCCTTAAGTTTGCATTCTGGCTGCATATAAGCTAAGTCCATAATCTCTAACATTTTTGTATGGATATACCGCAGAAAAATGCAAATCTCATACATTTCAAGATGCTTCTCATCTGTTGTCAACGATGAGGGAGTTGCATGTAACAACTTGCTTGCATATGCATAGATATAATCATGTTCGTGCTGTATTCCCGCTTCCTCGGCCATACGGCGCCATTGCCATCGTTTTTTTGCAAGTTCTTGAACTTTTTTCGGGAATTTATTCTCAAATTCACGAATTTCTATCTGAATTTGGCTTATTGCTTCTTCAGCTTTTGGTAAAGCCTTCTTTTCGACAAGATACGCTTGAAAACCATATCCATTCTGTTTTGCATCCTCTAAGTAGAGAGAAAAACTTCGGTTTGCCTCTGCATCTACTCGACTCATAGCTTTTTGCATTAATTCACCGAAATCAGAGGAGGGCTTTGCTTTTCCTAAATCTTTAATTGAAGTTTCTTCCAGTCCTTCAAATCTTTTTAACAACTCAACTTCGCGCTTAAGATGCTCCAGTAAATCTCTGTAATGTTTTAATTGAGACTCCAACAGTTCTCTGTAATAAACAAGACAATAGGTTACGTCTTTCTGAAATAGACGCAGCCAGACGCTAAGCTCAAAAACATACCTGGATACTGCGAGCAGGCTCATTTGCTCAATAATTTTAAAATTATTCTCGGTTAGAAGGCGCAATTTAATCATTGCGTTGCCATAGGTGTTTCGTCGCCAGTCCTCAGCGATAAACTTGTCAAAAGCTAATTCATTTCCTGTCGCTGGATCAACTCTAAAGGGACCAGATAAGCGATCAAATTGTGTTGAAAACGATCGAATCTTATTTACTAGGGTCTCGGCTTCTGAATTATTCATTTTCTCTCTCTTATCGCCCGGACACGGTCCAAGTGCAAGTTGGATCATCGCATTTTGTTATAGTTACCTTAAAAATGGAGAATGGAGAGTTGACCCTTATGGTCTCCCTTTGCTCTCATTGACCTAGTTGTAGAGTACCCTGTCGAAATGCCCCGGTGAATATTGCGAATGAACGGGTACGGCTCGGCCTGATTTGCTGCAGATGAAAAAATACCATGGCTGCAAAAGCTGCGATCCACAAATGACTACCATAACGAGTAAATAATTCCAGAGGCAGGGAGTAGGCGATAATTTCGCTTATATACACATGTATTAGTATGCGTAGTTACTCGTGGATTTAGGATAAACACCAGAATAATCTACCGGAATAGCCTGAGTGAAGATATACAGCATGTGATGGTCCAAATATTCTGAATATTGCCCTTCTTTTGACGTCATGTTGGCTTCTGAGAAAATAAAATCAGCCCTCATATCTCTTTTGTAAAAACCATATTGCGTCCTGACACCATGATCGTCTGCAACGTGACGCCACCATGTAGAGACATTCAACCTTTCGGGGGAAATACAGGGACACCATACCTATTTATCTGTAATTTTCTTGCGGCCGGCTTTCCTGGGTTTCACCATACGTTGCAGGCTGGTTTCTAGAGAGTCAAGAAATGAGTCTCCCCCCAGCGCCCGTCCCGTTCGCTCATGTCCACGGATCTTATCAGCATCCTCTTCGTCAGCTTCAGACAAAAATTGCTGCCAATCACCAACTATTCCCAGCAAAGGTTCAACCTTGACCAGCATATCGCCCTTTCCGGCTGCGTGTGCCCGGGCGCTGCTCCATTGCCAGTCATAGGGATCAGTAACAAGCCGTGCCCGCACCGGGTTCATTTCTATGTATTTTGCGGCTGCCAAGAGGTAAGTTTCGTCCATGGGGAACGATGAAAACCTTCCCTGCCACAGGTGACCTGTCCACTTATGGCGGCGATTTATCATGGCAGAGTAGCGTCGATGAGCCTCACCAATTGCCAGACGCAGTCCGTCTTCCGCTTCTGGTACGGCAATGAGATGGACATGATTTGGCATCAAACAGTAGGCCCATATTGACACGTTGCATTTCTGGCACCACTCGGCCATCAGAGCAAGATAACCAGCAGGATCTGCGCCGCCGCTGATCTCTACAGCGACAACCCCGCCGACCGTCAGGAGGTCTGGGTGGACACCGCCGGCAGCGCCACTGCGGCCGCTGT
>Ga0073934_10003409_pt1 | contig 29374 bp, 28 predicted proteins | sample LarsenN4metaG_FD_76834 | JGI IMG/M metagenome (GOLD analysis project Ga0073934, IMG submission 76834) | Hot spring sediment bacterial and archeal communities from British Columbia, Canada, to study Microbial Dark Matter (Phase II) - Larsen... ... | reverse complement strand
CACCAGCAACGCCTCGGTGAGCGGGTCCATGGGTCGCTGCAGCACGATGGCGCGCAACTGCTCCGCCAACTCGGTGCCGCCGGGCTCGCGCGTGCAGACCACCTCGCCGCCGACGCGGCACAGACGCTGCGCCACGGCCTCGATGTGGGTGGACTTGCCGGCGCCGTCGATGCCCTCGAAGGTGATGAATCGGCCGCTCACGGCATGCAATGCCGGCCTTCAGCGGCCGCGCTGGTACTTGTTGACCGCGCGATTATGCTCGGCGAGCGTCTCGCTGAACTCGCTGGTGCCGTTGCCGCGCGCCACGAAGTACAGCGCCTTCGAGGCCTCGGGCTGCACCGCGGCGCGCAGCGAGGCCGCACCGGGCATCGAGATCGGCGTGGGCGGCAGGCCCGGGCGGGTGTAGGTGTTGAACGGCGTGTCGGCCTGCAGGTCGCGCTTGCGCAGGTTGCCGTCGAAGGCCTCGCCCAGCCCGTAGATCACCGTCGGATCGGTCTGCAGCGGCATGCCGATGCGCAGCCGGTTCACGAACACGGCCGCGATGCGCCCGCGTTCGGCCTCGGCGCCGGTCTCCTTCTCGACGATCGAGGCGAGGATGAGCGCCTCGTCGGGCGAGCGCAGCGGCAGGTCGGGCGCGCGCCCTGCCCACGCCTCGTCGACGCGCTGCTTCATGGCGCGGTGCGCCCGCCGAAGCACGGCGAGATCGGCGCTGCCCTTGCTGTAGGCGTAGGTATCGGGATAGAAGCGTCCTTCAGGGGCCAGGCCCGGGCTGCCCAGCGCCTCCATGATCTGGGCATCCGTCATGCCGGCGGTGGTGGGCTTGAGGGCCTCGGCACGTGCCAGCTCCGCGCGGAACTGGCGGAAGGTCCAGCCCTCGATGAGCCTCACCGTGGCCAGGGTCTCGTCGCCACGCACCATCTTCGCGAGCAGGGTGCGCGGTGTCGTGCCGGTCCCGATCTCGTAGCTGCCGGCGCGGATGCGCTTGGCGTCGCCGGACCAGCGGAACCACTGGTACAGCGCCCAGGGCGGTGCCTGGACGCCCGCGTTCACCCAGCCCTGGGCGATGTCGCGCGGCAACTCGCCCTGCTCGATCGACAACTCGACCGTGTCGCCGGAGAGCTTCAGCGGCTGGTTCACCCACCATGCGGCGCCGCCCGCCGCCACCGCCCCGGCGAGCAGGACCAGCAGCACGAGCCTCAACAGCCACTTCAGCACGGCTGCGCACTCCACGGCAGCGACGAGCCGCGAGACCACGATGCGATGCAACCCATGGCGGCTGATGATAATCGGGCCATGTCGACCTCCTTCGCAACCAACGGTGTCGCGAGGCTCTCGCACTGGGGCGTGATGCGCGCCAGCGGGGCCGACGCGGCGAGCTTCCTGCACGGCCAGCTCACCAGCGACGTGCTGAACCTGGGTGGCGCGCGCGCGCTGCCCGCGGGCTTCTGCTCCGCCAAGGGACGCCTGCAGGCCAGCTTCGTGGTCTGGCGGGCGAAGGAAGACGAGATCCTGCTCGCGTGCGCCGCCGACCTGCTGGCGCCGACGCTCAAGCGCCTGTCCATGTTCGTGCTTCGCGCCAAGTGCAAGCTCTCCGACGCGAGCGCCGAGCTGCCGCTGTGGGGGCTCGCGGGCGAGCCGGCCGCGACCCGCCTCGCGGACATGCCGCTGTGGGGTTGCCGGGAGTGCTCCGAAGGCATGCTGGTGCGCCTGCCCGATGCCGACGGCGTGACGCGCGGCCTGCTGGCGGGCCGGCCCTCCGTCGGCGTGGCCGACCTGCCGATGCAGGCCTGGCGCTGGCTGGAAGTCGGCAGCGGCGTGCCCCTGATCGAAGCCGCCACCGTCGATCAGTTCGTGCCGCAGATGGTGAACCTCGAACTGGTCGGCGGGGTCGACTTCCGCAAGGGTTGCTATCCCGGCCAGGAGGTGGTGGCGCGCAGCCAGTACCGTGGCACCCTCAAGCGGCGCATGTTCCTGTTCGAGGTCGGGTCCGCAGCGCGGGCGGGGCAGGAAGTCTTCCACAGCGAAGACCCGGGACAGCCGGCCGGCCTGGTGGTGAATGCCGCGGCCGCCCCGGACGGCGGCGCACGCCTGCTCGTGGAGGTCAAGCTCGCGGCGCTCGACGGCGGCCGACTGCATCTGGGCGCGCCCGATGGGCCGGTGCTGACACGGCAGGATCTGCCCTACCCGGTGCCGCGCGAGTCGGCGCCGGCCGCCGCCTGAGGCGCGCGGCAGACCGCACGGGCGGATTTCACGCCGCCACTCGCCCGCTCGCAGCCGCGCCGGCCATGCACGAACTGTTCATCTACTATCGCTCGCAAGAGGAACACGGTGCGCAGGTCCAGGCGCGTGTCCACGAGTTCCAGGCGCGGTTGCGCCGTGCCCACCCAGGCCTGCAGGCCCGCCTGCTGCGTCGCCCCGAGGTGAAGCACGGCCTGATCACCTGGATGGAAACCTACGCGATCGAACCGATGAGCCCCCGCCCTGAGCGCGACGACACGCTGCCGCAGCAGATCGAGTCGGCCGCGACCTGCCTGCAGGGCTTCATCGAGGGCGAGCGACACATCGAGGTGTTCGTGCCATGTGCCTGCTGACGCTGGCGCTCGACGAGAACCGGCGTTTCCCGCTGGTGGTGGCGGCCAACCGCGACGAGTACTACGCGCGGCCCGCCGCGCGGCTCGCCTGGTGGACACCCGAACCGGGCGCCCAGCCGATCCTGGGCGGGCGCGATCTCGACGCTGGCGGCACCTGGCTGGGGCTGAGCGCCGAAGGCCGGCTCGGCATGCTGACGAACGTGCGCGACCCGTCGCGAAACGACCCGGCGGCGCCCTCGCGCGGCCGCATCGTCCCCGAATGGCTCGCCGCGCGCGAGCGTGTCGACCAGTTCTGGATGCGCACGGCACTGGCCGGCTACAACGGATTCAACCTGATCGCCGCGGACTTCGCGCTGGGCGAGTGCTACTGGGCGAGCAACGACGGATCGCTGCCGCAGCGCCTGGAACGCGGCACGTACGGGCTCTCGAACGCCGGCCTGGACACGCCCTGGCCGAAGGTGACGGCGCTCAAGGCGCGCACCCGCGAGGCCATCGCCCGCGCGTCGTCTGTCGACGAACTCGCCACTCGCCTGTTCGAGGCGCTGGCCGACCGCACCCTGCCCGCCGACGACGAATTGCCCGACACCGGCGTCGGCTGCGAGAAGGAATGCATGCTCGCGCCGGCGTTCATCCGCTCACCCGACCTGCAGTACGGCACACGCTGCTCGACGCTCGTCATCACCGAGCGAGCGAACCGGCACAACGTGACGCATGTGCTCGAGCGCACGTACTCGCCGCACGGCGGCATGGCGCTGCTGCGCCGCGCCACCCTGAGCCACTGGCCTCCGCGCTACAGCGAAGGCGGCGCCGTGCAGGCGATGCAAGGCGGCGCCGTGTCGGAGTCCGAGATCGACGGTGTGTCGGCGGCGCCGGCGCCGCGCCGCACGCGGGTGCGCAGCCTGCTGCGTCCTGAGCCCAAACGCCGCCGCGTGGCCGCCGCCGGCGGCTGAACCGGGCGCGCCTCAGAGCGCGCGCATCATCTCGACGTGCGGGATGCCCGCTTCCTCGAACTGCGGGCCCCGGGGACTGAAGCCCTCCCGGGCGTAGAAGGGCGCGGCGCTGGTCTGAGCGTGCAGCAGCACCTCGTGGTTGCCACGTGCGCGTGCGGCCTTCATCAGCGCGCTGAGCACTTCGCGTCCCACGCCGCTGCCCCGCACCGCCTGGCTGACCGCCATGCGCCCGATCTTCGCCACGCCGGGCACGTGCTGCAGCAACCGGCCGGTGGCCAGCGGCATGCCCAGCCGGTTGTAGGCCACGGCATGCACGCACTCGGCATCGGCCGCGTCGTACTCCATCTCGGCCGGGATGCGCTGCTCCTCGACGAACACCGCGTTGCGGATCGCGCTGGCGTCGCGGCCGAGCGTCGACCAGTCGCCCACGCGGACCTCGACCATGCCCTGCCCGGCCTCGAAGCCCTGCAGGATCTCCCGCAGCGCGGCCGGCACGGGGCGGGAGGTCTGCGTGTGCGGATCGGCGAACACGTAGATCAGTTCGCCTTCGACCAGCAGCTCGTCCGCGCGGAACACGCCGCCGAGGAACTGGATCGACGAGTTGCCGACGCGCGCGCAGCGCATGCCGATGTCGAGCCGGTCGTCGTAGCGCGCGGAACCGTGATACTCGACCGTGGCCTTGCGCACGTACAGGTCGCCTCCGAGCGACGCCATCGATTCGGCGTACGGCAGCGCGAGCGCGCGCCAGTAGCCGGCCACCGCCGTGTCGAAGTACATGAGGTAGTGAGCGTTGAAGACGATCTTCTGCGCATCGATCTCCGCCCAGCGCACGCGCAGGTGGTCGAAGAACCGGAATTCGCTTCGCTTCATGGTTCGAAGCTCCTCTTCAGGCTGCTGCCCAGCCAGGCCTGGGCGTGGCGGGCCTCGTCGAGCACGCGGCCCATCTTGATGAAGTCGTGCGTCACGCCGCGCACCAGGTCGAGCGCCACCTCGACGCCGGCCGCGCGCAGGCGGTCGGCATAGGCCAGTCCTTCGTCGACGAGCGGGTCGCACTCGGCCAGCAGGATCGCCGCCGGCGCGACGCCGTCCAGGTCGCCGGCATGCAGCGGGGCGAAGCGCCAGTCGCTGCGCATTGAGCGCTCGATGTACTGCTCGAAGAACCACTCGATGGTGGTGGCGTCGAGCAGGAATCCGTTGGCGAACAGCCGGTGCGAGGCCGTGTCCGCATGCGCCGCGGTGCCCGGCGTGATGAGCAGTTGGGCGCGGAACGGAAGGTCGTGGTCGCGCGCCAGGATCGCGGCGACCGCGGCAAGCGTGCCGCCGGCGCTGTCACCGCCGACCGCGAGGCGCTGCGTGTCGAAGCCCAGCGTCCGGCCGCGCGCGTGCAGCCAGCGCAACGCCGCCCAGGCATCTTCCACCGCCGTGGGAAAGCGATGTTCCGGCGCGAGCCGGTAGTCGAGCGCCAGCACCTCGGCGCCGGAGTGCAGCGCCAGCTGCCGGCACAGGCTGTCGTGCGTCTCCAGCCCGCCAATGGTGAAGCCGCCGCCGTGCAGGTACAGCAGCGTGCCGCGCGCCTCTGCGTGCGCGCGGTAGCGGCGCGCCGGAAGCGTCACGGCGGACGAGACCGGCACCGAAAGATCCTCCACCCGGGCGAGGCGCGCGCGCGGCATGTCGAGCACCTCCGCCGCTGTCGCAGAGGCGACTCGGGCCTGCTCGGGCGTCAGGGCGAGAGACGGCCTGCGGCGGGCGCGCTGGATGCGCTCCAGCACGCTGGCCATGCGTGGTGTCAGCAGGTGGGTGCTCATCGAAGCGGCGCAGTCTGCCACATCGGGTGCGCCCGGTTGCGCCGCCGCGAGCCCCGCCTACACTCGTGCGCATGGCCTTCATCAACTACATCACCCAGATCCAGCTCGACTTCGGCGCGGTGTCGCTGTTGCCCCAGGAGTGCGAACGCGTGGGCATGCGGCGCCCGCTGGTCGTCACCGACGCGGGCGTGCGCGCGGCCGGTGTGCTCGACAAGGCGCTGGCGGCGCTCGCAGGACTGCCCGCGGCCACCTTCGACCAGACGCCCTCCAATCCGACCGAGGCGGCCGTGCGTGCCGCCGTCGAGGTGTTCCGTGCGCAGCGCTGCGACGGGCTGGTGGCCGTGGGCGGCGGCTCCAGCATCGACCTGGCCAAGGGCGTGGCCATTGCCGCCACGCACGAGGGTCCGCTGAAGACCTACGCCACCATCGAGGGCGGCAGCCCGCGCATCACCGGGCGCGTGGCGCCGCTCATCGCCGTGCCGACCACCGCGGGCACCGGCAGCGAGGTGGCGCGCGGCGCCATCGTGATCGTCGACGACGGGCGCAAGCTCGGTTTCCACAGTTGGCACCTCGTGCCCAGGGCCGCCATCTGCGACCCCGAACTCACGCTCGGGCTGCCGCCGCTGCTCACGGCCGCCACCGGCATGGACGCGATCGCGCATTGCCTGGAGACCTTCATGGCGCCGGCCGTCAATCCACCGGCCGACGGCATCGGGCTGGACGGCCTGGAGCGCGGCTGGTCGCACATCGAGCGCGCGACACGCGACGGCGGCGACCGCGAGGCGCGCTGGCAGATGATGAGCGCGAGCATGCAAGGCGCGATGGCGTTCCAGAAGGGCCTGGGCTGCGTGCACAGCCTCAGCCACAGCCTCGGCGGCGTGAACCCGCGGCTGCACCACGGCACGCTCAACGCGGTGTTCCTGCCCGCCGTCGTGCGCTTCAATGCCGGCGCCGAATCGATGGTGCGCGAGCGGCGCCTCGCGCGGCTCGCGCATGCGATGGGCCTCGATTCGTGCGACAGCGCGGGCACCGAGATCGCCGAGGCGATCCGCGCCATGAACGCCCGCCTCGGCCTGCCGACGGGACTGCGCGAGATGGGCGTCGGCCCGGAGCTGTTCGAGCGCATCATCGACGGCGCCATGGCCGACCATTGCCACAAGACCAATCCGCGCATCGCCACGCGCGAGGACTACCGCCAGATGCTCGAAGCGTCGCTCTGAGCAAGCTCAGAACACCGAGTCGCGATCGATGCCGTGGCGCAGCATGCGCCGCTTCAGCTTCAGCAGGGCCTCCTGCTGGATCTGGCGGATGCGCTCGCGCGTGAGCCCGAGCCGTTCGGCGAGCACCTCGAGCGTCTCGGGCTCGCGGTCGCGCAGGCCGTAGCGGCCGGCGAGCACCTCGCGCTCGCGCTCGTTGAGCTCGTCGAGCCCGTGCTCGAGCAGGCGATCGACCTCGTTGGCCAGGGTCAGGCTGATCGGGTCGCCGGCGCCGTCGTCGGCCACGCTGTCCAGCAGCGATTCGCTGCTGCCGTCGGCCGGGTGGCGCTCGATCGGCGCGTCCAGCGAGGTGGGCTGCTCGGCGAAGCGCAGCAGCTCGGCGACTTCCTGCACGGGCCGGCCCACTGCGGCGGCCACGTCCTCGACGCGCACCGGCCGTTCAGCGTCGAGATCGGAGGGTGACTTCGACTCCAGGGCGCGCCGTGCCCGAAGCACCTGATTGAGCTCGCGCACCACGTGCACCGGCAGGCGCACCAGCCGCGCCTGGTGCATGATGGCCCGCTCGATGCTCTGGCGGATCCACCACGACGCGTAGGTGGAGAAGCGGAAGCCTCGCTCCGGCTCGAACTTGCCGATGGCATGCATCAGCCCGAGGTTGCCCTCCTCGATCAGGTCGGGCATCGGCAGGCCGCGGCCGAGGTAGTTCTTCGCGATGCTCACCACCAGGCGCAGGTTGTGCTCGATCATCGCCTGGCGCGCGTCGAAGTCGCCCTGGCGCGCGCGCAGCGCGGTGTCGTACTCCTGCTGCGGCGTCAGCAGCGGCGCGCGACGAATCTCGCGCAGGTAGGTCTGCAGGGTGTTGCCGACTTCGCCCTCGCCCGCGGCCAGCTCGAAGCCGCGGGGATCCGCAGGTTCGACGCCCTCGGCGTCGTCGGAGATGACGAGGCCCGGCTCGCCCTCGTCAGCCGACGTCAACCGATGACCGTTGATCGGCGGCGGCGGGCTGTTCGATGCCCCGGACGGCGTGCTGCGCTTCCTGGGCATCGTCTGGGCCTCGTGATCGGCCGCCGTCAGCGTGGCGGCAAGAGCTTGGCCGGGTCGACCGGCTTGCCCTGCTTGCGGATCTCGAAGTGCAGCAGCACGCGATCGGAATCGGTGTTGCCCATCTCCGCGATCTTCTGGCCGCGCCTGACGGTCTGGTCTTCCTTGACCAGCAGCGTCTGGTTGTGGGCGTAGGCCGTCAGGTAGGTGGCGTTGTGCTTGAGGATCACCAGGTTGCCGTAGCCGCGCAGTCCGGAGCCGGCGTACACCACGCGGCCGTCGGCCGCCGCGAGCACCGGATCACCCAGCTTGCCCGCGATGCCCAGGCCCTTGCTCTTGCCTTCCTCGAACACGCTGTTGACCGGCCCGCTGGCCGGCCAGATCCAGTGGATGTCGTCGTCGCCGTCGCGTGCTGCGGCCGCAGCAGCCAAGGCAGGCGACGGCGACGGGGCCGGTGCAGCCCCGGTCGACGGCGTGGCGCTGGCCGCCGACGGCGAAGGCTTGGCATCCAGCGGCCGCGTCTCGGCCTTCGCGATCGTCACGGGCCGCGTGGTCACGGCGGAGGCGTTCTCGCCCGGCGGCACGACGCGCAGCACCTGCCCCACCTCGATGACGTTGGCGTTCTCGAGGTTGTTCCACTTCACCAGATCCTTCCAGTTCTGGCCGCTCTCGAGCCCGATGCGGATCATGGTGTCGCCGGGCTTGATCGTGTAGTACCCCGGCTTGCCGGCATTCTCGGCCCCCGGCAGCGGCTTGCTCGTGTCGGTGGCCGGCAGGGCCGGCGCCGTGCCGGGGCTCTGCGACACGATGTTCGGCACTGCGCGCGCGCCGATCGCCCGCTCTTCGACGGGAGCGGGATGCCGGGCGCCTGCGCAGCCCGCCAGCAGCACGATGCCGCACAGCATCGCGCCGGCGGCTCGGCGCTGCGCCGGCTGTGAGTTCTTCGATCCTTGATTCATTCGTCAGTCACCGAGCCCGGATTTTAGAGGCACGAACTTCACCGTCTCGTGAACGCTGTGCTCGAAGCCTCGGTCGTTTCGATCCACCACGACCAAGACCTGCCGATGCGTCCGAGGTTCCTGCAGCGGCGCGACCAGTCTTCCGCCAACGGCGAGTTGTTCCAGCCACGCGGGCGGAAGCGCTTCGCCGCCGGCGGCGGCGATGATGCTGTCGTACGGGGCGTTCGGCGGATGCCCCCGCATGCCGTCACCATACACCAGCCTCAGGTTCGCCATGCGCCATGGCGCGAGGTTCTGCCTCGCCTTGTCGTGCAACGGCTTGAGGCGCTCGATCGACACGACCGAGCGCGAGAGTTGCGCCAGCACAGCCGCCTGGTAGCCGCAGCCGGTGCCGATTTCCAGCACGCGCCCGAGCGAGCCCGCGCCGCGCGCACGCTCCCCATGCATCAGCAACTCCAGCATGCGGCCGACCACCGAGGGCTTCGAGATGGTCTGGCCGAGCCCGATGGGCAGGCTGGTGTCTTCGTAGGCCTGTGTCGCGAGCGCCGCGTCCACGAACGCGTGGCGCGGCACGCCGGCCAGCGCGGCCAGCACCGCCTCGTGATGCAGCCCCTGGGCCCGCAGCCGCTGCACCATGTGGCGCCGCACGTCGGCCGAATCCAGGCCGAGGCCGGAGGGCGTGCGCTGACGCGTCGCGTCGGCGTGCGCCTGCTGCAGCGGCGCCTGAGGTCGCAGCACCTCGGCGCCGGACGGTGCGCGGGGACTGCCGATCTGGTCGAGGCGCAGCGGAAAGCGCGGACCTTTCGTGCCTGACCCGCTCATCGCGGACCTGCGCCTAGCCAGGCGCGCCAGGCGGGCAGCGAGGCGTGGTCGGTCAGGTCCACCTGCAGCGGCGTCACCGACACCGCACCGTTGGCGACCGCGTGGAAGTCGGTGCCCTCGCCGCCCTCGCGCGCGTCGCCGGCGGGACCGATCCAGTAGATCGTGTCGCCGCGCGGGCTGGTCTGGCGGATCACCGGTTCACTGGCGTGGCGGCGGCCGAGTCGGGTGATCTGGCGCGGCAGCGCGTCTGCATCGGGGCGATTCGGGATGTTGACGTTGAGAAGCCAGGCGGCGCCGGCGGGCGGCTCGCGCAGCACCTGCTCGATCACGGCGCGCGCCACGCGCGCCGCGGCGTCGAGGTGTGCCCAGCCCTTCTCGACCTGGGAGAACGCGATCGCCGGGATGCCGAACAGGAAGCCCTCCATCGCGGCCGCCACGGTGCCCGAGTACAAGGTGTCGTCGCCCATGTTGGCGCCGTTGTTGATGCCGGAGACGACCAGGTCGGGCCGCCGATCGAGCAGGCCGGTGAGCGCGACGTGCACGCAGTCCGACGGCGTGCCGTTCACGTAGCGGAAGGACTGCACGGCGTCGCCGTGCGCGTGGCGTGCGGGATAGACCGAAAGCGGGCGGTTCAGCGTGAGCGAGTTCGAGGTGCCGCTGGCGTTCTGCTCCGGCGCGACGACGTCGATGTCGCCCAGGCCCGTGCAGGCCTGGATCAGGGCGGCGATGCCGGGCGCGAGGTAGCCGTCGTCGTTGGCGATCAGGATGCGCATGCGGCCATTGTAGGGAGGCGTCGCCTGCGCGACGGGATCGCGCCAGGTGGATGCTTATCATGCGGCGCGACTCAGCGCTCGGAGACGAACCCATGCATGCCTGGCTGTGCGAGAACCCCACCGGCGTCGACGCCGTGGCCTGGAAGGAACTGCCGACCCCGGAGCCCGCCGCCGGCGAGGTGCGGATCGCGATCAAGGCCGCGAGCCTGAACTTTCCGGACCTGCTGGTGGTTCAGAACAAGTACCAGATGAAGCCGACGCCTCCGTTCGTGCCGGGCTCGGAGTTCGCCGGCATCGTCGAGGCGGTGGGCGAAGGCGTGAAGCACCTGCGGCCGGGGGATGCCGTCGCGGCGTTCTCGGGCACCGGCGGCTTCGCCACGCACGCCTGCGTCAAGGCAGACGTGGTGATGCCCCTGCCGGCGGGCTTCGCCTTCGACGACGCCGCGGCGTTCGTGCTGACCTACGGCACGACGCACCACGCCTTGCTCGACCGGGCCGCGCTCAAGGCGGGAGAGACCCTGCTGGTGCTGGGCGCGGCCGGTGGCGTGGGCACGGCAGCCATCCAGATCGGCAAGGCGGTCGGTGCCCGCGTCATCGCCGCCGCCTCCAGCGACGCGAAGTGCGCGTTGTGTCGCGCGATCGGCGCCGACGAGACCATCAACTACGCGCAGGCAAACCTGCGTGAGGACATCAAGCGCCTGACCGGCGGCAAGGGGCCCGACGTGGTGTACGACCCCGTCGGCGGCGACCTCGCCGAGCCGGTGTTCCGCTCCATCGACTGGCGCGGACGCTACCTGGTGGTCGGCTTCGCCCAGGGAGCGATCCCCAGCCTGCCGCTCAACCTGCCCCTGCTCAAGGGCGCGTCCATCGTGGGCGTGTTCTGGGGGGAGTTCGCGCGCCGCGAGCCGCAGGCCAACGCCCGCGCCCTCGCTGAACTCGCGCAGTGGTACGCGCAGGGCAAGGTCAAGCCGGTGATCGACCAGCGGTTGCCCATGACGTCGCTGCCCCAGGCGTTCGAGCGCATGGGCACGCGAATGGTGCGCGGCAAGCTGGTGCTGATCAACGGCTGAACCGCACGTCCCCCGAAAGCAGGAACTTGTTCACGCCGCGTCGGCTCCCGGGGCGCGGTGCGTTAACATCCACGCCAAACAACAAGGCCTCGCAAGGCCTGCTGGGTGGAGCATGGCAGTCAAAGTACTGATCCTCGAAGACAACCCGGTGGCACGCAGCTTCCTCTGCCGTGTCGTGAGGGAAAGCTTCAGCGATGCGATCGCGATCACCGAGGCCGGCGACCTGGAGTCGGCGCGCCGCCAGATCGGTCCGCTCGTGGCCGGGCGCGAGCCGCTCGACCCCTTCAAGCTCATCCTCGTCGACCTGGAACTGCCCGACGGCAATGGCATGGAACTGCTGGCCGAGCTCTCCAAGTATCCGGCCACCAAGATCGTCACCACCCTGTACTCGGACGACGATCACCTCTTCCCTGCGCTGCAGTGCGGCGCCGACGGCTACCTGCTGAAGGAGGACCGTTTCGAGGTGCTGGTGGAGGAACTGCAGAAGATCGTGCGGGGCCAGCCACCGCTGTCCCCTGCGATCGCGCGCCGCCTCCTGACGCATTTCCGCCAGGGCGGCGACAGCGGGCCGATGCCGCTGAACAGTGGCTTCCAGAGCAGCCGTCCCGTTCCCAGCGGACGCGGCGCACCGCTCGACCACGAGCGTCTCACGCCGCGCGAGAGCGAGGTGCTGACCTACCTGAGCAAGGGTTTCACGATCAAGGAGATCGCGAACCTGATGGGCATCAAGTGGTTCACGGTGAACGACCACATCAAGTCCATCTACAAGAAGTTGAACGTCTCGAGCCGCGCCGAGGCGGCGGTGCTGGCGAGCAAGCAAGGGCTGGTCTGAGCGCCGGCGCAACGCCGTGTCCGACCCCGCCTCGCCGGCCCGACGCACGCGCCCCAGGGGCGGCGCGAACGGCCCGCTGTCCACGCTGTTTCCGATCGACAGCACGGTCGAGTCGAGCTTCGGGGAGCGCGCCGTCCCCCCTTCCGACGCGATGTCGCGCTGGATGGGCTGGCGACTGCGCCTCCTGGTCGTCGCGGCGCTGCTCGGCTGTCTGGGTCTGTTCCTGCTGGCGCGCGAGATGGCCAGCCAGCCTCGTGTGGACGCGAGCTGGCGCGCCACGGCGGAGAACCGCATCGAGCTCGCCCGAGCGACCGACCCCGCCCTGGGGCCGCTCGTCGGCCAGCAACTGCTGGCGGTGCAGGCCGACGGCCGGCTCCTCGAACTGCGCGATGCGCTCACGCTGCGTCCATCGGCGCGCTGGGTGATCGGCGACGAGCAACGGCGCGAGCATCGCAGGCTGCACGAGGAACTCGGCAAGGCCCTGTCCGAGCCCGCAGTGCAGTTCGTGTTCGCGGGCGGCCGCAGCGCCTTCGTGCAGACGGCGCCGCGCGGCTTCGTCGGACTGGGGATCGCGTACTGGCTGCTGTGCGCACTGGCGCTGGTGCTCTACCTGGTCGGGATGGTCGTGCTGATGGCCAAGCCGAACGGCCGCAACCTGCTCTACGCCACGCTCACCAGCCTGCAGGCCGGCAATCTGGTGTGCATCGCGATCGAGACCACCGCGGACCTCGCGCTGCCGTGGCCCTTCGTCGCGACGAACCTGAGTCTGCGCGCGGGATTCGACCTGTTCAGCGCCGCCGCGATCGTGCATGCGGCGGCGCTGCATCCGCGTCGCCTGCCCGGCGCCCCGGCGATCGCCGCCACGGCGTGGCTGGTCGCGGCAGCGATCACCGCGCTGGTGTCGTTCGAGAGCCTGCCGCATGGCTGGTGGTGGGTGCAGGGCGGCGTGCTGGTCTACGGACTGTCGATGGTGGCGATGATGGGCTGGGCATATCGCATCGAGCCGCATCCCTTCGCGACCGTCCTGCGCCGCTTCGGGCTGGTCACGCTGGCCACCTGGATGCTGCTCACGGCGTCGCTGGCCGCCGCGGTGGCCCATCCGGGCGTGCACCAGAACATCGCCTCGGTCGGCTCGACCGTCTGGTACGTGTTCTTCGCGTCGCTGCTGATGCTGGTGCCGTTCCTGTCCAGATCGCAGCAGATCCTGCGCGAGTTCTCGATGCTCGCGGCGGTGAGCACGGTCGCCACCTCGCTCGACCTGCTGTTCGTCGCCGTGTTCTCGCTCGGGCCGTTCGCGTCGCTCACGCTGGCCCTGTTCCTCTCGCTGGCGGTCTACTCCGGCGCCCGGCAGTGGGTGCTCAACCAGCTGCTGGGCAACAGCATGCTCACCACCGAGCGAATGTTCGAGCAGCTCTATCGCATCGCGCGCGAGGTGGAGGCCCACCCCGAGCGCTCGCCGGTGCTGCTGTCCGAGCTGTTGCGCGACCTGTTCGAGCCGATGGAAGTGACGGTCGTCCAGCGGCGCGTCAGCGCCACGCGCGTGTCGAGCGACGGCTCGACGCTGATCGTGCCGGTTCCGGCGCTCGGTGCCGAGTCCGCACCGACCCAGGGCTCGATCGTGCTGCGCTTCGCGCGGCGCGGACGGCGGCTGTTCAACTTCGAGGACGCGCGTCTCACGGCGCGCGTCGTGGAGCAACTGCGCCGGGCGGTGGCTTTCGACCGGGCCGTCGAACAGGGACGCAGCGAGGAGCGCGCGCGCATCGCGCAGGACCTGCACGACGACATTGGCGCGCGGCTGCTGACGCTCATGTACAAGGCCCAGTCGCCCGAGATGGAGGAGTACGTTCGCCACACGCTCCAGGACCTGAAGACGCTCACGCGCGGCCTGGCCGCCGCCAACCATCGCCTGTCCCACGCCGCGGCGGAGTGGAAGGCCGATCTGACGCAGCGGCTGACCGCCGCACACGTGGCGCTGGACTGGAGCTTCGATTCCGACGCCGACGTGCTGCTGACGGTGGTGCAGTGGTCCGCGCTGACCCGGGTGCTGCGCGAGCTGGTGAGCAACGCCATCGCGCATTCGCGCGCCACGCGCGTCGAAGTGTCCCTGGCGTTGCGCAAGGACCGCTTCGAGCTGCACGTGCACGACAACGGCGAGGGTCGCAACCCGCGCGCATGGGCACACGGTCTGGGACTGGGAGGTGTCCGCAAGCGCGTCAAGCAGCTCGGTGGCGAAGTGGAGTGGCGCGAGCTGAGTCCGCGCGGCATCGGCTGCCGCGTGATCATTCGCGAGTTCTCGTCGCGCACCTGACGCGCCTGCCGAAACGTCGAAGCCGGGCGCAGGGCCCGGCTTCGCTTCTCATGAGGTGGGGTGGCTGATGGGACTCGAACCCACGACAACAGGAATCACAATCCTGGACTCTACCAACTGAGCTACAGCCACCGCAGAGCCCGCCATTATAGCGGGCAATCCGCGTTCAAAGCCCCGCTGGCGCGCTCGCGCCCTTGCTCGCCGCTTCCAGCGTCTGAGCGCGCAGCCGCGACTTCAGCGCCGCGTAATAGGCCTGCGCCTCCGCGTCTCCCCAGGCCTGTCCGTACTGGGCCTGCAGCCGCAGCGCCTCGCCGCCGGCCGGGTCGCGTCCGAGCAGCCTGACGATGCGCACGAGGGCGTAACCCTGCGCGCCCTGGTCGACGCCCACCACACCCGGGAGCTTGTCGGCCGGAGCGCGCAGCGCCGCATCCACGATGTCGCGCGGCACGTCACGCGTGCTGGCGCGCGAGACCGTCACCGGCGCGCCGGGCAGCGCCGTGTCGGGCGACTTCTGCAACTCGGCCAGGCGAGCCTCGCCTTCCTTGCGGGCGAGCGCCGCGGCCTGCTGCGCTGCCACCTTCTCGCGCACCAACGCCTGCACTTCCTCGAAGGGGCGCCGCCGCGCGGGGCTGTGCTGCACGATGCGGCCGGAGGCCAGCTGGCTCGGACCGACCTCCACCGCCTCCACGTTCCGCTTGTTCTTGATCGAGTCGGCGCTGAACAGCGATTCCAGCAGCTTCGCGCTGCCCAGCACGCCGGTGGCACCGGCCGCTGGCGTGCGCTGGACGTCCTTCGCGGTGCGCACCTCGAGCTTGAACTTGTCCGCCGCCGGCTTGAGGCTGTCGGCTTGCTCGTAGACCATGTTGGTGAAGTCGACCGCCGCGGCCGCGAAGCGGGACTGGGCCTGCTGCTTCTTCGCTTCCTGTTCGATCTCGCCGCGCACCTGCTCGAAGCTCTTCTTCTCGCCGCCGCGCTGGCCGGTCAGCTGGATGATGTGGTAGCCGAAGTCGGACTCGACCACGCCGCTGATCTCCCCCTGCTTGAGCCCGAACACCGCGTCCTCGAAGGGCTTGACCATCGCGCCGCGGCCGAAGAAGTCGAGGTCGCCGCCGCGCTGCGCGGATCCCGGGTCGTCGCTGTTCTTGCGCGCCACGTCGGCGAAGCTGCCGGGCGCCCTGCGAACCTCGGCCAGCAGCTGTTCGGCCTTCGCCTTGGCCTTCTCGCGCTCCGCCGCCGGCGCGCTCTTCTCCGCGTTCACGAGAATGTGGCTCGCGCGGCGCTCCTCCGGCGTCGTGTAGCGCTTCTCGTTCTCCGTGTAGTACTTGCGCAGGTCGTCCTCGGGGACGGTGATGTCCTTCATGATGGCGTCGAGGTCGAGCACCACGTATTCGATGGTCGCGTGCTCCGCCGACTCGAACTGGGCGGCGTTCTGGGCAGCGTCGTAGTAGGCGCGCAGGTCCGCCTCGCTCGGGCTGACCTTGGCGAGATAGTCCTTGGCGTCGAAGCGCTGCACCTGGATCTCGCGCTGCTGCAGCAGCGCGTCGAAGGCGGCGCTGCTGCTGGTGCCCGGCCCGAAGGCCGTCGCGCCGATCCCTTGCAGCACCTGCCGCATCGTGGCGTCCTGCCGCATCCGGGCCTCGAAGGACTCCGGCGTCATGCCCTGGGCGTTGAGCAGCGCGCGGTAGGCCTCGACGTCGAAGCTGCCATCGGGCTTGCGCAGTTCGGCGAGTTGCGGGATGGACAGCAGTTCGCGCTGCAGTCGATCGTCGGTGGTCACGAGGTGCAGCTTGTTGGCGGCCGTCAGCAGCACGCGCTCGCGGATCATGCCCTCGAGCACCTGCTTCTTCATCTCGGGCGTGTCGAACAGCTTGACGTCGACGCCTGGCATCTGACGGCGCACGCGCTCGACCTGCTCGCGCTGGGCCGCGCTCCACTCGGCCTGCGTGATGTTGTGTCCGTCCACCTTGGCCACGGGCTCGTTCTCGCCACCGGTGAACCGGCTGTAGCCCTGGATGCCGAAGAACACGAACGAAGGGAAGATCAGCAGCACCAGCACGAACTGCAGGATGCGGGTGTGCTTGCGGACGAAATCGAACATCGGAAGCCTCTGACGACGGCGGGAAGCCCAGACGCAACAAAGGCGAACCTGAGTTCGCCTTCGTCTGTGGTTTGTGGCCGGATTCTATCGCAGGCCCATCGAGCCGGCCCCGCGCGGCCTGTGGTGGGTGCTGAGGGGTTCGAACCCCCGACCTACGCCTTGTAAGGGCGCCGCTCTACCAACTGAGCTAAGCACCCGCAGCCACCGCGGCCGTCAGTTGACCGCGTCCTTCAGTGCCTTGCCCGGGCGGAACTTCGGCACCTTGGCAGCCTTGATCTTGATCGTGGCACCGGTGCGGGGATTGCGGCCGCTGCGCGCGGCGCGCTTGCCGACGCTGAACGTACCGAAGCCGACCAGCGAGACGCTGCCGTTCTTCTTCAGCGTCTGCTTCACACCGCCGATCACGGCTTCCAGGGCGCGCGTGGCCGCCGCCTTGGAGATATCCGCCTGACGGGCGATGTGCTCGATCAATTCAGACTTGTTCACGGGATGTCCCCCTCTCAAAAGGTTTCTCGATCGGAATTCGGTGGGTGTCTCGACGCGCGCCACTGCGGGCACGCCGGGCGCGGGCCATTACATGCCGCGTCCCGGAGGCTGTCAAGGGCGGAGCGGGATTCTATGCACATTCATGCGAGTGGCCGGCGCCTCGCGCCCGCACCGTCGTGCGTTGCATCAACGTCCGTCCCGAACCACCAGAGCCACGCCGGCGACGGTCAGCAGCATGCCCAGCAGCATCGGCGCGGTGAAGGCCTCGCCGAAGAGAAGCCGGGCCATGCCCGCCGTGCACGGCGGCACGAGATACAGCAGGCTCGTCACCTGCGTGGCTGCACCCCGCTGGATCAGCAGATACAGCAGCGAACTGCCGCCCAGCGTCAGCGCCAGCACCGACCACGCCATCGCCGCGAGCATCTCCGGATGCCATCGCATCGGCTCGGTCTCCAGCACCGCCAGCGGCGCGGACACCGCCAGGGCCGCAAGCAGTTGCACGACGCTGGCCGCGCGCACGTCGGCCACGCGCACGAATCGCTTCTGGTAGAGCGTCCCGGCCGTGATGGACAGCAGCGCCCCCGTGGCGAGCAGCAGATTCGCCGGCGTCACCTCGCCGACGCCCAGCTTGCGCCACACCACCAGCACGAGGCCGACCAGGCCGAGCAGCAGTCCGAGCCACTGGCGTGCACTCACGCGGGCCTGCCCACCGGCGGTGGCACTCAGCCAGATGGCCGTCAGCACCGGCTGCAGGCCGACCAGCAGCGCGACGGTGCCCGCGCCCATGCCCGCCTTCACCGCCGACCAGACGCCGCCCAGATAGCCCGCATGCATCAGCACGCCGCTGACGCCGAGGTGAATCCACTGCGCACGCGGCGGCAGCGCCGCGCGCGCCAGTGCGATCCAGAGGGCGAAGCAGGCCACCGACAGGGCGTAGCGCACGGACAGGAATCCCAGCGGCGGGGCGTGCGGCATGCCCAGCCGCGCGACGACGAAGCCCGTGCTCCAGATCAGCACGAAAACCCACGGCATCGCGCGCAGCAGCGCGCGGGAGTCGGACGGCGGCATCAACGCGCCTTCGCGCGGATCTCGGGCAGGGCCTTGCGCAGGTAGTACACCATCGACCAGATGGTGAGCACGGCGGCCGCAACGATCAGCAGCGTGCCCCACCAGCGCGTGTCGATGAGCCCGAACAGGCGGCCGTCGTACAGCAGGAAGGGGATGGCGACCATCTGCACCACGGTCTTCACCTTGCCGACCATGTGCACCGCCACGCTGCGCGAGGCGCCGATCTGGGCCATCCACTCGCGCAGGGCCGAGATCGCGATCTCGCGCCCGATGATCACCAGCGCCACCAGCGCGTGCAGCCGATTGAGGTGCACCAGCACGAGCAGCGCCGCGCACACGAGGAACTTGTCGGCCACCGGATCGAGGAAGGCGCCGAACGACGAGGTCATGTTCAGCCGCCGCGCCAGGTAGCCGTCGAGCCAGTCGGTCAGCGCGACGACGACGAACAGCACGGTGGCCAGCAGGTTCTGCAGGCGCGGCTCGAGCTGGAGGTAGAACAGCCCGACGATCAGCGGGATGGCGACGATGCGCGCCCAGGTGAGCAGGGTCGGCAGGTTGAAGAACATCGGCCCGATTGTGCCGAAGTTCTCCGCCCTGCCGCGGGCGCCCTGCGAGCCGCTACAGCTGGCCTTCGGTCAGGGTGTCGAGCTGGAACTTGCCACTCTTGTCCACCAGCCAGGTGTCGGTGTACCGCACCGTGCCCAGCCGCGCCGGGGCCGGCAGCGGCGAGACCTTGCGGATCATCTCGCGCACGCGCGCGGTCACCTCGGGGGCGTGGGTGGGTGCGCGCAGCATGCGCACGTCACGCACGTTGCCGTTCGCGTCGAGCTCGGTCTCCACCACGGCGATCGCATACAGCAGCGGCGGCAGCTTGCCCTTGTAGATGCGATCGGGGTAGGCCTCGTAGATGGCGCGTGCGGCATCCTGTCGGTAGGCCTTCTCGCTCGTCGCCACCGAGACGCGCCGGTTCGTCGGCGCCGCGGGTGCGGCGGCCGGCGGAGGCGGGGCGGGAGCCCGGGCGACGGGTGCGGGGGCCGGCGGCGACGCGGGTGGTGGCGGCGGCGTCGTGCATGCGGCCAGGGTGGCCAGCGACGCCAGCGCAAGGCCGGCGCGGGGGTCAATGCAACGCACGATAGATCTCCTCTGCAAGTTCGCGAGATATTCCGTCCACGCTGGCAAGGTCGTCAACGCTTGCCTGGCCCACGCCCCGCACGCCACCGAAGCGTTGCAGCAATCTGGCACGCTTTCTGGGCCCCACCCCCGGGATGTCCTCGAGCCGGCTGCCGCCGGTGCGCACGCTGGCGCGCCGTGCCCGCATGCCGGTGATGGCGAAACGATGCGCCTCGTCACGGATCTGGGCCACCAGCATCAGGGCCGCGGAATCGCGCCCCAGGTACACCTTCGACCGGCCGTCGGCGAACACCAGTTCCTCCAGGCCCACCTTGCGGCCTTCTCCCTTCTCGACGCCGACGATGAGGGAGAGGTCGATGCCCAGTTCCTCGAACACCTCGCGCGCCATCGCCACCTGGCCACGGCCGCCGTCGACCAGCACGAGGTCCGGCAGGCGTGCCGAGCCGGTCGACGCGGCTTCGGCCAGCTTGGCGTAGCGGCGCGTGAGCACCTGCCGCATGGCGGCGTAGTCATCGCCGCCCGTGATGCCTTCGATGTTGTAGCGGCGGTACTCGGCGTTGCGCATGCGGTGGTTCTCGAACACCACGCACGATGCCTGCGTGGCCTCGCCGGCGGTGTGGCTGATGTCGAAACACTCGATGCGAAAGGTGTCCAGGTTCTCCACCGGCAGGTCCAGCGCATCGACGAGGGCGCGCGTGCGCGCCTGCTGCGAGCCCTCCTCGGCCAGCAGCCGGGCGAGCTTGAGCTGCGCACCCTGGACGCACATGTCCAGCCAGGCGCGCCGGGTGCCGCGCGGCTGGTGCTGCGCCGTCACGCGCACGCCGGCGTGGGCCGCCAGCGCCTCGATCAGCCCCTTGTCGACCGCGTGACTGAGGATCAGCAGCGGCGGCACCGGCGCATCGAGGTAGTGCTGCGCGATGAACGCCTCGAGCACCGGCACCTCGGGGGACATGCGGCCGGAGTCGTCGCCCTCGCCGTCAGGATCCGTCCAGGTGCCCTCCTCCACGTGCGTGGGGAAGTAGGGCCGGTCCCCCAGGTGGCGGCCGCCGCGCACCATCGCGAGGTTGACGCAGGCCTTGCCGCCCTCGACGCGCACGGCCAGCACGTCGGCGTCCTTCGTGGTGACGCCGGTGTTGTCCTCCACCGCCTGCTGATGCAGCACGCGCGACAGCGCGCCGATCTGGTCGCGGATCTCGGCCGCCTTCTCGAACTGCAGCGCTTCGGCGTGCGCCATCATCTGCGCCTGCAGCGCGTCGAGCGTCTCCTGCTCGCCGCCGCGCAGGAAATGTTCCGCGTTCGCGACGTCGCGCGCGTAGTCCGCCTCGTCGATCATCTTCACGCACGGCCCCGAGCAGCGCTTGATCTGGTACAGCAGGCACGGCCGCGTGCGGTTGGCGAAGACGGTGTCCTCGCAGGTGCGCAGCCGGAACACCTTCTGCAGCAGCTGGATCGACTCCTTGACCGCCCAGGCGCTCGGGTAGGGTCCGAAGTAGCGGTGCTTCTGGTCCACCGCGCCGCGGTAGTAGGCGACGCGCGGGAAGCGTCCCGTGACGATCTTCAGGTACGGATAGCTCTTGTCGTCGCGGAACAGGATGTTGTAGCGAGGCGCCAGCGTCTTGATGAGGTTGTTCTCGAGCAGCAGCGCCTCGGCCTCGGAGCGCACCACCGTGGTCTCGAGCCGGGCGATCTTGCCGACCATGTGGCCGATGCGCGTGCCGCCATGGTTCTTGTGAAAGTAGCTCGACACTCGCTTCTTCAGGTCGCGCGCCTTGCCGACATAGAGCACGTTGCCCTGCGCGTCGAAGTAGCGGTAGACGCCGGGCAGGCCCGGCAGCGCGGAAACCTCCTCGAGCAGCCGCTGCCACACCGCGTCGCGGCGGGCTTGGGACGGTTGTTCCTGTTCCTCGGGGATCGACATCGCGGCGGATTATCGATCCGTATGATTCCCGCGCATGAAGTGGGACCTGTACTGCCGCGTCATCGACAACCACGGCGACCTGGGCGTGTGCTGGCGTCTCGCGGCCGACCTGGCCGGGCGCGGCGAGCAGGTGCGGCTGTGGGTGGACGACGCCGCGGCGCTCTCCTGGATGGCGCCACACGGTGCATCCGGCGTCGAGGTGCGGGCCTGGCCACCGGCGCCTGTCGACACGCCGCCGGGCGACGTGGTGATCGAGGCCTTCGGCTGCGAGCTGCCCGGCGACGTTGCCGAGCGCATGGCGGCACAGGCGAAGGCCCCGGTGTGGATCAACCTCGAGTACCTCAGCGCGCAGGGCTACGTGGAGCGCAGCCACCGGCTGCCCTCGCCGCAACGCAATGGCCTGGTGAAGTGGTTCTTTTACCCTGGCTTCACCGTGCGCACCGGCGGGCTGCTGCGCGAACCGGCACTGCTGGAGCAGCGCGCGCAGTTCGATGCGCAGGCTTGGCTCGCGACGCTCGGCATCGCCCGTCGCGCCGGCGAACGGGTGGTGAGTCTGTTCTGCTACGACAACGCGGCGGTGCCGGCGCTGCTGCGGCGCCTGGCCGAGCATGCGACGCTGCTGCTCGCCACGCCGGGGCCGGCCGCACGGCAGGTGCGCGAAGCACTCGGCGACGATCTGGCCATCGGCGAGCTGCGGGCGATCGAGATCCCTTACCTGACGCAGGCCGACTTCGACCGCCTGCTGTGGTCCTGCGACCTCAACTTCGTGCGCGGCGAGGACTCGGCCGTGCGCGCGATGTGGGCCGGGGTGCCCTTCGTGTGGCAGTTCTATCCCCAGACCGAAGCGGCGCACCTGGCCAAGCTGGACGCGTTTCTCGATCTCTTCCTCGCCGAGGCGCCGTCCGACTGGGCGCGCGCCTGCCGCGTGCTCTGGCGCGCCTGGAACGGCGCCGGCGCATGGCCGCACCTGCCGGAACCCTCCGCCTGGCGCCGGCACTGCGAGCGGTGGCGCGACCGGCTCGCTGCCCAGCCCGACCTGTGCACCCAGCTGATGCGGTTCGTCGAGGAAAAGCGCTAGAATTGCGAGCTTTGCGTCCGGCGGGGAGTCCGCTGCGGCGCCAGCGCCCCGGGGCCGCGCGGCCGATGCGTGCGATGCATCCGCCCCGTGCGAGCCGCCCCTCAACACCGGAACTCATCATGAAGATCGCTCAGGAAATCCGCGCCGGCAACGTGATCATGCAGGGCAAGGACCCGATGGTCGTGCTCAAGACCGAATACAGCCGCGGTGGCCGCAACGCTGCCACCGTGCGCATGAAGCTGAAGAACCTGCTCAACAACTCGGGCACGGAAGTCGTCTTCAAGGCCGACGACAAGATGGACCAGATCGTGCTCGACAAGAAGGAGTGCACGTACTCCTATTTCGCCGACCCGATGTACGTGTTCATGGACTCCGAATACAACCAGTACGAGGTCGAGGCCGAGAACATGGGCGACGCGATCAGCTACCTCGAGGACGGCATGCCCGTCGAGGTGGTGTTCTATGACGGCAAGGCGATCTCGGTGGAGTTGCCGACCACCGTGGTGCGCGAGATCGAGACCGAGCCGGCCGTCAAGGGCGACACCTCCGGCAAGGTGATGAAGCCGGCGCGCCTGGTCGGCACGGGCTTCGAGATCTCGGTGCCGCTGTTCGTCGAGAACGGCGACAAGGTCGAGATCGACACCCGCACGCACGAGTACCGCAAGCGCGTCTGACGCGGTCTCCCGCGAGACGCTGCCACGGGCGCCTTCGGGCGCCCGTGTCGTTTCGGCATCATCCGGACCATGGCCTTCGACTTCTCCGCGGTCACCGCGCCCTTCCGCATGCAGCCCGGGCTGCGCGCCCTGGCGCCCGGCGCGCCGCAGCTCAGCCCCAGCCGTCCGGGCGAGCGTGCGTTCGAGGAGAAGCTCGCCGTGCTGGCCGGCCACGCGGGCGAGGCGCTGCTGGCCCTGCCCGGCTTCGACGCCGAGCCGGCCCTGGCCGCCCTGTCGGCCCACGCCGCGGCCGAACACCCCGAGGCCTGGCACGTTGCGCCAGACGGTCGCGTGCACGCGCCGCTGCTGGGCTGGGGCCTGCAGGGCGCGGACCTGCGGGGCGACGGTTCCGACGCGGTCGGCCGCTGTCTGGCGGCCCTGCCTCCGTCGTGGCGGCTCGCGGCGCTGCTGAGCCTGGCGTTCGCCGAGGACTTCGCGGTGATCGACGGCGCCAGCGCGCGCATCCCCTGGCTCGCCGTCTGCCTGCCCTCGCACTGGTCGCCGCGGGACAAGGTCGGACGCCACTTCGCCGAGGTGCACGCCCCGGTCGCGGACAACCGGCTGCTGCTGGCGGCCAGCGATCATCTCGCACGGCTCGTCACCGGAGCGCAGCGCTGGGAACGCTTCGTCTGGACCGTCACGCCCGAGGCACGACTGGACATGCACCCGGCGCGCGTCGGCCAGCCGCGCTGGCCGGCCGAGGGCGATGCACGGTCGCTCGCGGCACAGGCCTGGTTTCGCACCGAGCGGCAGACCTTCATCCCGGTGCCTCGGGCGCGGCTGGCCGTATTCACCATCCACGTCGAGAGCCGCCGCCTGGCCGATGCGGTGACCACGCGCGAACAGGCCGCGGCCCTGCGCGACGCGCTGGCGAGCATGAGCGACGCCGTGCTGGCCTACCGCGGCCTGGGCGCCGCACGCGACCGTCTCGTCGAGTGGCTTGCCGCGCGCGCCGGATGAAGAGCGCGCCCATCGTCGCGGCCGTCATCGAGCGTTCGCCCGAGGGGCTGCCTTGGTCGGCGCAGTTCGGCGACATCTACCACCCGCGCGCGGGCGCGCTCGCACAGGCGCGCCATGTGTTCCTCGCGGGCAACGGGCTGCCGGCACGCTGGCAGGGCCGCGAGCGCTTCGTCATCGCGGAGACGGGGTTTGGCCTGGGCAACAACTTCCTCGCCGCCTGGCAGGCCTGGCGCGAGGATCCGCAGCGCTGTGAGCGGCTCGACTACCTGTCCGTCGAACTGCACCCGCCCACGACCGCCGACCTCGCGGTCTGGCCACGCGACGCGGCCGTGCGACCGCTCGCCGCGCAACTGCAGTCGTGCTGGCCGCCTCTCACCCCCGATCTGCACCGGCTGAGCTTCGACGAGGGGCGCGTCACGCTGCACCTGGCGTTCGGCGATGCAGCGCAGTGGCTGCCCGAATGGGTGGCGCGGGTCGACGCGTTCTTCCTCGACGGCTTCGCGCCCGACCGCAACCCGGCGCTGTGGGATGCCCGCCTGCTGAGAAGCCTTGCGCGACTCGCGGCGCCCGCCGCCACGGCCGCGACCTGGTCGTCGGCCCGCGCGGTGCGCGACGCCCTGCAGAAGGCCGGTTTCGCCGTCCAGAAGGCGGCCGGCAACGGGAGCAAGCGCGACATCACGCTGGCGCGCTTCGTGCCGGCCGCGGCGACGCGGTCGCGCCCGCCCGGGCGTCCGTTCGTGCGCGAGGTCGAGCGTTCCGCCCTGGTGATCGGCGGCGGGCTTGCCGGGTGTGCGGCCGCGTGGGCCCTGGCCGAGCAAGGCTGGCACTGCACCGTGTTCGACCGCCACGCGGAGCCGGCGCTCGAGGCCTCGGGCAACCCGGCGGGCTTGTTCCACGGCATCGTGACGCACGACGACGGCGTGCATGCGCGCTGGCATCGCGCCGCCGCGCTGGCCTTCGCGCCGGTGGCGCGCGCCGCGGTGGGCGCCGGCGTGGCCGGCGCCGTCGACGGCCTGCTGCGCCTCGAGTACGAACGACACGACGTGGCGGCCCTGGACGCGCAGCTGGCGCGGCTGGGCCTGCCCCCGTCCTATGTCGAGGCGCTCTCGGCGGCGCAGGCCTCGGTCCTGGCCGGCGTCGAACTGCAGCATCCCGCCTGGCGGTTTCCCGAGGGTGGATGGATCTCGCCGCGCGGGCTGTCGGCGTGGTACCTGCGAGCGGCCGCCCTGCCGGTGCGCTGGTGCGGGCGGGCGCAGGTCGAACGCCTGGTACGGGACGGCGGTCGATGGTGCCTGCTGAACGCGCAGCATCGCGAACTGGCGCGCAGTGCCACGGTCGTGCTGGCCAATGCCGGCGACGCGCTGCGTCTGCTGGGACGCCCGGACTGGCCCGTCGCACCCGTGCGCGGCCAGGTGTCGATGGCGCCGGCGGCCGGCATGCCGCTTCCGGTGCGGCCGCTGGCCGGTGCCGGCTACGTGCTGCCCGAACTCGCGGGCCAGGCGCTGTTCGGCGCGACGGCACAGCGCGGCGATGCCGACGCGCAGCCGCGCGAGGCCGACCACGCCGAAAACCTCGCGCGCTGGTCGCGTCTCGTCGGGCGCCCGGTGCTGGTCGATCCGCGGCAACTCGTCGGGCGGGTCGGCTGGCGATGGACGGCGGCAGACCGCATGCCGCTGATCGGCGCCGTGCCCGACGAGGCGCTCGGCGGCGTCGGCTCGGCCGATCATCCGCGCCTGTGGCCGCGGCAGGAGGGGTTGTTCGTGTTCACCGCGCTGGGCTCGCGCGGCATCGGCGTCTCGGCGCTCGGCGCGCGCCTGCTGGCGGCGTGGGTCACCGGCGCGCCGGCGCCCGTGGAGGCCAGCCTGATGGACGCCGTCGATCCGGCCCGCTTCGCCGCACGGGCGCGGCGGCGCCGGCTCACTCCGTCTCGGGTTCCGCCGGCCGAGGCGTGACCTCGGCCTCGTCGTCGGGCGGGGCCTCGCCCTCGGCGGGGGATGTCCCGCCCGTCCTGCGCGCGGCCTTCTCGCGCGCCTTCTCTTCCTTCTTGGCCTTCTTCGCCAACTCGCGCTGTCGCTTCTCGTACGAGTAGTTGGGCTTCGCCATCCGCGCTCCATCCTTTCCGTGAAGGATGCCAGGCGGCACCCGATGCCGCGAGGTTACGCGCTTTTTTGCCGCGGCGCGGCCGCGGCGGATCAGAAACCGAGCGTCTTGACGCCCTGCGGCGTGCCCAGCAGGCAGACGCTGGCGCGATGGCGGGCGAAGATGCCCACCGTCACCACGCCCGGCCACTGGTTGATCTCCTGCTCCAGCGTGAGCGGATCCTCGATGCGCAGGCCGCGCACGTCGAGGATGCAGCCGCCGTTGTCGGTGACCACGCCTTCGCGCAGCACGGCCTCGCCACCCAGCGCCGCGAAGCGCCGCGCCACCTGCGAACTGGCCATCGGGATCACCTCGACCGGCAGCGGGAAGCGGCCGAGCGTCTTCACGAGCTTGGACTCGTCGGCGATGCACACGAAGCGCTCGGCCAGGTCGGCGACGATCTTCTCGCGCGTCAGCGCCGCGCCGCCGCCCTTGATCATGTGCCCGCGGTGGTCGATCTCGTCCGCACCGTCGATGTAGACGGGGACGCGCTCGACGCTGTTGCTGTCCAGCACCGTGATGCCGTGAGCGACCAGCCGCTGCGTGCTCTTCTCGCTGCTGGACACGGCACCGGCGATGCGGTTCTTCATCGTCGCCAGCGCGTCGATGAAGAAATTCACCGTCGAGCCGGTGCCGACGCCGACGATGCTGCCGGGTTGCACGTGGGCCAGCGCGGCCTGGCCGACGAGGGCCTTGAGTTCGTCCTGGGTCATGGCGGGGCGAGCGGAGCGGGGGGTTTGCGACAATCGAGGGATTATCCAGGACCCTGCGCATGGCCCTCGTCCCCTACCCGCTCGCCCGCACCCTGCTCTTCGGCCTGGACCCCGAGGATGCGCACGACCTGACGCTCGCCGCGCTGGCGCGCATCCAGCACACGCCGCTGCTGTGCACCGTGGCGCAGACCCGTGTGGACGATCCGGTGAGCCTGGCCGGACTGCGCTTTCCCAACCGCATCGGGCTGGCCGCCGGGCTGGACAAGAACGGGCGCTGCATCGACGGCCTGGGCGCGATGGGCTTCGGCTTCGTCGAGGTCGGCACGGTGACGCCGAGGCCGCAGCCCGGCAACGAGAAGCCGCGCATGTTCCGCCTGCCCGAGGCGCGTGCGCTGATCAACCGCATGGGCTTCAACAACGACGGGCTGGATGCCTTCGTCGCGAACGTCCGGCGCTCGGGCTTCCGCGCGCAGGGCGGCATCCTCGGGCTGAACATCGGCAAGAACGCCGCCACCCCGATCGAGCGCGCGGCCGACGACTACCTGCTCGGACTGGCCGGCGTCTACCCGCACGCCGACTACGTGACCGTGAACATCTCCAGTCCCAACACCAAGAACCTGCGCGCCCTGCAGAGCGACGAGGCGCTCGACGCGCTGCTGGGTGCCCTGCAGGAGCGGCGACAGCAGCTCCACCGCGAGCACGGCCGCGCGGTGCCGATGTTCGTCAAGATCGCGCCCGACCTGGACGAGTCGCAGGTGAAGGTGATCGCCGCGACGCTGCGCAAGAACGGCATCGACGGCGTCATCGCCACCAACACCACGGTCTCGCGCGAGGGCGTGAAGCACCTGATGCACGGCTCGGAGGCGGGCGGCCTCTCCGGTGCCCCCGTGTTCGAGGCGAGCAACCGCGTGATCCGCCAGCTGCGCGCCGAGCTGGGCGGCGGCTACCCCATCATCGGCGTGGGCGGCGTGATGAGCGGGGCCGACGCCGTCGCCAAGCGCGACGCCGGCGCAGACCTGGTGCAGATCTACACCGGCTTCATCTACGCCGGCCCGCCGCTCGTGACCGAAGCCGCCCGCGCGCTCAAGGCGCGCGGCTGACGCCCGGCACGATCAACCCCGATACGGCGTCTCGGAGACGTCGACCGGCACGGCGGCCATGTTCGCCTTGGCGAGCAGCATGCGGGCCGCCTGGGCGTTCAGGAGCTTGCTCGTGCTGGGACCGACCCTGACGCTGCGAATGGGCAGAGGCTGGCGCGTGGCGCGGTCCCCGTGCAGCGCCTGCAGCCGGTAGTAGGGCACCAGCATGCCTCGCGCGACGCGGAAGTCGGGTGCCGGCGGCGAGCGGGCGGGGTCTGGCGTGAAGATGAGGCGCAGTTCCTCCTCCTCGGCGAACTGGGGGTTCTTGAAGGTCGGGATGAAGAAGCGGATCGCATCCGCCGCGCGGCGCGCGCGCATGTCCGGACTGGTGCCCGTCTGCATGCCGAAGAGGATGGCCTCGTTGACGATGTTGCGCTGCTTCGCATCGTCGTAGAACACCGACCACAGCCTGACGAGACCGAAACGCGGCGAGTCCGGCCCGGTGATGAAGGAGAAGCCCGCCGGATCGAAGCCGATCGACACGCCGGTTCCGTTCGCGCCGTACCCGCGCCACTGGCTGAGCAGGTCGCCCCGCTTGCAGAAGCAGCAGATGTAGACCGCCTCGGCGTCGCTGGCCGCGAGCATCGCGCTCAGGCGCTCCAGGCAGGCCTTCTCCGCCGCCTTCGGGCGGTTGGCGAGCCGCTGGGCGATCACCTGGCGGGCGACGCCGTAGCCGTGCGACATCTCCTCGTCGTCGTTGGAGAAGCGCGCGTTCGTCAGCCACAGGTCCTGGTTCACGACGATGCCGCTCAGTCCACCCAGATCCGTGTAGTGGTGGATCTGCTGCAGATCGCGCCGGGTGTAGATCAGGTTGGCGGTGTAGGAACTGACGCGCTCGAGGAATTGCTCCAGGCTCGCGACGTCGAGCATGCCCTGATCAGCTGCCATGGTCACCTCCCGGCCCGTGGGCTCCGGAGGCGACCATACGCCCCGCCGCGCGGCCCGTGCATCCCGACATCGTGGGAGCCGCGGGCTCCGTGCGTCAGAAGCTCACTGCAGCGTCACGCCCGTCTTCGACTGCACCTCTTCGCGCGTCACGCCCGGCGCGAGTTCGACGATCTTCAGGCCGTGCGGCGTCACGTCGAGCACGGCCAGGTCGGTGATGATGCGGTCGACCACGCCCACGCCGGTCAGCGGCAGCGTGCACTGCGGCAGGATCTTCAGGTCGAAGCCGCCGTCCTTGCGGCGCGCCACGTGCTCCATCAGCACGACCACGCTCTTCACGCCGGCCACCAGGTCCATCGCGCCGCCCATGCCCTTGACCATCTTGCCGGGGATCATCCAGTTGGCCAGGTCGCCCTTCTCGCTGACCTGCATGGCGCCGAGGATGGACAGGTTGATCTTGCCGCCGCGGATCATCGCGAAGCTGTCGTGGCTGCCGAAGATGCTCGAGCCCGGCAGCGTGGTGACGGTCTGCTTGCCGGCGTTGATCAGGTCGGGGTCGACCTCGCTGTCGTCGGGGAACGGGCCGATGCCGAGCATGCCGTTCTCGCTCTGCAGCCAGACGGTGATGTTCGGGTCGACGAAGTTGGCCACCAGCGTCGGCAGGCCGATGCCGAGGTT
>Ga0073934_10003408_pt1 | contig 29384 bp, 29 predicted proteins | sample LarsenN4metaG_FD_76834 | JGI IMG/M metagenome (GOLD analysis project Ga0073934, IMG submission 76834) | Hot spring sediment bacterial and archeal communities from British Columbia, Canada, to study Microbial Dark Matter (Phase II) - Larsen... ... | reverse complement strand
GAGCCCACGACGCCGATGGCCGGACCCCCGGCGGTCCGGCCAAGGGCGTCCGATTGGCTGCTCATGGAAATGACCGTGGCCCGCACTCGCGAGTCCACGTTCTGGTTTATCCAGGCGAGGTAGAAAGGGTCATAGGCGACGCTGAGCGCGACGCTGAGGCAGTAGGCCGCCGCGGCCAGCAGGAACTCGCCGGAGAGCGCCAGGACCAGGATGCTGAATACCTGCGCCGCGGTGATGTAGAAGAGGCTGCGCGCGACTGAGGCGTGGCTGGTCATGCTATTGACGCGCGTCCGCCTCACGATCTCGATGGCCGTGATGCTCACCAGCGCGGCGCTCATCCTCACGCCGCCGAACCAGACGACGGGGTCGAGGTCCGGCATCGAGGGGAAGCCCACGTTCTCGTAAAAGTGTGCTACCCAGAGCCGCTCGAACCCCTGGCCGGCCATGCCGTAGAAGCCGGTGATGCAGAACATCGTCAGGAGGAGCGGGCTGCTCCTCACCAGGGAACTGCTGGCGGTGTACGTATCCAGGAGGTGGTGCCAGGCGCGCCTCGTCGCTTCGCGCGGCGGCCTGCGGAAACCCTCCTCCGGCATGGTCAGGGCAAGCAAAAGGCCCAGGCCGATGAAGCAGGCGCCGCCGATCAGCACGGGCACGTTGAGGTCGTAGGTGCCGATAGCCGTGCTGAGCGGAATGCCCGCCACCCAGGAGAGCTTCGTCAGCTGGGTGCTGCGCAGGTAGACCCGGTTCGCCTCTTCCAGGCCGACCTCGTCCGCGATCCACGCCTGCTGGGCGCCGCTGATGAAAGTCCGGCCGGTGCCCCACACCGCGTGTCCCAAAAGGATGGTCTCGAACCGCGCGAAGGCGCCGCTGAGGAGGAAGCCGCCGCCGACCAACACCATGCCGATGATCACCGAGAGCCGCCGGCTGTAGGTGTCGGCCAGGATGCCCGTCGGCATTTCGCTGACCAGGATCATCCCCTGCAGCGCTGCCCCGACGACCAGGAGCTGGACGGGGCCCAGCGCGGCCTCCGTGGTCTGGAAGATGAGGATGACGTTGACGGCTATCGTGTAAAACAGCGCGTCGCCGCAGGTGAGCAGGTAGTATGCGCTGGCGGGGCTCAATCTGCGAAACACTGCGGACATGATAGCCGCGCAAGGCGATTCGTCCATAGAGTGTTATTCGCTTACGTATGAGCAATCGCCAGCGTCAATTCGCCGCCTTGGCGCCATCCGAGGCCCGGGGCCCATTCGTCGATGCTGAAAAGGGGACGGTCGGCCCTATCGAGGCAGGACCGCCGCAGCCAGACTGGGCTGGTGAGGCCGAGCGATGAAGACCTTGCAAGCCGCAGCGCACCGCCGAAGGGCGCCTCTCTGATGGCTGGCGGCGGCGCCGTCGGTTTGGGGTCCCGCGGCGGAACACCCGCGCCCCGTCGCGCCGCGAAAGGTCCGCGATGAGCCGTCTGGAGGCCCGTGACGCTCCGGCCGGGCCGGCCTCGGAGGCGGCCGCCGGGGCGGATTCCGGGCAGTACTCCCCGGCCCAAATTCTCGCCATCTGGGCGGCGGCGGCCGCGCCCATGGCGCTCCTCGGCTGGGTAGCGGCGCCGCTGGTCGGCGACGAGGTCGACCTTGGCGTCGGCGACGAGAACCGGGAGGCATTCGCGCGGGCCGGCTTGCTGACGCTGGGCCTGATCTGGCAGTTCGTGCTCGTACTGGCGATCGTCTTCCGGGAAGAGGGCAACATCCGCTGGGCCACCGTCCGGGCACGCTGCAGGCTCAACGCGCCCCGGGACCCCAAATCGGGTCAGCCGCGGCGAAAGTTGTGGCTGTGGCTGATCCCCCTGCTCGTCCTCGCGGCCTTCATCCAGTTCCTGCCCCTCCAGGCCCTCTGGGGGGCAGCCTTTCCGTTCCTGGGCGAGCCCGACAAGTACAGCTTCAGCGAGATCCTGGATTCAGACCAAAGAAAGGAAGCCCTCGAAGGCGCCTGGCAGGTCGTGGCGCTCTTCGTCGTGCTGGGGGTCTTCAACACCGTCCTCGGCGAGGAGTTGCTTTTCCGCGGCATCCTGCTGCCGAAAATGCAAGGAGTCTTCGGCAGGAAGGACTGGCTCGCCAACGGCCTGCTCTTCGGCTTGTACCATCTCCACCAGCCGTGGGGAATGCTCACGTCGCTCCTGGACGGCCCGCTCTGCTACGCTTGGCCCTCCAGGCGATTTCGCAGCGCCTGGTTCGGGATCATCGTGCATTCGGGCCAGACGGTGTTCTTCATCTTCCTCGCCTTAGGCCTCGTCCTCGGCCTCGCCTGACGGGCTCGGCGGACGGCCATCCCTTCCCGGACGGTCCGGCCCGCTTCGCGGCGCCTTTTCCGGCCGGGATGCTGGGCGTACGATGCCGCCGCACGCGAGGGATTGGCGGTGCCGGGCGGACGGGCCGCCGCCCGACAGAGCGCCTTCCCTGGATTGCGGCGAGGCCCCGCCTTGTGCCCGGCGGTTTGACAGCAAAGGGTGCGCCGCTATCATGAGGAGGAACGCTCCTGGAGAAGGAAGATGCAGATAGACTGGGCGAAGACCATCGAGGACATCTTTGCGAACCAGGTAAGCTGCCCTCGGTGCGGCGTCCTCACGCCACAGCTCGTAGCCGGCTACTCTCGGGCCCCCTGGGCGGCCGACTACGCGCCGCGTTGCCAGAACTGCACCCACAAGGAAGACTGCGAGTCCCGCAAGCTCGTCTTCCTCTGCGAGAACTGCGCCAAGGAACTGCGCCTCCGGGCCCGCCCCGTCGACCAGGAGGGAATGATGACCCTCCTCCTCCAGGAGTGCCGAAAGGACCTGGAGGAGTGCCTGGACTACCTCGCCGAGTACTGGCAGGAAGACCTCGACGTCCCGCCTGAGGACGCCGACGCCCGCTTGGAAGACGTGGCCCCGGACATCTTCGAAGAAGAGACCGCCTGGCGCGCCCGGCTCGAGGAGGAGTACCTCACCTACCATCGCTGGTTCCGCGACCACCACATCCGCATACCCGACCCGGAGTGGCGGTCGCAGTACGTCGAAGAAGTCATCGGCCTCGGCTACACCACCGCCCTCGGCGACTAGCCTGGGCGCCCGCCGGCCTCCGTGCCCGCCTCCAGCCTGCCCGCTCGCGTCCTCATCGCGGGACTGCCGCTGGTCCTGATCGCCCTCGTCGCGGGCGCCGCGGGCTACGCCACCGCGAACCCCGGGACCGAGCCCGTACCGGCGCTCACGCCCCGTCTTGGCGAAGCGCAGGCGCTGCGGGGGCGCATCGAATCGGTGTCCGGCGACGAAATCGCCATCGTCAGCGATGCCGGCGGCACGGTCAGGTTTCGTCTCGCCGCCGGAGCGCCGGTCGAGACTCTCGCCGGCTTCTCGCTCGCCGAGGTCAAGCAGGGCGATTGGATAAACGGCGGCGCCATCCCCCATCCCCAGACGGTCTTTGCCCTGACAGGGTTGGTGGTCGTCCCTGACCCGGTGCTGCCGCCATGACCTCCCGCCTTTCGCGTGAGGCCCGCTTCGCCCTATGGGCCGTCGCCGCCGTCCTGGTCGCAGCCGCAGCCTTCTTCGCGGGCGGGCTGCTGAAGCCGCGGGAGAAGCTGCACTTCGTCTACGACACGGAAGCCGCCGCCTTCGCCGGCGCCGCGCCGATCGCCGCCACGAGCCGCGGCGGGTTCACGGGGTTGGGGGACCTGGAGGCCGGGGCAGCCCGGACCGTCGTCGCCGGCCGCGTGGTTGAGCTGGCCCCCGGCAGGCTCGTGCTCGAGAGCGTCGACGGCGTCCGGACGACGCTGCGTCTCGGCGCGCAGCCCAGGCTCTGGCGCATCGAAGCGGGCGACCGCTCGCTGCTGGTCCCGGGCGCGACGGTCGTCGTCCGCAAGGGCCAGACGGACGGCGAGGCGGCGGCCGTGCTCTTCCTGGGACGTCCCTAGCGCGTGAGGCGGATGACGCGGCTCACCGGCAGCCTAAGGAAGTAGGCTGCCAGCCCCAGCACGCCCACCACGAAGGCGATGCCCACCGCCGCGAAGGCCACGCCGACCGTGTCCCACTGGGTGACGAGGGCGAAGGGCGGCACCACCCGCGCGCCCGTGTCCGTCACGTTGAGAAAAGCGAGCATCGTGTCCGAAATGCGCAGGCCGGCGATGGTGCCGATGACCAGGCCCACTGCCGCGATGAGCAGGTACTCCAGGCCGATCATCGTCACTACCTGGCGCGGCGACAGCCCGACGGCGCGCATGACCGAGACCTCGATCGTGCGGGCCTGGCCGCCGAGGTAGAGCGTCAGCCCGAAACCGAGGGCGAGGACCGCGAAGGCTGCCACAAGGGCCAGCAGGAGGATGCCGCTGCCGCCCGCCCGGACGATGGGGTCCGTGCGGACGTCCTCCAGGATCTCTTCGCGGTCGATGATCTGGCCGCGGGGAATGCCAAAACGGTCGAGGAAAGCGGCTTTCGCCTGGTCGCGGGCGTCCGCGTCCTTGGAGAGCGAGAGCCAGACCTCCGTCGGCCGGGCGTTCGTGTAGCTCTCGCTGGTGACGCCCGCGTAGTAGTACAGGTGCTCCTGGTTGATGATCAAATAGCCCGCGTCCTCGTCGTACATCGTCGGGAAGTAGTCGACCACGCCCTGGACGGTGAGCGGCAGGAGCAGCTTCCCGAATACGAGGTCCACCTGCCCCCCGACCTTCAGGCCCGTGGCCTCCATGAAGCGGCGGCTGGCGAGCGCGGGCAGGGGGACGTTCGGGTCGATGACCTCCAGGCCCCTGATCGGTGCGCCCGTGCCCGTCAGGAAGGAGAAGAGGGCGGCGCCGTTGCCTGAGTGCGCGTTCTGGCCCACCTGGCTGGTCTGGTCCCGGTTGCGAGTAGCCGTCCGGATTACCTCCCAGCGGTAGGAGCCCTCGAAGTCCTCCAGCATCGTCCTAGCACCGTCGGGAGAGACGGCCTGGAGGTCGTCGAAGAGGACGTTCTTGCTGGCGTCGTTCAGGCTCTCCGCCTGGGTCATGACGATGCCGACGATCGAGATCGGGTAAACGACGCCGTCGGAAGGGCGCACGGGCGCCTCCAGGCGGCGGTAGCCTTCGAAGTCCAGCTTGCCGAACTCATGGAACCGGAAGACGCCCGCCGCGTCCACGGTGCGGGCCCAGAGCGTGGTGCTCGGGCGGGCGCCGATTGGATTGACCCAGATCGAAAGCGCCGTCGGCTCGCCGGGGACGGGAATGCCGTGTTGGGCCACCGGCGACCCCAGGATGCGCCGCAGCAGGGTGCGCAAGTCCTCTCCGGCAAAGTCCTCGCGGAACCAGAGGACGTCCGGGGCGCGCTCGGGGTCGAGGCCGAGGACGCCCACCTGGGCGCCGAAGCTCGGCAGGGGGCCGATCGTGTTCGTCGAGCGGATCGCCGTGGCGGCCCGCTCTACCCCCGGGACGTCCTCCAGGGCCTGCGTTACCTCGCTGCTGAAGTCACGGCCGAGATTGCCGAGGCCCGTGAGACGCATGTCCGTCCCCGCAGCGTAAAGGGCCCGCTCTTCCTGGCTGCGGTCGGTCGTCTCGCCGTAGGTTGCCGCGAAAGTGCCGACGGCGGCGGCCATGACCACGAGCAGCGCGAGCTGGGTGTAGCGGGCGGGACTTCTGGTCAGCTGCCAGAACGCCAGCGCGACGCCCGGCCCGGCAGTGGCGCTTACCGCGCGGCCGACGAGGGCGAGCAGGAGCGGCAGGAACCGGAAGAGCAGCGCCCCGATGGCGAGGATCAGCAGCAGGGGCGAGAGCAGCAGCAGAGGATCGGCGGACCAGCCGCCGACGTTCTTCGGGTCGAAGACGCTGCCCTTCTGGTTGAGCTGGAACAGCGCGAACGCGGACACCCCCGCAAGGGCGAAGTCCAGGTAGTAGCGCTGCAGGAGCGACTTGCCCGGCCGGGCGGCGCCGCGAAGGAAGACGACCATCCCCCGGCGCGCGGCGAAAAAGGCCGGGATCACGACGGCGACGGCAGCGATCGCGGCGCCGCCAAGCGCGAACAGGAAAGAGACGGGCACGATCGTGAACGGCAGGAAGGCGCCCCCTGACACCGGTTCGAAAGTCGACGTCTTGCCCAGGGCGGCGATGGCGCCGCTGGCGATGAACGGCGCTACCGCGGCCGCCGCGAGCCCGATCGCGGCCGCCTCCGCCGCCGACATCGCCACGAGCTGAGCGACGGTCGCCCCCCGGCTCCGGAGCATGGCGATCTCCTCCGACCGCCTTTCGGCGAGGAGCATGGCGACGAGGAGGACGTAGTAGACGGCTATGCCGACGACCTGGATGAGGAGGAGCAGGAGCGAGACCTGGTTGAACGACGCCCGGTTCTGGAAGCTCTGAAGCGGCCCGGAAGTGGCCACGTCCGGCACCGCGCCCATGTCCACGATGCGTTCCCGTAGCCGCGTCAGCGAGTCCTGGGCGCGTTTGAGGTTGGCGGAATTCAGCCGGGCAATGTCCACCATGCCGAAGAGCCGGAACTCGGACGGGAACGGGCCCAGCACCTTCGGGACGGCCTGGAAGAAGGACGCCTCCGGCAGTACCACGGGGACGACGGGCCCTTGCATCTCCGTCGCCTCCGGCCGGTTGAAGGAAATCCCGCCCGCCGTCCAGAAGGGGTCGTTGGTGTCGAGCCGCTCCACGATCCCGACGACCGTGAACGTCAGCCGCGCCTCTACGAACGTCTGGGGCGTACAGCGAAAGCGCTGAAGCTCGCGCGCCTGCTCCGGGTCCTGGGTCGGTTCGGGCCGGTTGCAGTCGTCGTACGTGAACGTCGCCTGCAAGCGGTCGCCGACCTTGGCCTTGAGGAAGGCCGCCGCCGCTCCCGGGAGGAGGGCTTCGATTTCGGAGGGGTCGTCGGTGGGCCGCGGCGCCCTGCCGTCCACGAACCGCACGTGACCGTCGAACCCGCTCATGGAGTGCAGGCTCGTGAGCGTCCGGTCCACGGCGGTGGGCGCCGGCTCCCCCTCGCGGGCCAGGGTCATGGGCGGCAGCGCCCCGTAGCGGACCTCGTAGCCGGTGAACCATCCGATCTCCTCGGTGAGCACGCGCGCGAGCTGTCGCTCGCGCTCGGCCGTCGCCGCGTCGCCCAAGGGGACGGGGACGAGGACGAAGCCGTTCCGGCTGGAGCCCCCGATCTGCTCCTGCAGCGACTCGCGGAGGCCGAGGTCGTTCATGACGCGCGTATACACGGGCGAGACCGCCATCAGGGTCGAAGCGACGAGGACGCCGAAGGCGAGGACGGCCAGCAGGCGCCAGCTGGCGACAAGGCGCTCCAGGATGAGCGGGCCGACGCTGAGCAGCCCTTTCACTGCGCCCCGAGTCTAGCACCCACGGGACGGCCGCTCCGCGAAAGACGTCAGGCGGGGACGAGGCTGCGCGCGTCCATCCGCGCGAGCCCGGCTTCGATGGCTGCCAGGAGCGAGTCCAGGTTCCAGCCCCGGGCAGCCGAGACGAGCACCGCCTCCGGGTGTTCGCGCCGCAGGCCGGCCTCCACGTCCTGGGCGGCGCCCAGGTCGCGGCCTGATGAGAGCAGGTCCACCTTGTTGAAGGCGACGATGCGCGGCTTTCCCGCCAAGCCCAGCTCGGCGAGCGTCCCCTCCACCGTCGAGTACTGCTCCTCGGCGTTGGGATGGGTCACGTCGACGAGGTGGACGAGGATGTCCGCGTCGGACAGCTCCTCGAGCGTCGCGCGGAAGGCCGCGACCAGCTGCGTCGGCAGCTTCTGGATGAAGCCCACGGTGTCCGTCATCAGCGCCCGGCGGCCGGAAGGGAGCCGCACTCGGCGGGTCAGCGGGTCCAGCGTGGCGAACAGGAGGTCCTCGGTGAAGACCTCCGCCCCCGATACCGCCCGCAGGAGGGTGCTCTTGCCGGCGTTCGTATAGCCGACGAGGGCGATCACGGGCATTCCCTGGCGCGCCCGCCTGCGGCGGTGGAGCGCGCGCTGCTTGCGCACCTCGTCGATCTCGCGGCGCAGGCGCGTGATCCTGCCGCGCACCAGGCGGCGGTCGGTCTCCAGCTGCGTCTCGCCCGGCCCTCGCGTCCCGATCCGTCCCTCCAGGCGCTCGAGGTGGCTCCACTGGCCCGCGAGCCGGGGCAGCAGATACTCCAGCTGCGCCAGTTCCACCTGCAGCCGCGCCTCACGCGTCTGCGCGCGCCGGGCGAAGATGTCGATGATCAGCGCCGTCCGGTCCAGGACCTTGACCTTGAGCGCGTTCTCCAGGTTGCGCTGCTGCGACGGGCTCAGCTCGTCGTCGAAGACCACGAGCGTGTAGCCGGCTTCCTGCCGCCGGCCAACGATTTCCTCGAGCTTCCCTTTGCCGATGTAGTAGGCGGGATTCGGCGTTTCCAGGCGCTGGACGGCGCGTCCGGCGACTTCGGCCCCGGCCGTATGGGCGAGGAGCGCAAGCTCCTCCAGCGAGGCCTCGGCGTCGAGGCCGTCCTGGCGGCCGCGACGCTCCACGGCGACGAGAAAGGCGCGTTCGGGCTGGGGCGCGGTGGGGATGAGGCCGTCCTCGCGGCGGTCGCCGTCGAGTCGAGCCCTCTGTCTAGGCACACTACGATTTTACCGGATTCGCGCCCCGGCTTTCGTGCGCGCACCGCCTCCCGGCGCCGTTCGCCGCGCGAGAGGGGCCGCGAGGCCGCTAGCCCATCGAGGCCGTGACCGCGGGCTCGCGCTCGCCGGAAGGCACGCTGCGGACCGCGTACATGACGACGGCGCAGGCGAGCCAGGTGACGAGCAAAAGCCAGAGGGTGCTTTCGTACGTCCCCGACCGGTCGTTGACGAAGCCGGCGATCACCGGCCCCACGGCGCCGGCGAAGGTGGTGAAGAACTGCGTCAGGCCCACGATGCTGCCGATGTGGCGGCGGCCGAAGAACTCCGGCCAGACGAGGATCTGCAGGGGCGGGTAACCGCTGAGCGTCATTCCCGTCAGCGCGATCACCATATAGAGGCTCGCGAGGCCCGTAACCTGAATGAGCAGGACGGCAGCGGCCCCCGTCGCCAGCGCCTGGATGATGATCGCCCGCCGCACGGACAGCCTGTCGGCCAGCATCCCCCAGGCGAAGCGCATGCCCAGCGAGAAGAGCCCGTAGACGGAGAGCGCGCTGGCGGCCGTCGCCGAGGAGAAACCGATCTCTTCGATGTAGGGGACGAGCACGACCGTGTGGGTCTGGAGGGCGTAGTTGCCGATGAGGACGCCGCCCAAAAGGAGCCAGAACTGCCAGGTGTGGACGACCTCGCCCAGCCTGTAGCTCCGCTCCGTGGCGGCCGTTACCCGCCCCGGCCGCGAGGGTCCCGCCTGCACGCCGTTATCGGGTTCGAGGCCCACGTCTTCCGGGGCGCGCACGGCCAGCGGCACGCAGGGGAGGAGCAGGACGAGCATGATCGCCGCCAAGGCGGACCAGGCGTCCCGCCAGCCGAGCTCGCTGATCAGGAAGGCGATGACCGGCACCATGATCAAGGCCGAGACGCCGCCGCCGTTCGATGAGAAACCCACCGCCGTGCCCCTGCGGGCGACGAACCACTTTGCGACGAGCGTCGACTGCACCAGGCGCATGCCGGTGTTGCCTGCGCCGCCGATCACGCCGTAGACGAAGATGAACTGGGCCGGCGTCTCTACCCAGCGGAGGGCGACGAGCGCGGCGGCGTCTATGGTCACGCCGACGAGCAAGAGCAGCGGCGGCCCGCCGCGCTTGTCCGCAAGGTGGCCCAAGGCGAAGCCCCCGAACCCGCCGACGATGAAGCGCGCCGCCAGCCCAGCCAGGATGCTGGCGTGGGACCAACCGGTGTCGTCATGGATCGGCCCCACGAAGACGGGCATGCCCCAGTAGGAGATGGCGCCCATGATGAAGACGCCGATGAAGCTGATGTAGACGATGACCCAGCCGTAGAAGAAGGGCAGGCGTCGGGCCAGACGCGCCACCGCCGTGGACTCAGCCGCCGAAACCCGCGCCAATCTCTCGTCTTCTCCTGTGCACCGGCCGAGTCAGCCCTTGCGGGCGGGACGAGGCCGCGAGACGCGCCTCGTCAACTGGCAATGATAGGGCCTCGAGCGGTCAGCCGCGGGCTCGGCCCGGCCGCAGGGGCCTCATTTGCGGTTCGCGCGGCTCCATTCGTGAAGGCGGCGGGCCCCCTCTTCGACCCGGTCGTCCGGCGTCGTGATCGAGAGGCGGACGTAGCCTTCACCGTATTGGCCGTAGCCGGAACCCGGCGTCACGACGACGCCTATGTCCTCGATCAGGCGGGTGGCGAAGTCCGCGGACGTGAAGCCGTCCGGCACGCGGGCCCAGATGTAGAGGCTGGCCTTCGGCGTGTGGACCCGCATGCCGCAGGCCCGCAGGGCCTCCACCAGCCGGTCCCGGCGCCGCTGATAGACGCGATTGTGCTCTTCCACGCAGTCCTGCGGCCCCTCCAGGGCCGTGATCGCCATGCGCTGGATCGCTTGGGCGATGCCCGAGTCCAGGTTGTCTTTTATCCGGAAGAGGGCGTCGATCAGCGTAGGGTTGCCGATCGCCCAGCCGATGCGCCAGCCGGTCATGTTGAAGCTCTTCGACAGCGAGTGGAACTCGATGCCGACGTCGCGGGCGCCCTCCGCCTGCAGGAAGCTGACCGGCTTGTAGCCGTCGTAGGCGACCTCGCTGTAGGGGCCGTCGTGGCAGATGGCGATGTCGTACTTCCTGGCGAAGCGCACCGCCTCCTCGAAGAAGTCCAGCTCCGCGACGGCGCCGGTAGGGTTGTTGGGGTAGTTAAGCCACATGACCTTCGCCCGGCGGGCTACGTCATCGGGGATGGCGCCGAGATCGGGAAGGAAGCCGTTCTCTTCCAGCAGCGGCATGTAGTAAGGTTCGCCGCCGGCGAAGACCGTGCCGCTGGTGTACGGCGGATACCCGGGGTTGGGGATGAGGACGACGTCGCCGGGGTCGACGAGGCAAAGGGCGACGTTGTTGATCCCCTCCTTGGAGCCAAGGAGCGGCTGCACCTCCTTGTCCGGGTCGAAGCTGAGGCCGAAGCGCCTTTCGTACCAGCCCGCCATCGCCCGCCGCAGCTCGGGCAGGCCGTCCGACTCCGGATAGCGGTGGTTGGCCGGGTCCTCGGCCGCCTCATGGAGCGCGTCCAGGATGTGGCGCGGCGTCGGCAGGTCCGGGTCGCCGATGGCGAAAGTGACGATGTCGACCCCCGCGGCCCGCTTCTCGGCGATCTTGCGGCTGATGGCGGTGAACAGGTAGGGCGGCAGCTTTTCGATCCGGCGTGAAAGGCGCATCGTGCTCCCTTGCTTGCGAACTGGCCCGCATAACATCCCACAACGAGTCAGTTCAGAAAAGGGCGCGAGCGGGCAGACGGGCAAGCGGGCAGACGGGCAAACGGGCAGACGGGCAAACGGGCAGGCGGGCAGACGGGCCGTTCCCTGGTTCCCTGGTTCTCTTGGTTCCCTGGTTCTCTGGTCCTCCGGCTCCCTGGTCCCTTGGTCCCGCGCAGGCCGCTATTGCGCTTGCTGGTCCCACTTCAGCTCGTAGAGGCGGACGGGGTCCTCGAATCCGCGCAGGACGATCTCGCCTCTGTCGGCGAAGAGGAAGCCTTTGCCCGCGGCCAGCTCGCGCACCACGTTCGCTAGCACGATCTCGCCGCCCTTCGCCTGGTCCGCGATGCGGGCGGCGAGGATGACCGACGACCCGAAGAGGTCGTCGTCCTCGGCGATGGGCTCGCCGGCGCTGAGGCCAACGCGCACGCGCAAGGGTTCGTCGGCGGTGGCGTTGCGGTCTGCGAACGCCTTCTGGATGGCGATGGCGCATTCCAGGGCGCGGGTCGCGGAGCTGAAGGAGGCCATGAAGCTGTCGCCCATGGTCTTGACCTCGGCGCCGCCGTAGGCTGCCAGCGCCTCGCGGGTGATGATCTCGTGCTCCCTCAACAGCTCGCGGCCGCGTTCGTCGCCGAGGCGCTGCATCATGGCCGTGTGCTGCTCCAGGTCCGAGAAGAGGATGACGCGCAGGCCGCCGATTTCGTGCTCGTGGTCGTGCTCGTGGTGCCATTCCGCCGGGATGGAGACGCGTTCCGGGTTGAGGAAGTCGAGCATCAAGGCGATGCCCTCTTCGTTCGGATAGGGGCCGATCGAGGGTTCCCGGACGACGTCGAGACGCGCGTTGGCGATGCGCGAGGCGAAGAGGCGGGCGTTGTTCTCGCGGGCGCGGGCGCCGAGGCGGTACAGCACGAGCGTCGGGGACTGGATGCGCGGCAGGTATGGAGTCGGGTCGGAGGCCATCAAGGCCTTGTTCATGGCCCGCGCGGAAGCGGCGGTGTGCGTCTCCCGCAGGATCGACTCGATGATCGGTGCGTTGGAGCCGTCCCAGCCGGCGATGATCCGGGCCCGGATGCGGACGTAAAGGTCCCAGTCGGACTCCATGACCGGGTCGATCGCCAGCAGCTGAGACCGGCGCGGCGCGTCCAGGTCGTCCGAGACCGAGTGGCCCTCCCAGACGATGAGGTGGGTTACGCGGTCCGGGTGCTCGGCGGCGTACGCGAAGCTGACGTCCCCGGAGCTCGGCAGGCGCAAGAGCGCGAACCGGTCGATGCCCAGGCGCCCGACCACCGCATCCAGGTCACGGCAGGCAGCCTCCGGGGAGAAGTCGATGGCGTCGCGCTGGGACATGCCCATGCCGCGGCAGTCGTAGCGGACCACGCGCGCGCCGCGGGCGAGGCCTTCGTAGGCCGCGCGGCGGCTGACGATCTGCCATTCGAGCTCCAAGTGGCTGGTCGAGAGGACAGGCGGTATGACCAGCGCGGGGCCTTGGCCCAAGGCCCAATACGCGATGCTGACGCCGTCGCTCGTCTGCGCGTACTGGACGCTGTGCGGCATGCGCCAAGTGTACTCGAATCAGGTCCCGTGCCAGGCCGCGGGCGTCACGCCCGTACCCCCTGCGCCGCCGACACGGCTTGCTTGATGAACGCGTCCTCCTTGGCCTGAGCGCGGCGCGCCATTTCGGTGGGAAAGCCGGTGAAACCGTGGACGCCGCCGGGGTAGACGGCCAGCTCTGCCTCGTTGCCGGCCGCGACCCAGCGCGCGTGCATGAACAGGCTGTCGTCCAGGAGCGGGTCCATGGTCCCGACCGTAAACAGCGCCTGCGGCATGCCGGAGAGGTCGGCGCAGAGCGGCGAGACGTCGGGGTCGTCGCGCTTTTCGGGCGGGACGAAGTGGTCGAAAAACCAGGCCATGACCGGCGTGTTGAGGATCAGGTTGCGTTCGCCCCAGTTGCGCAGGCTGGGCGTGGCCCGCAGGTCGAAGACGCCGTAACCCAGGTTCGCGGCAGCGAACGCCCGCAGGCCGTGACGGTCGCGCAGGCGCAGCAAGGACACGACCGCGAGATGCGCACCGGCGGACTCGCCGGCGACGACGAGGCGGTCCGTGCCGAACTCCGCCGCGGCGTTCTTCGCCAGCCACAGCGCCGCCGCCTCGCAATCGTTGGGGCCGGCGGGATAAGGGTGCTCCGGCGCCAGCCGGTACTCGACGCTGACGACGGCGACGTTGCAGCCGTTCGCGATCGATTCGAGGCGCGGGTCCTGCTGGTCGGCCGCGCCCAGCACCCAGCCGCCGCCGTGGAAGTGGAGGTAGACGCCATCGACGCGCTCCGGGAAGAAGCAGCGCAGCCCGATCTCGCCTGACGGGCCGGGGATTTTGCGCTCGACCGCCGCCTCGGACCTGACGATAGGCCCGCGCCAGCCGCGGCCTTCCTCCCGCGCCCGGCGGACAGCCTGGGGCGTTTGGGTATGCGTGGGCGGCACCTTGGCGAGGAGCTCCTCGAGCTGCGCGTTGAAGGCCGCGGTCTCCGGGTCGATGGCCTCGGCGCGAAAGAGAGCGGGATCGAGCACGGCACGCCTCCTGTTGCGAGTGGCGCCAATTATAGACGAGGGGGGCCGTCCCATGGCTTATGCTGAGGCCGTGCCCGAGTCCCGCTTCCCGCCCGTCGCCCTGCCGGACTCCGCCTTCGCCAGGGCCGTCCAACAGCACTGCCTTTCCTTCCCCGGCGCCTGGGAGGACTACCCGTGGGGCGACATCGTCTGGAAGGTTGGGACGAAGATCTTCTGCTTCCTTGGCGGCAGCGGCAACCTCGCCGGCGTGACCGTGAAAGCCACGCAGGACGATGCGGACGCCCTTTGCCAGATGCCGCACATCCAGCGCGCCCGCTACATCGGCCGGCACGGCTGGGTGAGCGTGACCGTGGCGGACGAGGCCGCCTTGGGCCAGGCCCTGGACCTGATCGACGAGAGCTACAGGCTGGTGGCGGCGCCTTCGCGGCGCCGCGGCGCATCCTAGCCGGCGCCGCGCAGCCCTTGTGCCGCCCCCCGCGCTCGTTTTTCCCGGTTCCTTGCTACTATCGCCGCGTGGGAGTCGCGGTACTGGTCGTCATCCTCACGGTGAGCGAGGGAGAGCTGCGGGTGCTGCTCATCCATCGCAGCGCGGAGCCGTATCAGGCCATGTGGGCGCTGCCGGGCGGCTTCCCCGGCCCCGGCGAATCGCTGGCCGCAGCCGCCGCCCGCAAGCTCGTGGAGGAGACGGGCGTCAAGGACGTGTACCTGGAGCAGCTCTACACGTTCGACGACCTGGACGCGGGAGCCGTTGCCGTGGCGTACTTCGCCCTCGTCGATTCGCGCGTCGCCCGGCTGCGGGACGAGCCGGTATGGGAGCCGCGCTGGTTCCGCCTGCAAGACCTGCCGGAGCTGGCGTTCAACAACCGGGTCGTCATCGACTACGCGGTCATGCGGCTGCGGAACAAGCTGCAGTACACGAACGTGGCCTACAGCCTGATGCCGCCCGAGTTCACTCTCAGCGACCTCCAGGCGGTATATGAGTCGATCTTCGGGCGGGCGCTGGACAAGCGGAACTTCCGGCGGCGCATGCTTTCGCAGGGCATCATCCGGCCGACGGGCAGGACTTTCGCCCGCGGCGCCCACCGTCCCGCCGAGCTTTTCGAGTTCAGCTCCCGCCAACCGATGACGCTATGACCCGCCGGCTTGCCGCCGTCCTCCTCCTGGCGATCGTCATCGCCATCCTGCTCGCCTTCTTCCTGCTCACCGACGAGGCAGAGGGGCCTTCGGACGCGGGCTTCCTGCCCCCATGCCCCGGAGCCGCCTGTCAGGCGCCAAGTCTTGCTTGACAGGCCTGGCGGTCGCTGCTACGATGCGGGTACTTAGTGTCATTGTGACACTAAGTACCCGCAATGGCGGCGTCCCCCGCGGCGCCAGCCCGCAGCCAGGAGGCAGCCATGGCCTCGGCCCACGAAGACTTCATCCCGGTAGCAAGCGCGGCTTCCAGCCTGGCGGGCATCGCCTGCGAGACGAACACCGGCCTGGAGACCGTGCCCCTCTCGCGAGAGACGTCCTTCGCCTACTGGCAGCAGGACATTCCGCGCGAATATTGGGACCTGGACGCGCGCCAACTGGTCGACCGCGTCGCCGAGGCGCGGCGGAAGCTTGGCCGGCGCCTCATCGTCCTCGGCCACCATTACCAGCGCGAGGACATCATCCAGTTCGCGGACTTCCGCGGCGATTCGTTCAAGCTGGCGCAGTGGGCGGCCCAGCACCCTGAGTCCGAATTCATCGTCTTCTGCGGCGTGCACTTCATGGCCGAAGCCGCCGACATCCTCAGCGCCCCCCACCAGAAGGTGGTCCTCCCGAATATGGCGGCCGGCTGCTCCATGGCCGACATGGCCGACCCGGAGGACGTCTACGCTTGCTGGGAGGAGCTCGAGGAAGCCGGCATCGCCGGGAAGGTCGTACCGGTGACCTACATGAACTCGGCGGCGTCGCTGAAGGCGTTCTGCGGGCGCCACAACGGCATCGTCTGCACGTCGAGCAACGCGACGGCCGTGCTGAAGTGGGCGTTCGAACGCGGCGAGAAGGTCCTGTTCTTCCCGGACCAGCACCTCGGTCGCAACACGGGCGCGAAGATGGGCATCCCGCTGGACCGGATGAGCCTCTGGAACTACAACCAGCCCTTCGGCTCGCTGGGCGGGATGACCCTGGAGGAACTGGAGCGCTCCCGCGTCATCCTCTGGCAGGGCCACTGCTCCGTCCACCAGCGCTTCACCGTCGACCAGATCAACGCCGCCCGCGCCAAGTACCCCGACATCCACGTCGTCGTTCATCCCGAGTGCCGTTACGAGGTCGTGCAGGCGGCCGATTCCAACGGCTCGACGGAGTTCATCGCCCGGACGATAACGGAGGCGCCGCCGGGCTCGAAGTTCGCGGTCGGGACGGAGATCAACCTCGTGAGCCGCCTCGCGCACGAGAACCCGGACAAGCTCGTCTTCTGCCTGGACCCCGTCGTCTGCCCCTGCAGCACGATGTACCGCATCCACCCGGCGTACCTGGCCTGGACGGTCGAAGAGCTGGCGGCGGGCCGCATCGTCAACCAGGTGCGCGTGGACGAGGAGACGGCGCGCTACGCCAAGATCGCCCTCGACCGCATGCTGACGGTCGTGTAGACGCGGACGCCTTCGGAGGCTCCGGGGCGCGTCTCGGCGGATGGCCGCGATCTCCTGCCGTGCGCCGTGAAGCGTCTCGACGGAAGTGTCCTGCTTCGCGGCGAGGCGCCGGGCGGCCACCGGCCCCTAACGCACCGTGAACTTCCAGCCGGTGGGCAGGGTCTCCGGGGCCGCCGCGGGCTCGAGGGTAAGCGAACAGTCCGCATGCGGCGCCGAGACCGAGAGCGTCGCCTTGATGTTCCGGCCGAAGATCGTCCGGCGGTACCAGGTCACCGGCACCACGCCGGAGGCGTCGGTCTCCCGGACGATGCGCTTGGCGTCGTGGCCGGGCTGCAGGCTGCCGTCTCCTTCGAGGGAGATGGTCAGTTCCTCCGCGGCGACGGGCTGGCCGGAACGGGTGAGGGTTGCCTTGTAGTGCAGCCGGGACGTCGCGTCTCCGGCTTCGACGAATATGGGCACGCTGACGCTGGACACCAAAGCCTCCTGTTGTCTAAGCGCGGCGCGCTCCCGGGAGCCGCGCCGCCGAAAACTCAAGAGCCTTCAGGGCTCACGCCAAGGTGTTTCTGGCGAGCAAATCCTATAAACGGGACGGAGGGGCCGTCAACGGAGGGCGCAGGCGCAGAGAGCGGAGGGGCCTACGCGCTCCCGGCGTTGGGCGCGGCGCCGTCCCTGAGGTCGAGGCGGTAGCCGTAGGCGTAGACGCCGGAGCGCGGGACGAAGTCGAAGCCTTGGTCGCGGACGAAGCCCATGCGCTCGTACATGCCGCGGGCAACGTCCATCCACTCCGTGGTGTGCAGGCCGAGGGTTGAAATGCCCAGTGCGCGGCAGCGCGCGATGCACTCCTCCACCAGCGCCCTGCCGATGCCGCGGCCGCGGTGCTCCGGCAGCACGGCGAGGCGAAGCATCCCGGCCCAGTCCGGCGGCCATTCCCCCTGCCCGGAAAGCGACCCGTCCGGGTAGAAAGTCACCGAACCCACCGGCCGTCCGCTTGCCTCCGCGACCAGCACCTGCGCCTTCTCCAGGTGGCCGTCCATGCGGCCCAGCATCTCGAAGTAGCGCTTCCAGGCATCCGGCGGGTAGCTGGCCTCATACTGCGCGTACGAGGCCTGCACCAGCCTCCCCAGGGCTTCCGCTTCGGACGGCGCCGCCTCCCGGATGACGAGGTCGAAAGCGCCCGGCTTCGACTCGGCAGTCACACGCCCATTATGCGCGATTGTTGCCGCGCCCGCGCTGCCGTACTGTAGGGCCGCCGACATCCCTCAGCGCCGAGAAAGGACCGCCATGGCAACCCAGCACATCAACCCAGAAGCCGTCTCCAAGCCTAACAACTACACGCACGTCGTCGCCGCCGAGGGCCGGCGCATCGTCTTCGTCTCCGGCCAGGTCGCCATCGACAAGGACGGGAACGTCGTCGGCAAGGGAGACCTGGCCCGCCAGGCGGAGCAGGTCTTCGAGAACTTGAAGGCCTGCCTGGCCAGCGCAGGCGCGACCTTCGCGGACGTGACCAAGATGACGACCTTTATCGTTAACTACCGGCCGGAGCACCGGACGATGATCGCCGACCTGCGGCGCCGCTACCTGCCGGCTGACAAGCCGCCCGCCAGCACGCTCCTCGGCGTCCAGTCGCTGGCAACCCCCGACATCCTCATCGAGATCGAGGCGACGGCGGTCTTGCCCTAGCTCCCGGACGCCCCGCCGCTATCCGCCAGGGCGTGGGGCGTGCTCGATGCCCACCTCTCTCGGGCGGGCGACGGCCCGGGCCGGGCCTCTACGGGCGGGGCCGGGGCGAAACCACCACCTCCCGCGTCACGGCAAGCGGCCGCCGCAGGCAATCCAGGATCGAGCTGTAGCGGTCTGCCATTTCCACCATCTCCCGCAGGCGCGCTTCCGGCGCGTCGCTTTGGAGCTCGACCTTGTAGCGGACGGCCGACCAGCCTGGCGGCACCGCGTCATCGACGCCGAGGATGCCCCGGGCGTCGTAATCGGTCTCGACCGTGACGGCGACGCCGTGCAGCGGCACGTCCAGGTGTGCCGCCCAGAAGACGTATCCCATTGCCAGGCAACTGCCAAGGGCGGCGCGGGCGAAGACGCCGGGGTCCGGGCCCAGGCCCGCGCCGCCGTCATCGGGCATTTCGTCAGCAACGAGCTGCCAGTGGCTGTCCCTGACGTCGCAGGTCACGCCGTCGCGGACGGCCGTGTAGGTGACCGCCGTGCCGATGCCGTCCTGTGGGTGCTTGCGGATGTGCTCCCTGGCGCCCTCGAAGATCGCTTTGATTTCCGACATTTCGCCTCCCTGGTCCTGAGCTTCCGAAGTCGCGCCTGCCGCCTCGGAGGCCGAGGCGGCCTAGGGTTCGACCTCCGCCACCATTTCGACCTCCACCGGCACGCCGAGAGGCAGGCTGCCCATGCCCACGGCCGCGCGGGCGTGCTTGCCGGCCTCGCCGAAGACGGCTGCGAGGAGGTCGGAGGCGCCGTTCACCACCTGGGCGTGCTCCGTGAAGTCCGGCGCGGCGTTCACGTAGCCCGTGACCTTCACAACCCGCCGCACGCGGTCCAGGCTGCCGACCTCCGCCTTGAGCCGCGACAGCAGGCCGATGGCGCAGAGCCGGGCGGCTTCGTACCCGTCCGCGACGGATAGGCCGGCGCCGACTTTGCCGGCCGGCCGCGTGCCGTCCGGCCGCACCGGCACGACGCCGGACACGAAGACCAGATTGCCGGTGCGCACCGCGGCCACGTAGTTGCCCACGGGCGGCGTGGCCGCCCCGATTTCGATCCCCAGTTCCTTCAGCTTCTGTTCCGCGCTCATGCTGGAGATACTAGCAGCGCCGGCGCCGCCGGAGGACGGGCGGCTCCCCCGCCCTTCGGCGGGGCCGCTTCCCTAGCCCCGGCGCAGCCGGCCGGCGCTCAGGAGCGCGTCCAGCTCCTGGATGCCTTCCCGCACGTAGACGTCATCGCCGATGTCGAGGCCGTGGAGGACGCCGAGCAGCGGGTAGCGCACGTCCAGGAACCGCAGCTCCGGCATCATCCGGGCAAGGGCCCCGCCGTCCACTCCCGCTTCCCGCAAGCAGGCCGGCCGCTGCGCCTCGATGCCCAAGACATCGAAGCCGAAGGCCGGCAGCCAGAGGTCCAGCGCGGGGCTGCTGACGGCGGCGTCGCCGAAGTCGATGACGCCGCACAGGCCGCCGCTGCGGGCGTCGATGAGCGTGTTCACCGCCAGGTCCGTGTGGACGAAGACGGGCTCGAAGTCGAAGCTGGCGCCGTCCTCGAGGTAGGCCTCGTAGACGGCTGCCACGCGGCCGCGCGCCTCGCGGCCGATGAGCGGAAAGGCGCGGCGGACGACGTCCTCGTAGTGGCGGGCGCGGTCCTCGCGCAGGCGGCGGCCGTCGAAGACGGGGACGCCGGCGCGCAAGGCCTCGTCCGTGAAGGCCCGCAGCTCGCGCAGGAGCCTGCCGAACTGCCTGCCGAAGCCCTGCGAGGGACGCCGCGACGCGTAGACGACGATCTCACCCGGCAGGAAACGGTGGAGCGCATAGGGGAGCCCGCCCGGCCCGCCTTCGGAGCAGACCTCGGTCACGGCGATCGGCGCCGAGACGCGCTCCGCCAGCCGGGGCGTGATCGCGCGCTCGATGCGCAGCGATTGGCCGCTGGTCCGCCCTCCCAGCTTCCAGGCGGAGGTGCCTTCGCGTTTCGGGAAGCGCAGCACGCGATCGCCGGCGCGGAACGCCCAGAACTCCCAGCCCTCGGCCAGGAAGGATACCGGGGCTTCGGCCAGGTGGGGCGCGGCGGCGCGCCGCGCCTGGCGCACGGCTTCGTCCGTGGGGCGGGGGTGCTCCATGGCCTCAGCTTACGGCCGATCCCTCGCCAGCGCCGGAGGCAGCTTCGAATTGACATGCCGCCGGCCGGCGCGTAGGATGGGCGCTACTTAGTGTCATGAAGACACTAAGTAGCGAGGTAGAGCCACGCCGCGCCGCTTCGACTACGTCATCGTCGGCTCCGGGATCGCCGGGCTCTACGCGGCCCTGATGGCGCGCGAGCACGGCAGCGTGCTGGTGCTGACCAAGGGCAGCATCGACGAGGCCAACACGAAGTACGCGCAGGGCGGCATCGCCGCCAGCGTCGGCCCGGACGACAGCCCGGACCTCCACTTCGAAGACACCGTCAAGGCCGGCGCCGGCCTCGTCAACACCGAAGCCGCCCGCATCCTCGCCGAAGAGGCGGCCGACCGGATCGCGGACCTCGTGCGCTTCGGCGTCCCGTTCGATAGCGTGGACGGCGCCGTGGAGCTCGGGCGGGAAGGCGCCCACAGCCGCAACCGCATCCTCCACGCCGGCGGCGACTCCACCGGGGCGCACATCGAGCTCACGCTGAGCGAGGTCGCGCAGCACTCCAACGTGACGATCCTGGAGCACAGCCAGGCAGTCGAGGTCCGCGTCGAGGACGGGGAAGCGAAGGGCATCGTGGCCCTGGACGCGCGCACCAACTCCCAGGAGGAGTTCGAGTGCGCGCACCTGGTGCTGGCCACGGGCGGCTGCGGCCAGCTCTACCGCGTCAGCACCAACCCGCCGGTGGCGACGGCGGACGGCGTTGCCCTTGGCTACCGGGCCGGGGCGGAGATCATGGACATGGAGTTCATCCAGTTCCACCCCACGGCCCTGCGCCTGCCCGGGGCGCCCGTGTTCCTGATCTCGGAGGCGGTCCGAGGCGAAGGCGGGCTGCTGGTCAACGTCCACGGCCGCCGGTTCATGCAGGACTACGACCCGCGGGGCGAGCTTGCCCCCCGCGACGTCGTCGCCCGCGCCATCGTCGCTGAGATGGCGAAGACGGACAGCGACCGCGTCTACCTGGACGTGACCCACCTGCCCAGGGAGCGGACGGCCGCGCGGTTCCCCCAGATCATGCGCTACTGCGCCCAGCATGGACTAGACATAACGAAAGAACGCATCCCCGTCTCGCCGGCGGCGCACTACATGATGGGCGGCGTCAAGACCAACGCCTGGGGAGAGACGAACGTCGCCAACCTGTACGCCGCGGGCGAAACGGCCTGCACCGGCGTGCACGGCGCCAACCGGCTGGCGAGCAACTCGCTGCTGGAGACGGTGGTGTTCGCGAAGCGGGTGGTGCAGCGCACGCTCGCCCCCGCGCGGCGGCCGCCGCCGCCCAGCGAGGGCGCCGTGCGCCTGCCCGATCCCGGTGAGGAGGCCCGGCGGGCCGGCGTGTACCGGCCGCCGGGCGGCGACCTGCCCCGCATCGGCGCGCCGGCGCGGGCGCTGCCTTTCGCGGAAGCCGGCCTCAGCCTGGCCAGCCTGCAGGCCCTGATGTGGGACAAGGTGGGCATCGTCCGGGACGGCGCCGGGCTTGCCGAAGCGTCGCTGACGCTCTCGATGTGGCAGCGGTCGATGCCCCCGCCTACGGACCGTCCCTCGCACGAGCTGGCCAACCTCCTCCTCGCGGCCCGCCTGGTCACGGAAGCGGCCCTGATGCGCCGGGAGAGCCGCGGCGCCCACTTCCGCACCGATTTCCCGGAGACGCTGGACGCCTGGCGCCGTAACATCGTCTTCAGGCGCGACGCGTGACCGATACAGGCAGCGACCAGGACGCACGCCCCGATGACGTTCCCCGGGTTCAGGCCTCGAGCATGAACGATCGCCTCGACCCGGAGCTGGTCAGGCGCGTCGTCAGGGCGGCCCTCGAGGAGGACGGCGCCTTCAACGACGTCACCACCCTGGCGACGGTCCCTCCCGGCCAGGCCGGGCGCGGCGTCTTCCTGGCGAAGGACGCCGGCGTCCTCGCCGGGCTCCCCCTGGTGCAGGCCGCGTTCGAGGCCGTCGACCCCGGCATCCGCCTGCGGCCGTTGCTGCGGGACGGCGCCCGCCTCGAACCGGGCAGCCGGATCGCCACGGTCGAGGGACCGCTGGCCCCGATCCTTTCCGCCGAGCGCGTGGCCCTCAACTTCCTGCAGCGCCTGTCCGGCGTCGCTACCGCCACGCGGGCGCTCGTCGATGCCATCGCTGGGCTGCCGGCCCGCGTCGTCGATACGCGCAAGACGACGCCCGGCCTGCGGGCGCTGGAGCGCTACGCCGTCCGCGTTGGCGGCGGCCACAACCACCGCTTCAACCTCGCCGATGGCGTCCTGATCAAGGACAACCACCTCGCCGCGGCGCGCTCGCGCGGCTTGGGCGTCCGCGAAGCGGTCGCCGCCGCCCGCGCCGCCGCGCCGCACACGCTGCGCGTCGAAGTGGAGGTCACGAGCTTCGAGGAGGCCGAGGAGGCCGTGGCGGCGGGCGCGGACGTCATCCTCCTGGATAACATGGACCCGGCGGGCATGGCCCGGTGTGTGAAGATGATCGACGGGCGGGCGCTGACGGAGGCCTCCGGCGGCGTGACGCTGGCCAACGTCCGCGCCATCGCCGAGAGCGGCGTCGACATCATCTCCTCCGGGTCCGTTACCCACTCCGCCCGCGCCCTGGACGTCAGCCTGGAGGTCGAGCCGTCATGACGCGCCTCCCCCAACATTCCTTGTCCGGCGTATGCGGCCGCCGGTCCGTCGCCCATGCCTGAGGTGCTCATCCTTACGGGCCCTCCCTCTTCGGGAAAGTCGACCGTGGCGCGGGCCCTGGCGGACCGATACGACCGCGTCGCCCACGTGGAGGTGGACGTCCTGCGCCACTTCGTCACGCCCACAGGCTACGTTTCGCCGGGCAAGCCGGGCTTCGAACGGCAGAAGCGGCTGGCCATCCGCAACGCCTGTGGGCTCGCCGTCAACTTCCTGGCGGAGCGCTTCGCCGTCATCGTCGACGACGTCGTCGCGGACCGGGCGGCGCTGGAGCTGTACTTGGATGGCCTGCGGCCCGGCGGCGCCCCCGTCCACTTCGTGCGGCTGATGCCGCGCCTGGAGGCCTGCCTCGCCCGCAACCGCGAGCGGCGGGAGGGGCGCATGCCGCAAGGGCGGGTCGAGGCCGTCTGGCGCGAGTTCGAGCGCGCGGGTGAGTTCGCCGGCTGCACCGTCGACAGCTCCGGCCTGACGGCGTACGCCACGGCCGATAGGCTTCAGGCGCTGACTACGTCGGGCGAGAGCATCGTGTGGAGGCCGGACGCTGCGGGACCGCCTGGGGGCGCGGTGGAGGTCGTACCGTTCGGCCCGGAGCACCGTGAGTGGGCCGCCGGCCTCATCCGGCAGCATTTCGGCTCGGAGCGGATGGTGTCGCGCGGCCGCCTGTACGATACGCTGCGCCTGCCGGGCCTGGTGGCGCTGGTTGACGGGCAGCCCGCTGGCCTCGCCCTCTACAACGTCGAGGGCGAGAGCTGCGAGCTCGTGACCTTGGCGAGCAGCATCGAAGGCCGGGGCGCCGCAACCGCCTTGATCGAGGCGCTGCGGAAGCACGCGGCGGCGCTGGGCTGCCGTCGCCTCTGGCTGATCACGACGAACGACAACACGCCCGCCATGCGTTTCTATCAGCGCAGGGGCTTCCGGCTCGCGGCCGTCCATCCCGGAGCCGTGGAGGCATCGCGGCAGATCAAGCCCGAAATCCCCCGCCTGGGGCGCGACGGGATCGAGATCCGCGACGAGGTGGAGTTCGAAATCGGCCTCGGCGAAGCCGGTTGACACCCCGCGGCTATTTCGCCCGCCGGGGCCTGTCGAGATCGTCGCTGTCGAGGACGAGGGTCACCGGGCCGTCGTTGAGCAGATCGACCTCCATGTAGGCGCCGAACCGCCCCCGCGCGACGCGCACGCCCGCGGCCTCCAGCGCCCGCGCGTAGGCCTCCACCAGGGGCTCCGCGGCCTCCGGGCGGGCGGCGTCGTTGAAGCTGGGGCGGCGGCCGCGGCGGATGTCGCCGTAGAGGGTGAACTGGCTCACGACGAGCGCCTCGCCTCCGGTCTCGACCAGCGAGCGGTTGAAGCGGCCTTCGCCGTCCGGGAAGATGCGCAGCTCCGCCGTCTTGGCCGCCAGCCGCCGCGCCTCCGCCTCGTCATCGCCTTCGCGGACGCCGACGAGCGCCAGCAGGCCGGGCCCGATGGCGCCGGCCTCCTCGCCCCCGACCGAGACGGTGGCGTGCTTGACCCGTTGCAGGACGATGCGCAACCCAACGCCCTCCCGCAAAGCAGTATGCCGCCGGCGGGCATCGGGACAAAAGAAAGCGGCCCGCCTGTGGCGGGCCGCGCTTGTCCTTGCTGCGACGCGTCAGTCGGCGGCAGACGTGTCTGGGGTGGAGGTCGAGGACGTCGTCGTCGCGGCAGCGGGCTTGGCGTCGCTGCCGTCCTTGGCGTCTGAGGAGGCGCTGGAGTAGCCGTTGTCGGAGAGCGTGGCCTGGTGGCCCTTGCGGCTATCGGTGATGTAGAAGCCGCTGCCCTTGAAGACGATCGGCGGCGGGTGGAGGAGGCGCTTGGCAACGCCGCCGCACTTCGGGCAGGTCTGGCGCGGGGGCGCGTCGAAGCCTTCCCGGACTTCGTATTCATGGCTGCAGCTTGCGCACCTGTAATCGTAGAGCGGCACTTTCAGGCAGACCTCGCTGTCGTTTCAGATCGCGGCTGCTCGCAACGGAGCAGCCGCTACGGGGAGTCTAACCCGCGGGCTGACGTCTGACAAGGTCGATCTTAGCACTCAGGCGCCTGGAGTGCTAATCCTGCGCCAGTCCCGCCGCCCGCTCCGCCGCGGCCACGGTGTTCGCCAAAAGCATCGTCACCGTCATCGGCCCGACGCCTCCGGGGACGGGCGTGATCCAGGATGCCACCTCCTTGACGCCCTCGAAGTCGACGTCGCCGACCATGCGAAAGCCGCTCTTCCGCGTCGGGTCCGGCACCCGGTTGTTGCCCACGTCTATGACCACGGCGCCCGGCCGCACCATCTCCGCCGTCACGGCGTTCGGCACGCCGGCCGCCACCACGAGGATGTCCGCCTGCCGCGTGTGGTAGCCCAGGTCCCGCGTGCCCGTGTGGCAGACCGTGACCGTGGCGTTTGCCCCCTTCGCCTTCTGCACGAGCAACGCCGCCAGCGGTTTCCCAACGATGTTCGACCGGCCGACGATGACGACGTGCTTGCCGTCCGGGTCGTTGCCCGTCCGCATCAGCAGCTCGACGACGCCGTTCGGCGTGCACGACTTCGGCCCCGGCATGCCGATAAGCATGCGGCCGACGTTGTACGGGTGCATGGCGTCGGCGTCCTTCTCCGGGTCGATGGTCAGGGCGACGGTGTTGGGGTCGATGTGCTTCGGCAGCGGCAGCTGCACGATCATGCCGCTCCAGCGCGGGTCCGCGTTCAGCCCGCGGACCAGGTCCAGGAGCTCCGTCTGGCTGGTGGACTCCGGCAGGTTGATCGTCTCGTTGCTGAGGCCCGTCTCCTCGCAGGCCTTGGCCTTGCTGCGCACGTAGGAGATCGAGGCCGGGTTCTCGCCGACGATGACGAAGGCCAGTCCGGGGTCGAAGCCCTTGGCGCGGAGGCGGGCGACGCGTTCGGTGAGCTCGGCGCGGATCGCCGCGGAAACAGCCAGGCCGTCGATAAGCTGGGCGGTCATGAGCGCTCCTCGGATGCTCTGCTTTGGACGATTATCGCCGCTCCCTCGCGTTTGTGTCGAAGTACGCCGGCCACGAAAGCCGCGCCGTCCCTTTGTTGAGGCAGCACCAACGGCTCCTGCCCCGCCGAAGGCCGCGCTATCATCCTGGGGATGGCCTCCCTGGCAGCCGGCATCGACGCCGTCGAGATCGACCGGGTGGAGAAGGTGCTGGCCCGTCACGGCAAGCGCTTCCTGCATCGCGTCTTTACGGACCTGGAGGTCGCCTTTTGCCGCGGCCGCGTCCGCGAGCTGGCGGTCCGGTTCGCGGCCAAGGAGGCGATGATGAAGGCGTTGGGGACGGGCGTGCGCGGCGTCGGCTGGCGCGAGATCGAGATCCTGCCGGACCGGCGGGGGAAACCGCTCGTCTATCTGCACGGCCGCGCCAAGGCCCGGGCGGAGGCCATCGGCCTCGGCCAGCCGGAGGTCAGCCTCACGCACGGGGAGCAGCTTGCCCTCGCCTTCGTGGTGGCGCCCTGCGAGCCGGCGATCGACTACGACGACGCCCGGGCGGCGCTGGTGGAGCGCCTGGTGAAGCGGGGGTTGCTGTGAAGGCCCCCCGCCCCCACCCCTCCCCCGAGTGCAGAGGGCAGAGTGGCAGAGTGGCAGAGTGGCAGAGGGCAGAGTGGCAGAGTACAGAGTGCAGAGGGCAGAGGGCAGGGTGCAGGGTGCAGAAGACAGGGGCAAGGGGAAGAATGAGGCCCCGTAACCGCAGGACGCCTTATCCTCCTCCTGCCACGCCGGCGTCGTGAAGCTGGTCACGTCCGCCCAGATGCGAGCCATCGAGGCGGCGGTCTTCGCGTCCGGCGTCACGCCGGCGGCGCTGATGGAGACGGCAGGCCTGCGCGTGGCCGAGGCCGTCCGCGGCCGCCTCGGCGACGCGCGCGCGAGGCGGATCGCCGTGCTCGTAGGGCCGGGCAACAACGGCGGCGACGGCCTGGTGGCCGCCCGTCATCTCCACGACTTCGGCGCCGATGTCAGCGTCTACCTGCTGGCGCCGCGGCCCGCGGACGACCCCAACCTGGAGCTCGTCAGGCAGCGCGATATCGAGGTCCTGGAGGTGGACGAGGCCGCCGTGGAGGCGCGGTTGCGCCCGGACCTGTCCCGCGCCGACGCCGTCATCGACGCGGTGCTCGGCACCGGCCGCCAGCGGCCGCTGGCAGGCGCGATGGCTGCGGCCCTGCAGGCGACGCGCCTGCGCCGCGGCCTCCTGTTCGCGCTCGACCTCCCCTCGGGCGTCGACCCCGATTCCGGCGAGGCGCAGGCCGCGGCCGTCGCGGCGGACGTGACCCTGACGCTCGGCTTTTCGAAGCTGGGGTTGCATCTGCTGCCGGGCTCGGCGCACGCCGGCCGCGTGGAGGTGCTGGATATCGGCATCGACCCGGCGCTGGCCGCGGACGTGAACACGGAGCTGATGACGCCGGACTGGGCGCGGGAAGCGCTCCCGGACCGGCCGTTGGTCGCGAACAAAGGGACGTTCGGGCGGGTGCTGGCCGTCGCCGGGTCGGAGAGCTACACGGGGGCCGCGGCGCTTGCCTGTCTCGGGGCGCTGCGGGCCGGCGCCGGCCTGGTGACGCTCGCCTGCCTGCCGGCCGTGCGCTACGCGGTGGCGTCACGCCTGGCCGAACCGACCTACCTCGTCCTGCCGGCGGGCGAGGATGGCCCTGCCCCGGCGGCCGCGGACGCCGTCGCGAAGGCCCTGCCCGCCTACGACGTCCTGCTCGTCGGTCCGGGCTTGGGCCTCTCGGAAGGCGCCAAGGCGCTCGTCCGGGAGCTGCTCTCCTCGGAGGCGGTCGCCCCTCTCCCCGTCGTCATAGATGCCGACGCTTTGAACTCGCTGGCGGGGCTGCCGGGCTGGCACCGTCGCCTGCGCTGTCGCGCCGTGCTGACGCCCCATCCCGGCGAGCTCTCGAGGCTCACGGGCGCGAGCGTGGCCGAAATCCAGGCGGGCCGCGTCGACCGGGCGAGGGAACATGCCGGCGCCTGGAAGCAGACGCTGGTGCTGAAAGGGGCGCAGACCGTGGTCGCCGCCCCGGACGGCAGCGTGCGCCTGAGCCCGTTCGCCAACCCTGCCCTGGCGACCGCGGGCACGGGCGACGTGCTCGCCGGCGCGATAGCCGGACTGGCGGCCCAGGGCCTGGACCCGGCCGAGGCCGCGGCGCTCGGCGTGTATCTGCACGCGGCCGCCGCCGACGTCTATGAGGCCGAGTACGGCGCCGCGGGCCTCCTCGCCAGCGAGGTGGCAGCGGGCATCGCCCGCGCGGCCGCGAAGCTGAGACGGGGGGAGGCGTAGGCCAGAAAACCAGAGAACCAGAGAACCAGAGAACCAGGGAACCGGAGAACCGGAGAACCAGAGAACCAGGGAACCGGAGAGCTAGGGGGCGGGACCGTTCTTGCCGGTTTGCCCGTCTGCGCGTTTGCCCGTTGGGGGGAAGTGGGGAGGGGTCTGGCGGAGGGACTGGGATTCGAACCCAGGACCCCGGTAACCCAGGGTAACCGCTTAGCAGGCGGCCGCACTAGACCACTATGCGATCCCTCCGCGGCCTTCATTTTACCGCAGGCGTAAAAGCCGCGGCAGCCGCGAAACACCGCGTCCCCAATCTGGATTAGCTTGACAGGCAGGCGGAAACGCGTATGATGCAGACATTGGGCTACTTGGCTGGTAATGTGTGTAGGCTATAGAGCAAATTTAGCGGCTTCTATCCAAAGGAGGCAAACATGCAGGCCTACTGCCTAAAGTGCCGGACCCAGCGAGACATGAAGGACCCGCGCTCCGTCACCATGAAAAACGGCAAGCCGGCGACCCAGGGCACCTGCCCGGTCTGCGGCACCAAGATGTACCGCATCGGCAAGGGCTAAGCTTCTCCACCACCGCAATCGTCGGCCGGCGGCCCTTGGCGTCGCCGGCCGTAGTTCGATCCCACCTTCAGTCTCCTTCCTCACCGGACCAGTAGGCTTCACCGTTCGGCCCCAGGCGCAGCCATAGGTAGCGGTCGCCGAAGAGTTTCGCGATGCGCCCTGGGAGGCCGCCGCCCACGCGCAGCACGGGCACGCCGGCGTTGTACAGCACCTGGTACGGCGGCTCCGAGCGCCAGCCCTCGATGACGGGAGGCGCCAGGCGGGCGAGGATCTCGCCCCACGGGAACCGGCCGGAAGGGCAGGCGGTGGGCCGCGAACCGAACCGGACGCACTCGCGGTGCTCGTAGAGGGTCGCCGTGAGGTCGCCTTCGCCGGCGGGGCGCCGCCAGTAGGAGAGCGGGACGCCCTTCCAGGCGGCGGCCTCCGCCAGGATGCGGGCGACGGCCGCCTGCTGCGCCTCGGTGAGCGGCTCCGATTCCCGGCCGGGCGCCCCGCCCTCGGCCTCG
>Ga0073934_10003407_pt1 | contig 29385 bp, 30 predicted proteins | sample LarsenN4metaG_FD_76834 | JGI IMG/M metagenome (GOLD analysis project Ga0073934, IMG submission 76834) | Hot spring sediment bacterial and archeal communities from British Columbia, Canada, to study Microbial Dark Matter (Phase II) - Larsen... ... | reverse complement strand
GGCAGCGGCTGGCCGAGCTTCTGGGCGCCGGCGGTGGAAGAGAACGTCGAGACCACAATGGATTCGAGCCACGGGATGCAGCGCGTCGAAGCGCGCTGCGCGCAGTGCGGCGCCCACCTCGGCCACGTTTTTCCCGACGGCCCCGCGCCCACCGGCCAGCGCTACTGCATCAACTCCGCCGCGCTCAAGCTGGCCAAGAAGTAGAGAGAACTCAAAGGCTAAAGCTCAGGCCTTTTCCTGGTGGCACAGGCCTCTGGCCTGGGCCACCGGCGAGACGCCGGTGCCACCCCAGTCTTGCGTTCATCCGTGCTCATCTGTGTTTATCTGTGGTTTCAAACTGCTGTAAGATGCGGACGTGATTTTCGACATCGTCACCATTTTCCCGGAGTTCTTCCAGGGGCCGTTCGAGCACGGCATCATCCGCCGGACGCGCGAGGACGGCCTGATCGACATCCGCATCCACGACCTGCGGAACTACACGACCGACAAGCATCGCACCGTGGACGACCGGCCCTTCGGCGGCGGCGAAGGCATGGTGCTCAAGCCCGAGCCGCTCTTCGCCGCCGTCGAAAGCGTCCTCTCCGACCAGACGATGGAGAAGCGCGCCGAAACAGCCATCGTGCTGCTCTCGGCGCAGGGGAAGCTGCTCAACCATTCACTGGCGCAAACATTGGCCGAGCAGAAGCGCCTGGTGCTGCTGTGCGGGCGCTACGAAGGGGTGGACGAGCGCGTGGCCGAGCACCTGGCGACGCTCGAGCTTTCGGTCGGCGACTACGTGCTGACGGGCGGGGAGCTGGCGGCGGCGGTGGTGGTGGACGCGGTGACGCGCCTGCTGCCCGAAGCGCTCGGCCACGAGCTTTCGGCCGTCGAAGAATCCTTCTCCACGCACCCCGAGGCGCGCATCACCGCCGGCGGCATCCTCGACTGCCCGCACTACACCCGCCCGGCGGAGTTCCGCGACTGGAGAGTCCCCGAAACGCTCATCGGCGGGAACCACGAGGACGTGCGCCGCTGGCGCCGCCGGCAGGCGCTCGTGAAGACGCGCCGCAACCGGCCCGATCTGCTCGAGCGCGCCGCGCTTTCGGAAGAAGACCGCCGGCTGCTCGAAGCGGCCGAGCGCGACTAGTTTCGCGCCCCGGCGGCCGGCTTCACCGCAAAGCGGCTGCGCGGGTGCGTCTTCACAATCCGCTCCAGGCCAAACAGCGCCGAGTCTTCCCCCGTGTCCTTCAAGAACTGGAAGGAGCGGGTGTTGAAGGTGTCGCAGCGCGGGCAGCGGGCGACGGCGTGGCCTTCGATGCCCGGCTCGCGCGGGCCGTCGTAGAAGAAGATGGCGTCCTCGGCGACGTTGCCGTTGTTGCGCAGGCACTCGTAGCAGATGTGCCAGTGGCGGCGGTTGAAGCCGCGCAGCAGGTCCAGGAAACCCACGGAAAAGACCCTCAAGCGATGAATTTCTTACGGCAACGATTGTCGCCCGACTCCCGTCGAGTCGTCAAGCCGCAGCGCACGCCCCCTCGGCGTTAGCCTGTCATTCTGAGGAGCCGAAGGCGACGAAGAATCTCAATCGTAGCCACTGGCAAGATTGAGATCCTTCGCTTCGCTCAGGATGACAAACGGGGAGATTGCGGCGGCGACGAGGTTCGGCTATACTGGCGGCTGCACTTTCAACAGGGGAGCACGACGATGTCCGCCGTGGAAAAGATTGCCCGCGCCCACTTGCGCTCGAACCTGCCCGCCTTCCGCCCGGGCGACACCGTGCGCGTGCACGTGAAGATCAAAGAAGGCGACAAGACCCGCGTGCAGCCCTTTGAGGGCGTGGTCATCGGCCGGCGCGGCCGGGACGTGCAGGAAACCTTCACGGTGCGGAAAGTGTCGTTCGGCATCGGGGTGGAGCGCATCTTCCCCTTGCACTCGCCGCTCATCGAGTCGGTCGAAACGCTGCGCGCGGGGCGCGTGCGCCGCGCCAAGCTCTACTACCTGCGCGGCAAGAAGGGCAAGAAGGCCACTCGCATCAAGGAAGCCTTTGCCAGCGTCGAAGGTGAAGCCCCCGCCGGCCAGTAATTCGTCTCCACCCACTAGCCTGTCATTCTGAGCGGAGCGAGGAATCTCATCGGTGCCAGTGGCATCGTTTGAGATCCTTCGGCCTTCGGCCTCAGGATGACAGGAGGGGGGCGGCGGTGCCCAAAGTCGCAAACAGCGGCGCCTCTCCTCATTCTGTCATTCTGAGCGGAGCCCCTTCACGGCGAACCGCTCACTGCCGGCCCGCCAGGCGGAGCGAAGAATCGCACGATCCTTCGCCCCGATTCCATCAGGGCTCAGGATGAGAGATAGATGTTTGCCGCTGCGGGTGAGGGTCAGTCGCGGTCGCGGACCAGCGGGCCTTCGCGGCGGCCTTCGCGTTTCTTTTCCGCTTCCGCCTGCTCGTGCAGCCAGCGGCGCCAGTCGCGCTCGAGCTCGCCGGCCGGAATCCCGTACACCAGCTGCAGGTTCTCGACGAAGCTCGACGGCCGCTGCGCCGTCAGCCGGAGGAGTTGCCGGATGGAGGCAAGCCCGCCGCGGACTTCGACGAGATACCGCACCGCCCAGTAGCCCACCGCCGGGTCGTCCGCCTCGAAGCGCATCAAGAGCAGCGGGCCGCGCTGCGCCACCGCTTCCGCCGTAGCGCCGGCGAAGGGGCGCTTGGTGAGGACGCTCACCAGGCCCGACTCCAGCCAGTCGGGCAGACGGTTGCCGCCCGCGAGCTCCTGCGCCGCGTAGCGGACCAGCGCCTGCTCCATCTCCTGCTCGAGCGCCTCGTCGGTGGGGTTGCGCTGCCAGGAGACGGGTGAGAGGAACAGGATGCCGTGGACGTAGCTGACCCCCGCCACGGCGTCTTCCGTCCCCAGGCGCCGGCTCAGCTCCGCCGGCGAGTGCACGACGACAATGCGGATTTCTTCGAGCGGGTGCAACTGGTCGGCCACCGCTTTCAGGCGGGCGGCGAGCTCCCGCAAGCGGTCGGCCTGCCCGGCGTCGGAGGGCTCGGTGTAGGTAACTTTGATTTCGGCCGGGGCGGCAAAGCCTTCCGCGCGCACCTGCGCCGGCACCGGCGCGGAAAGCGTCAGGGCCAGCACCAGGACTGCGAGCAGGACGGAGACGCGCGGCATCGGGTTCTCCCCTCCGTGATACTATCCCGCTTCGAAGGACGCGTCAGCCGAAAAGTTGCTCGGGCAGACAAGAGTGTCTGCCCCACCAAGCGGGTTAGTAGGACAGACATTCCTGTCTGTCACCTGGAGGCTTTTGTCATTCTGAGCCCCGATGGAATCGGGGCGAAGAATCGCACGATCCTTCGCTTCGCTCAGGATGACATGGATGGAGCGCGGAAGCCGGAATGTCTGCACCATCGGCTAAGCAATGAACCTGACTCCAGAAATGCTGGCCCTGGGCGTCGTCTGGTACGCGGTGTTTCTTTTCTCGACCACCTGCCACGAGGCGGCGCACGCCTGGGCGGCGCAACTGGGCGGCGACCCGACGGCGGCGCTCGGCGGCCAGGCTTCGCTCAATCCCCTGCCGCACATCCAGCGCGAGCCGTTCGGGACGGTGCTGGTGCCGATCGGCTCGTACCTGCTGGGCGGGTGGATGATCGGCTGGGCCAGCGCCCCCTACGACCCGCTGTGGGCGGAGCGGCATCCGCGCCGGGCCGCCTGGATGGCGCTGGCGGGCCCGGCGGCGAACTTCCTGCTCGTGCTCGCGGCCGCGCTCGGCATCCGCGCCGGAGCAGCGTTCGGAGTTTTCACCGCACCGGCGCAAGCCAGCTTCACGCAAGTAGTGGCCGCCACCGAGCCGGGAACCTGGACGGCGCTCGCCATGCTGGCGAGCGTGCTCTTTACGCTCAACCTGCTGCTGTTCCTCTTCAACCTGCTGCCGGTGCCGCCGCTCGACGGAGCTGCGGCGGTGACGCTGCTCATGAGCGAGTCGGCCGGGCGGCGCTTCCGCGACTTCACCCGCCAGTGGGGGATGATCGGGCTGCTGCTCGCCTTGTTCCTCTTCTGGCGGCTTTTCGACCCGGTCTTCACTCTGGCGCTGAACCTGCTCCACCCGGGCGCGAGCTACCGCTAGGCTACTCGGCAATCTCACTCATTGCTCAGCCCAGCGGCCCCTGCCGCTGGCGCGCTGTCCCCGGTGGCGGGGGCCCTTCGGCTTCGCTCAGGACAAGCCACCGGGCTCGGCGAGAAAGATCTTGCAGCTACCGCTAGCCCTCACTCCATCCTGTCATCCTGAGCGAAGCGAAGGATCCCAAACTTCGCCTGTGGCTACGCTGAGATTCTTCGCTCCGCCCTCGAATGTCACCTTGAGCCGGTACTCCGTGGTGGGCTCCGCTCAGAATGACAACAAGAGAGGCGGCGAGGAAAGCCCTACTGGCCGCCGAGGATGATCGGCAGGCCGTTCTTGCCGCTGCCGATGACGACCACCTTGGCGTTCTCGCTGGCGGCGAGCTTCTCGGTGGCCTCGATGCCCTTCCAGGTCAGCAGCTGCGGGCTGATGCCCTGGGCGACAATCTGCTGGAAGTCGCGGATGCCGCTGGCCTCGATGCGCTTGCGCTCCGCCTCCTGCTTTTCCTTCTGGAGGACGAAGCTCATGCGCAGGGCGTCCTGCTCGGCCTGCTGTTTGGCCTCGATGGCGCGGGCCAGCAGCGGAGGGAGCTGGACGTCGCGCAGCAGGATGTTCTCGACCTCGAGGCCGCGCTTGGCGAGCTCGATGCGCAGCTCGTTGGCGATCTGCTGGGCGACTTTTTCCCGCTCGCCGGTGTAGAGGGCGTTGGCGTTGTGGGCGGCGGTCACCGAGCGGATGGCGGCGCGCAGCATGGGCTCGACCACTACTTCGACGTAGCGCGGGCCGATCTGCCGGAAGACCTCGGCGGCCTTCTCGGACTTCAGCCGGTAGAGCAGCGAAGTGTCCAGCGTGACGATGAGCCCTTCGTTGGAGGGCACGCTGGCCTTCTCTTTCAGCTCCATGGTGCGCACCGACAACCGGTTGTTCGACTTGAAGGGGTTGACCAGGTGCGTGCCCTCGGGCAGCACCTCCCCGGTCACCCGCCCGAACAGCGTCAGCACCCCCACGTGCCCGGCGGGCACGTAGGCGATGGCGGCGTAAAGCAGAATCACCAGCACCACGCCGATGACGAACGCCGCCGTCGTGCGCGGCAGCCAGCTCTTGACTCGAGACATGTAGACCTCTTGGAACTCGGGATCGCGCGGAGACATTTCACCACCTCCAGCAGGTTGGGATTTCCGCCCATTGTACCCTTGCTGGCAAGCAGACCCCGGCGGAAGGCCCTTTCCGCCTCCGGGGGCGTTCCGGGAATGGCCTTCCCATGCGTCCGGATGCATCCCGGACGCAGAACGCATGCCCGCCCGAGGCGAAGGCCGGCGGGCGCCACGGGACTTGTAGAAGTGGCTTCATGCCCGTCGCCTCCCCGTTGAGCCCGGTGGCACCTGCCACCGGGAGGCCGGGAATCCCCCAGGCAGGGGCCTGGGGGCTCGGCGGGTTGAGGGGAAGAACCGGTTCGTTTGTCGGCTGACAAGTTCCCCGCTGTTGCAGTATGCTTGCAGGCTATCGAGTCATAAGGAGCGAGGCCTCATGGGCGAGCGGATGGTCAAATGCGCCAAGCTGGGCGAGACCCTGCCGGGGCTGGACGAGCCACCCTACACGGGTGAGCTTGGCCAGCGCATCTACGAAAACGTCTCGAAGAAGGCCTGGGACCTGTGGAAAGAGCACCTGAAGATGATCCTCAACGAGTACCAGCTCAACCCCGCCACCCTGGAGGCCTGGGAGATCATCTCCAAGGAAGCGGAGAAGTTCTTCTTCGGCGCCGAGGCCAAGCTGCCCCCCGGCTACGTCCCCCCGAAGCACTGACCTCTGCCCCTCCCCCGTATTGTCATCCCGAGCCCTTGATTGCTCTGGCGGCGAGGGATCCGCTTTTCAGTTCTGTCGCAGCGGACAAAAGCAGATTCCTCGCTCCGCTCGGAATGACAGAGAGGGCCACGTCCCCCCGAAGCACTAGCCGCCTGCCACCGGCGAGACGCCGGTGCCACCTTCAGCCCTTTACTTTCCTTCATTCCCGTGGCACAGGCGTCCCGCCTGTGACTGTGCTAGACTCGGCGGCGTGGCGGGACGCTGCACACGCCGCTACGAGCGGGAGGCCGGGCGCCTCGGCTTCGCCCGCATCGCCGGCGTGGACGAAGTCGGCCGCGGGGCGCTCTTCGGCCCGGTGGTGGCCGCCGCCGTCATCCTCAATCCTGCGCGCCGCATCCCCGGCCTTGACGACTCCAAGAAACTGACGGCCGCCCGGCGGCGGCTGCTCTCCGAGAAAATCCTGGAGCGAGCCGTGGCCTGGGCGGTAGCCGAAGTCCTGCCCGAGCGCATCGACGCCTGGAACATCTACCAGGCCTCGCGGCAGGCGATGGAGCGGGCGCTGAAGGATTTGAAGCCGCCGGCCGACTTCGTCTTGAGCGACGCCATGCGGCTCGAGCTGCCCGTCCCCTGCCGGGCCGTCATCCACGGCGACGCCCGTTCGGTTTCGATTGCCGCGGCTTCCATCCTCGCCAAGGTGTACCGTGACCGGCTGCTGGAAGATTGGGATCGGGAATTTCCCGGTTACGGGCTGGCGCGGCACAAGGGCTACGCCACCCGCGAGCACCTGGCGCGGCTGCGCCAGCAGGGCCCGACGCCGCTCCACCGGCGCTCCTTCGCCCCGGTGCGCGAGTCGCTCGCCATCCTCCACGCCGCCGAGCAGAACCCCTTGCCCTTCTAAGCGTTTCCCGGCGCGAGCGTTGACACTCGCCGCCCGCCGTGCTAATTTGCGGCGGCGAGGGCGTTTTCGCCCCGCCTTGGTCTGGGGAGACTCCCGGTGGCCATCAACAAAGCCAAAGCCATCGAAGCGGCGCAGAAGCTTATCGGCCAGAATAAGCTCAAGGAAGCTGTCGCCGAATACCAGAAGATCCACAAGGAAGACCCTAAGGACCAGAACACCCTGAACGCTCTGGGCGACCTCTTCGCCCGGATGAACAACATCCCCGACGCCCTCACCTACTACACCAAGCTCGCCGACATTTACGTGGGCGATGGCTTCCTGGTGCGCGGCATCGCGATGTACAAGAAGATCTCCAAGCTCGAACCCGCCAACACCAACGCCATGGAGCGCCTGGCCGACCTCTACACCATGCAGGGGCTAATGACCGACGCCCGGGCCCAATACCTGACGCTGGCCGAAGCCTACCTGAAGACCAACGCCACCAACAAAGCCATGGAAGTCATGGCCAAGGTGCTCGACCTCGACCCCTCCAACGTCAAGATCCAGCAGCGCCTGGCCGACCTCTACGAGCACCACGGGCAGGGGCCGCAGGCCGCGCAGATCTACCGGCGCCTGGGCGAGCACGCCTTGCAGGGCGGCCAGACCGACGAAGCCTTGAAGTGGGTGGAGAAAGCCACCCACCTCGCCCCCGGCGACGCCGAGGTTCTCCTCGTGCAGGCGCAATTGCAGCAGCGCACCGGCAAAGCCGCCGCCGCCCTCGCCACCCTGGAGAAGATTCCGAACCTCGAAGAGCACCCCGAGGCTCTCCACCTGCTCTTGAAGGCCCGGCTCGACTCCGGCGACGCTTCCGCCGCCGAGGAGCTGGCCGAGAAGCTTTTCGCCGCCGACACCAAGAACTTCGCCGCCTTCCTCGAAATCGCCCGGCACGCCGCCGAGAAAAAAGACGGCAAGCGCGCCTGGAAGGTGCTCGGGCGCATCGCCGAGCCCGCCCTGGCCCACGACCCGGGTCAACTGGCTTCGGTGGCCCGCCGCGTGGCCTCCTTGCTGGCGGACTCGGTGGAAGCCGCCGAGCTCGCCGTCGAGGCCACCCGCAAGGCCGGCGACCAGAGCGGTCTGCTGGAGTCGCTCGCGCGCCGCGCCCGCCTGGCCGAGCAGGCCGAAGATTTTGCCCGCGCCAAGGAGGCCTACGACGAGCTGGTCACGCTCCAGCCGGAGAATCCCGACTTCGCCTCGAAGCTGCGCAGCATGCGGGAGAAGCTGGGCGAGCCGGCGGTGGCCGCCGAAGCCCACGCGGCGCCGCCGGTGATGGTCGAGCACGCCGAAGCCGCCCCGGCCGAGGTCGAGCTGGACGAGGAGACGCTGGCCTACGTCAACGCCTCCATGACCGACATCGACCTCTTCTCCAGCTACGGCATGACCGACAAGGCCATCGAGCTGGCCGAGCAGGTCATCAGCCGCGTCCCCAGCCATCTGGCCACCAACGAGAAGCTGCTTGACTTCTACCTGGGCACCGGCAACGACCAGAAGGTCGTCCAGGTCGCCCGCCGCCTGGAGAAGCTCTGCCGCAAGGCCGGCAACGTCGGGCGCGCCGAGGAAGTGGCGGAGATGGCCCGGCGCTACTCCGAGAAAATCGGCAAGGAAGCCCCGGCCGAAGCGCTGGCGCCCGCCGCGCCCGCGGAGGCGGTGCACGAAGTCGACCTCTCCGCCGAGTGGGCCACTGCCACCGAAGCCCCGGCCGAAGCCCCCGCCGAAGCCCCCGCCGAAATTGTCGAGGCTCCGGCCGCCGCCGTCTTCAACGCCAAGGAAGCCGGCGAAGAGATCGAGTTCTACTTGACCCAGAACCTCACCGACCAGGCTTTGGCCGCTATCGCCCGCTACGAAGAACAGTTCCCCGGCGAGGCGGCCGTGGCCGAGCTTCGCGCTCGCGTGGAAGCCGCCGCCGCTCCGGCCGCCGCCCCGCCCGCGGAAGCCCCCGCGGCCGAAGCCGCGCCCGTCGAGGCCGCCCCCGAAGAGGCGCCCGCGGGCGTCGCCGCCGCAGAGGGCGAAGGCCAGACGTTCGAGATCACTCTCGAGCCCCAGCCCGCCGCGCCGGCGCCGGCGGCGGGCCCCATGAGCGCGGGCGACTTCTTTGCCGACCTGGCCGGCGACCTCGACGCCGCTCTGGCCGGGGCGGGCGCGCCGCCGGCCGCGACCAAGCCGCCCGCCATGGGCGCTCCGCCGGCGAAAGCGGCGGCGCCGCCGCGCGGCAAAGTCCCGGCGGCGGCCGAAGCCCCCGCCGGCGCACTGGCGGAAGTCTTCGAGGAGTTCAAGGAAGAGCTGGGCGAAGTCGAGGAAGTCGAAGACCCCGAAACCCACTACAACCTGGGCATCGCCTACAAGGAAATGGGCCTGATGGAAGAGGCCATCAGCGAGTTCCAGAAAGTGGTCAAGGCCGCGGAGAAAACCGGCTCCTCGAGCCATCTCTTCCAAGTCTGCACCCTGCTCGGGGTTTGCTTCATCGAGAAGGGCCTGCCGGCGATTGCGGTGAAGTGGTATGAGCGCGCCCTGAAGTCCCCCGGGCTCGACGAAGAGGGCGCCCTGGCCCTGCGCTACGACATGGGCGTGGCCCACGAGCAGGCCGGCAACCGCAAGGCCGCGCTCGACTGCTTCATGGAGGTCTACGGCGCCAACGTGGACTACCGCAACGTCGGCGAGCGCATCCGCGAGCTGCAAGGCGCCTCGTAGCCGGCGGGTGGGATGGTTCCCCGCCTCTTCCTCGTTTCTCTCATCCTCTTCTGCCTGGAGCTCGGAGTCTTCCTGGTGATTCTCCCCTGGACCTCGCTCTGGGAGCGGAACTACTTCCTTTTCCGCTACCCGGGCCTGACGCCCTGGCTGCTGAACCACTACCTGCGCGGGGCGCTCTCGGGGCTGGGTCTGGTGGACATCGGCCTGGGCGTCTGGTATGCCGCCCACTTCCGCCAGACGCTGGCGCGGCTGCTCCCGGCCCTGACACCCGGCGCCGCCGCCGTCGCGCCCCCGTCGCGCAACCATGGCGCCACTGCCCGATAACAAACCGCTGCTCTGCTACATCACTGACCGGAAAGCCGCGCCCGGCGGCGAGATTCTGCCGCTTATCGAGCGGGCGGTCGCCGCCGGAGTGGACCTGATTCAAATCCGCGAGCGCGACCTCTCGACCCGCACCCTGCTGGCGCTGGTCGAGGCTGCGGTCGCGCGCGCCCGCGGCACGGCGACCCGCATTCTCGTCAATGACCGGCTTGATGTTGCTCTCACGGCCGGCGCCGGGCTCCATCTCCCGACGCACGGCTTTCAAGTAGCCGACGTCCGCCGTGCCTACCCCGACTTGCTTCTCGGCGCTTCCTGCCACAACCTCGAGGAGCTCGGTCGCGCGGAGGCGGGCGGCGCCGACTTCGTAGTCTTCGGCCCGGTGTTCGAGACGCCTTCAAAGAAAGCCTACGGGCCGCCGCTCGGCGTCGAGAAGCTCGCCGAAGCCGCGCGCGCGGCGAAGATTCCCGTGCTGGCGCTCGGCGGGGTCACGCTCGCCAACGCCGCGGCGTGTCTCGCAGCCGGCGCCGCCGGCCTCGCCGCCATTTCGCTCTTCCAGCAGGCCGCCGACCTCGCGGACACCGTGCGCCGCCTCCGGGCTCTGACTTCGGAGTAGAATAGCCCGCTGGAGAAAAAGGCGTTCTGTCATTCTGAGCGAAGCGAAGAATCTCAAACGGATCGCATGGAGAAGATTGAGATTCTTCGGCCTTCGGCCTCAGAATGACAGGCTGACTTTTTGGCCGCCTGCAACGGGGAGAAGCCGCTGATGGATGCCAACCGGTTCCTGGCGCAATACAAGGAAGCCTGGGAGACGAAGAACGCCGACCTGGCCGCGCTGCTCTTCACCCGCGACGCCCACTACTACGAGACGCCCTTCGACGAGCCCATCGTCGGCCGCGAAGCCATCCGCGCCTACTGGAAAGGGGCGACCGATACCCAGCAGGACATCCACTTCGCCGTGCGCGATTCCTTCACCGTCGGCCACACGCTCGTAGCCGAGTGGTCGGCCGCCTACCAGCACAAGCCGAGCGGCGAGCGCCGCGAGCTGGCCGGTGCCCTCCTCGCCGACTTCTACGGCGAGGAAGTCCGCACCTTCCGCGAGTACTGGCACCGCCGCGTGTTGTAACCCCTACTGCGCGGGGACGAACTCCGGCTTCTCGCCTTTCCCCCAGGGGTCGTAGGTCTGCGCGAAGACGATGCGCTCGGTGAGCGGCGGGTGGTCGTAGAGCCAGATCTTGATGAACGTGCTCGGCTCCGGGTCGGCCAGGTTGATTTCGCCGAGAACCTGGAACGCCTGGCCGGCCTCCTGCGCCGAGTCGGGCACGATGCCGTGGATGACCTCCAGGCCGTAGATGTCGGCCTGGTGCTCGTAGTGGCGGCTGATGGTGTTGGTCGCCGGGTCGGCCAGGAAGCCGAAAAGCGAAAGCAGGAGCAGCAGCACCGGCAGCGAGGCGTAGTCGTCCACTCCGCGGATGCCCCAGCCCGCGCCCCAGCGCCCGAGCGTGCGCCCGAGCAGCTGGTAGCCGAGGAAGAAGAAGACCAGCAGCGTCCCGGCAATCGTGGCGATGAGCTTGGGAATGTGCCCGAGGACGTAGTGGCCCATCTCGTGCCCGAAGACGAAGAGCGCCTGCCCAGGGGTCATCTTCTGGAGAGTCGTGTCCCAGAACACCACGCGCTTGGAGGCGCCGAAGCCGGTCACGTAGGCGTTCACCGCCTTCATTTTTTCGCTCGCTTTCATCTCGAACATGCGCTCGCGCGGGATGGTGAGCCCGCCGCGCGCTACCACCTTTTCAATCTCCGGCACGAGCTGCGGCTGCGTCTTCTCCAGCGGCTCGAACTTGAAGAACAGCGGCTGGATCACCAGCGGCGCCAGGAAGAGCAGGAAGATCAGGATGGGCAGCGAGGCCAGCCAGAAGTAGAGCCACCAGCGCCGCGGGCTGCGGCGGATGACCCCATAGAGAATCCAGATGAACACAATCCCGATGACGAACCCGATGAGCTGCCCTTTCGTCCAGTCCCAGAACCACGACGGCCAGCTCTGCACCGACTGCTCATACTTCAGCGAGAGCCACTGGCCGTAGAGGTCGGAGGGCAGCCCCAGCACGGCCAGCGTCAGGAGCAGCAGCGGCGTGTAGACAATCACTTGGAGGAAGCGCCGCCCGGAAACTCGCTCCGCCCAATCCCGGAAGCGCGGCGCCCACCCGAGGCGCAGCACCACCAGCAGCACCAGCACGCCGTAGGCGAAGCCGAGGAAGTGGTGCCAGTAGCGCGCCCGCCGGTAAGCGATGGCCTGCTGGTATTTTTCGGGCGAGAGCGTGAAGCCTTTGACTTCTTTCTTTTCCGGCGCCGGCGACGGCGCCCGGGCGGGCGCGGCGCCCGGAGCGGTTGGCTCCTGCGCTGCGGCCAGCGGCGCCGGCAGCCAAGCCGCCAGTACGACGAACAGGCACACCAAGACGACCAAACGGGAAAAAGAGGAACGGCTCATCGCTCCCCTCCGGAGGGAAGGACAGGCTGCATCCGGGAGGGCATTCTACTCCTGCCGGAGCCGAAGACAAGAAAGAAAAGGGGCGCGGCCCGTCCCGAACCCCGAACCTGCGGAGCGGGAGGGAACCGCGCCCGTTGGCGTGAACCGCCCGGGAGAAAACTAAATCAGCCGCAGCGTGCGGAACGCCGGCAGGAACGGCTGCAACTGGTCGGCCAGCCGGATGGCCGCGTAGCGGTGCCGCTGCTCGTCGTTGAGCAGGTTCAGGAAGCCCTGCATGAAGGCGGCCTGGACTTCGTGCACCTGTTGCAGGTACTGGTGGATTTCAATCACCAGCGTGCCGATGGTGAGCGCGTCGGGCGCGCCCGACTGGAGCTGCTCGGCGATCTGCTGCTGCCGCGTGACGACTTCCTGGATGAGCGGCGCGATGGCCGTGTGCCGCTCCTGCAAGAGCGTCGTCAGCGCGCTCACCTGCTCGGGCGTCAATTCCAGAAACGCCGCCACCACCGCCAGCGACTCGGCCGGCGACAGCCACTGGCCGAGGAGCGATTCCGCTCCCGGCGGAATCTGGAGCGAGTCCGGCAGGACGCCGGTCGGGATGGCCGGCGTCGCCGGCACCGCTGCCCGCTTCCGTTTGCCGGCGCTCGCCGGCGCCACCAGCAGCGCCGCCGCCAGAACCAAAACCACAGCCAAAGTGAAAAGATACTTGGTGCGCATCGTTCGTCTCTCCTTGTTTTTCCCCTCTGCCCTGCTCTAACCCCGGGCTCCGAAAAAAGTCGCGCCCTCTGTGCTTCCTTGCCTCCCTGCCTCTTTGCCTCTTTCCTCTTCAGACACCGCCGCCCGCCCCCGCGTTCACCTGCCTGCCCGCCCCGGCGGGTCTGCCGCAGGCAGGGTGGACACCGCGCGCGCCGCCGTCCTAGAATGAACGGATGAGCGGCGGGCGCATCCTGGCCGTTGATTTCGGCTCGAAGAACCTGGGCCTGGCGGTGAGCGACCCGACCGGGCTCATCGCCCAGGGCCTGCCGACGCTCAAGCGCGCGAACCGCCGCGCCGACCTCGTCCGCCTGCGGGAGCTGGTGGAGGCGATGAGCGTCGAGCGCATTCTGGTCGGCCATCCTGTGCACCTCAAAGGCTACGCCGGGGAGCGCGCCCGGCAGGCGGCGCGCTTCGCCGACTGGCTGCGGCGCGAGCTGCGTCTGCCGGTCGAGCTGGTGGACGAGCGCTTGACCAGCGTCGAAGCCGACAACCTCCTGCGCGAGCGCGGCGCCTCCAAGAGCGAGCGCAAGCAGGCCCGCGACCGTGTCGCCGCTGCCCTGCTCCTGCAAACCTGGCTCGACCAGCAGGCCCGCGTCGGAACTTCCGCGCGCACCTCCGGCGAATCGTGATGCTCTCCCGCTTTTCCCGGCTCGCCTGGGCTCTGGCAGCGCTGCTCGTTCTTGCCGCCGCGCTGGCCGGGCTGCTGCTGTGGCCCTACCAGGGATTCCAAGGACAGAGGACTGTGGTCATCGCGCAGGGCCTGGGCCGGCGCGCCATCGCCGCGCGGCTGGCGGACGAGGGCGTGCTGCGCTCGCGCTGGCCCTTCGTCGTTTACGCCTACGCGCAGCCGCACCGGACGCTGAAGGCCGGCGAGTACGTCTTCGACCGGCCGGTGAGCGCCGCCGGAGTCTTCTCCAAGCTCGCTCGCGGCGAAGTCCACCTCTACGCCCTCACCATCCCCGAAGGCTGGACGCGCTGGGACATCGCCGACGAGGTCGAGCGCTTGCAGCTCGCCTCCCGCGAAGCCTTCCTCGAGGCGGCCGGGGACACCGCGCTCATCCGCGACCTCGCCCCCGAGGCCTCCTCGCTCGAGGGGTATCTCTTCCCCGACACCTACCACTTCGCCCGGCCCGCGGAGCCGGCGGCGATGGCGCGCACCATGGTCGAGCACTTCCGGCGGGTCTACGCGCCGCTGCGGGAAAGGGCCAGCGCGCCCGGCCGCTTCACCCCGCATCAGCTCGTCACCTTGGCCTCGCTCGTCGAGAAAGAGACCGGCGCGGCCGAAGAGCGCGGGCTCATCGCCGCTGTTTTTTACAACCGGCTCGCGCGGCGCCTGGCGCTCCAGTGCGACCCCACGGTCATCTATGCCGAGCGGCTGGCAAAGGACGGGGTGTTCGACCGAGCCATCAACGTCAGCGACCTCGAGCGCGACTCGCCCTACAACACCTACAAGCACGCCGGCCTGCCGCCGGGACCCATCTCGAACCCCGGCCGCGCGGCGCTCGCGGCCGTGTTGAATCCACCTGCTTCCGACTATCTCTACTTCGTCAGCAACAACCAGGGCGGCCACCAGTTCGCCCGCAGCGGCGCCGAGCACGAGCGCAACGTCGCCCGCTACCGCCGCCAGCGTGCCCGGGAAAACTCCAGCGGCAACCGCCGCTAGCGCGCCGCGCATCTTTAGAGGCAGTTGGTTATGCGACTCGCTTTACGACTCGCGATCCTCTTGCTGGTGCTCGTTGTCGCGCGGCCCGTGTGCGCCGAGGAGGGCGCGTTCATCCGCACGCTGCAAGTTCGCGGCAGCGGCCGCCCGGTCGCGCTCGAAACCCACGCGGGCCAAGAGTTCGAGCGCGCCCGTCTCCAGGCCGACGTGCAGCGCCTCTGGGCTACGGGCCACTTCGACGACATCCGCGTCGAGGCCGGCGAGACTCCGGACGGAGTTGACCTGGTCATCACACTGGTCGAGAAGCCGCGGCTCTATCTCCGCCGCATCGTCTTCGAGCCCGAGCGCGAGCGCCGCAGCCTCAACTTGCGAAAAGGAAACCCGCTGGATTCGGCTCTGGCCCAGCGCGCTGCCGCCGCCCTGCGCCGGCAGCTCGCGGCCGACGGGTACACGGACGCGCAAGTCGAGGCCGAGCTGGTTCCCGCCGGCTTCCAGGAAGCCGACCTCTGGTTGCGGGTCGAGCCCGGCCGGCGCATCAGCGTCCGGGAAGTTCGCTTCGCGGGCGACCTCGGCCTGCCCCAGGAAGAACTCGCCGGCGCGCTCGAGGCGACGCGCGTGCGGCGGCTGCTGGCCTGGCGGCTGCGCCCGTCTTTCAGCCGCGAAGGCGTCGAAGCTGACCTTGGGCGCCTGCGCTCGCTCTATCTCGCCCGGGGCTATTTCGACGCCCGCGTGGCGCTGGCGGGCGTCGAGTTCACCGATGCGCAAGCCACCGTGACTTTCGCGGTCGAATCCGGCCCGCAGTACCGCGTCCGCCGGGTAGAGCTGGCCCCGCCGTCGGCGGGACTGGCCGGCGAGGCCGGCGAAGAGCTTTCGCCCGATTTCGACGGCGCACTTCCCCGGCGCGCCCTCTGCCGCAGCCTGCTCGCCGCGCGCCGCCGGGCGGAAACCGAAGGCGCGGTGGACTTCGCGGCGCGCCTCGAGCTCGCGCTCTCCGAGTCGCCTCCCTGGGCAGCGCTGGCCGATCCGCCCGCCGACAACTGGGTGGCGCTTACGGCACGCGTCGAGGCCGGGGCGCCCCACACCGTGGGCCGGGTCGAGTTCCGCGGCCACCACCGCTTCAGCGATGAGACCTTGCGCCGCGCCTGGACGCTCCAGGAAGGCGAACTGCTCGATCTCGGCGAGCTGCGCCGCAGCCTGGCGCGGATCAATCAACTGGGGTTCTGCGAGCCGGTGAGCGAAGACGGGGTCACGGCCGCGCGCGACCCCGAGCGACGTCGCGTCGACCTGACCGTGTGGCTGAAAGAAGCGCCGCGGGGCCGCTGGGGGATCTCGGGGCCGCTGCTGCCGGGAGGGCTGGCCGGGCCGCTGCAATTCTCGGTGGCGTCGCGCCTGCCCGCCTGGGGCCGGGGCCCGCTCGAGCTTTCGACCTATTACGGCTCGTTGAGCTTGATGGCTTTCTCGCTCCCCGCCGCGAGCGTGTTCGCGCTCGCGCCGGGAGCGCGCTGGCTGCCGCTTGTGGCTTTCGAGCGGCCGCTCCTCCCGGGCCAGCGCTGGCAGTCAGGCTTCCTGCTGGCGCCGCAGCTTGGCTGGCAGGGAACGCTCGCGAGCTATGGGCTTGCCCACGCCCGGCAGGCGGCCGCGGAGGCACTCGCCGCCGACCCGGCCGACGCGGCGGCCCTGGCCGTGCCGGTCTCCTGGAGCGGCGGGGCGGCCGAGTCGCAGCCCGTCGGCTATCTCCACTGCGAGGCGCCGCGGCCGCGGCTCGCCTGGCTGCGGGCGGCGGGCACATTGGCGCTCGACCTGCTGCTGGCCCGCGCGCCGCTCTAATCAATTGACCACTTTCCAACCCCTCGGCTACACTGGAAAATTTGGACGCGAAGCGGCGGGCCGATTGAGAGGAAGGGTGCCGGGGAGAACACGGAAGCTGGCGGCGGGAGCGGCTCTGGCATTTTTTCTAGCGGCCGGCTGCGCGGTGAAAAAAACCGAGCGGTTGCCAGTCCTCGCCTTGCAAACCGCCACGTTGGAGGACCTCCTCGGGCGGCTGGAGCGCCAGGCCGACGCCGTGCACACTATCAACGCCGAAGCCGAATTGGTTCCCGCCACCGGCTCGGCCTACAGCGGCGTCATCGAGCAGTACCACGACGTCAAAGCCTTCGTGCTGGCCGAGCAGCGGCCGGGGACGGGCGCGAACAGCCGGCACATCCGCGTCCTCGGCCAGGCGCCCATTGTGCGCAAGACGGTTTTCGACATGGTGGCCGACGAGCGCGAGTTCCGCATCTCGCTGCCGACCAAGAACAAGTTCGTCGTCGGGCCCACCGCGCTCGAGCGGCGGAGCGAGAAGCCCATCGAGAACCTCCGCCCGCAGCACCTCTTCGAAGCTCTCTTCTTCTCGGCGCCCGAGCGCGGCCCGCGCGCCCAGGCGTTTCTTGAAGAGAACGAGTTCAGCGGGCGGCGCTACTACGCGGTGACGGAAATCGCGGAGGCGGACGGCGCCTGGCGCCCGGCCCGGCGCTGGTGGTTCGACCGGACGGACCTGGCGCTCGTGCGCGTCCAGAGCTTCGACACGGAAGGGCGCTTGCTCGCCGACATCCACTACGGGCAGTGGCAGGAGACCGACGGCATCCCCTACCCGCGCGCGATTGAGCTGGTCCGGCCGCAAGAGGACTACCGGCTGAAACTCATCGTCAAGAAACTGGCGCTCAACCAGCCGCTGCCAGCGGAGCGGTTCCGCCTGGAGCCGCCGGCGGGCGTCGAAACCGTCGAGCTGAAGTCTGCGTCCGCCGACAAGCCCGACTCGGGCAAGGAACCGCGATGAACCCGCTCGGCTCGATGCTCGTGGGGAACCTGCTGCACCGGCCGCTGCGCACGCTCATCACCGTGGTGGCGGTGGGCGTGGAAGTTTGCCTGGTGGTCATCATCGTGGGGCTGACCACGGGTCTGCTGCACGAAACCGCCAAGCGCATCGAGGGCGTGGGGGCCGACCTGATGCTGCAGCCGCCGGCCGCGAGCATCATCCAGAGTTTCAGCGGGGCACCCATGCCCGTTAAGGTGCGGGACAAGCTCGAGGACATCCCGCACGTGGCGGCGGTGGCGCCGGTGCTCATGCAATTCCACACCAGCGGCTTGAGCGTGGTCTACGGCATCGAGCTCCAGAGCTTCGAAGCGGTGAGCAACGGGTTCGTCTACCACGCCGGCGGGCCGTTCGAGCAGGGGAACGACCTGTTGGTGGACGACTGGTTCGCCCGCTCGGAAAAGCTGAAGGTGGGAGACACTTTCCGTTTGTTCGAGAACGACTTCACCGTGCGCGGCGTGGTCGAGCACGGCAAGGGCGCGCGCCTCTTCGTTCCCATTGAGACGCTCCAAGAATTGTCGGCCGCGCACGACAAGGCGTCCATCTTCTACATCCGTTGCGACGCCCCGAAGAACACCGAGCTGGTGGCGGAGGAGATCCGCAAACTCCTCCCCCGGCACAAATTGAGCCTGCTCAAGGAATACCTCTCGCTGATGACCTCGTCGCAGCTGCCGGGGCTGGACGAATTCGTCAACTCGATGATCGTGCTGGCGGTGGCGGTGGGTTTCCTGGTGATTTTCCTTTCGATGTACACCTCCATTCTCGAGCGCACGCGCGAGATCGGCATCCTGAAGTCGCTGGGCGCCTCGAAGACCGACATCGTCGGGCTGGTGCTGCGCGAGTCGCTGCTGCTCTGCGCCGCCGGCCTGGTGGCGGGCATCTTTTTCAGCTACGGCGGCCGCTTCCTGCTCAAGGAGATGTTCCCCACGCTCACCATCCTGATTACTTTCTGGTGGCTGGTGAAGGCGGGCCTGCTGGCGGCGCTGGGCGGAGTGCTGGGGGCGGTCTACCCGGCCTGGCTCGCCGCCCGGCAAGACGCCATCGTCGCTCTCGCCTACGAGTAGCCGACTCCGCTTCGGAGAGATTCCACTGCAGCCGACGGCATCGGCGGCGCTTCCGGCTTCATTCCGGCTCGGCTTCCGCCCTCCTTCCGGGATTTTCTGTTTTTCTCCCTCCTTATCCCTTTGTTTTTGAGTTGCTTGACTCTTTTGACCTCCCCCGGGGGGATACTCATCTTCTTCATTCCATTTGCCTTGAGGGGTGAGATTTCCCGCCTTCTCCCTTATGCCGTTGGTTCCCATAGCCTTGTCCAGGGAGATTCCTCCATCCCTCCGGATCCCAGTCTCTTTGTCTCTTTTGATTCTCGATTTGAAACCCCATGCGCGTCTTCCCGGCCTTTCACGACTTCGTTCTTTCATCCCTGAGCGAAGCGAAGGATCTCAAACGGTGCCTGCGCCCAGGATTCGAATTCCTCGCCGCCAAGCCAATCAAGCGCCTGCCTGCCCGGCGCGGCGGGCCTGTCCCAGGCAGGCTTCTAGCATCCAGCCTCCTGAAAGTCTACGGTTTCTGCGGTTTTTGCGGATTTTGCGGACGTTTTTTTTCGCGGGCCGCTTTTTGGGCCCTAAAACGCGGCCTTCAAATCCGCAAAAACCGCAATTTCCGCAAAAACCGCAAAAACCGCACGCCCTTGTCTGTCATCCCGAGTCCCGAAGCCTCGGGACGAGGGATCTGCATTTCAGCCCGCCGCAAGTAGCATGCGGATTGCTCGCCCCGAATGCCTGCCAGGGCTGGTTCTCGGGGCTCGGAATGACACGGTGGCGGCGCAAAAAACGCAAAAACCGCACGAGGCAAGCGATGGAAGTTTCTGCCCGGCAGGACGCCCTGGTCGCCCTAGCCTACGAGTAGCGGCGAGGCGGGGAGTTAGGCGGAAGGGGCACTCGCGGGCGGGGCTGGCTCCGCCGCGGGCGGCGGGAAGCGGCGCTGGTACCAGAGGGTTTCGCTGGCGCGCTGCCAGAGGCGCGTCCCCAGCCAGAGCAGCACTACGGCCTGGCCGAGCAGGAAGGAAAGCCCCACCGACTCCGCCGGCACGAACTTCACCCACACCCAGGCCGCCAGCGCCAGCCCCGCCCAGGCCACGAGAGTGATGCGCAGGTAGAGCCAGAAAAGCGAGCCGAAGTTGGCGCCGGTGAGCTTGAGCGCCCGCCAGACGGTGCGGCGCATGGCCCGCTCCCCTTCCGCCACGGCGCGCACCTGGGCGAGGTCGAACCAGAGCCGGATCGCCACGAGCAGCACCCAGAGCAGCAGGGCGCCGCCCAGCTCCACCCAGAAGCCGAGCATCTCCCGGGGCGAGTCGCTGGCCAGCCGGCCCGAGACACGGCTTAGCAGGCCGGCCAGAATCCCCACGGGCACGAGCGCGAGCAGCAGGAACAGCAGCAGGCGCACGAAGCGCCAGAAGAAGCCGCCGGCAGCGGCGAAAAACTCTCCCGCGCCCAGCGTCTGGTCGCGCCGGTAGACCTCCAGCACGCCGCCGGTGGCAAACAGGAAGAAAACGAAGAAAAGGAAGGAGAAGACAACCGAGCCCATCATCAGTTGCGCCGGCGAAACCTCCGGCTGGGCGAGCAGCTCGATGAAAGCCGTCAGGTCGAAGCCCTTCCCCAGGCGCTCGCCCGCCAGGCTGTTGTTGAGCACGCCGCCAAAGCTCATGCTGGCGCGCAGCGCGGCGGGCAGGGCCAGGAGCAGGTTGATGGCGTACATCCACCAGAGCACCCGCTGGCGCCGCCAGACCAAGCGCGCCCCGGCCACCACCACTCCGGGTTCGCCTCGGCTCATCTCATTCACCTCTTCCGCCCTACGCCAGCCAGGCCAGACACTGCGCCAGGAACTGGGTCAGGACGAGCCAGTACTGGGTCAGCTTGCGGGTGGCGGGCCGCTGGCTCTCACGGGTGCGGCTGTTGTTGAAGAGATTCGTATCCAGCCAGACCTTGTGGTCGGGGTCGATCTCCGCCGAGACCACGCGGGCCTTCTTCTCATAGCCGAACCGCGCCCAGCGGTCGCGGCCGTCCCAGCGCTCGCGCACGGTTTCGCCGTTGTCGAACTTGACCTCCACTTCGACGGGGAAGATGAAATCCCCTTTGCGGTGCACGACCACAAGGGAGCGGAAGAGGGTTTCCCCTTTCTTCTCTTCCGGCGGGTTTTCCAGGTGCCAGTCGGCGCGGTCGGAGCGGAGCGTGCGGACCTGGTAGTCGAGCACCCGGGTCCCGCGCACCGCCTGGTCGAAGAACCAGCCGAGGTCTTGGCCGGAGACTTCCTCCACGGTCTTCAGGAAATCTTCCTCGGTGGGATGGGTGAAGCGATAGCGCTGGAAGTAGGTTTGCAGGGCGCGGCGCAGGGTCTCTTCGCCGATGAGGCTTTCCAGAGTGCGCAGCACGGTGGCGGTTTTGGCGTAGGTGACCGCCCCGTAGGCCCCGCCCGACATGAACTCGTAGGCGGAGCGGGTCAGGGGGTCGGTGTCGGGCACGGCGCGGTACTGGAGGCGGGACAGGCGGGCGTCGCCGCCGGTCATCCCCCAGAGGTTGAGGATGGAGGTCTCCTCGCCGTAGAGCGCCGCCATTACCTGGGTTTCGACGTACTGGTTGATGCCTTCATCGAGCCAGGCGTCTTCGAACTCGTTCGTGGCCACCATCCCGTACCAGTACTGGTGTCCGAACTCGTGCTCGACCACGATTTCCGGGAGCAGCAGCCCGGCCGGCATCCACCAGGTGGTGCCGGCGGTGATGAGCATGGGGTATTCCATGCCGCCGGCGCCGAAGCCGCCGTGCGGCGGGTCCACCACAGTAATCTGGGTGTAGGGGTAAGGGCCGAACCAGCGGTCGTAGAGCCGGAGGGTTCCCTTCAAGGCTTGCATATAGCGGGGCGCTTGCGAAAGGTGGCCGGGCTGCATCAGCAGGCGGATCTTCACCGGGCCCAGGCCGCCGGCGAACGAGTCCTCCACGACCCGGAAGTTGCGGTCAGCGGTCCAGGCGAAGTCGTGCACATCTTCGGCGCGGAAGGCAAGGGTCTGGGTGCCGTCGGGATTCGGCTGCCGGCCCACTTCGACTCCGGTCGCGCCGACCACGTAGCCCTGCGGCAGGGTCACCTTCACGTCGTAGGTCCCGAAGTCGGCGAAAAACTCCGTGGTGCTGTGGAACTGGTGGCAATTCCAGGCGCCGCGCCACCACACGCCTACCTTGGGGAACCACTGCCCCACCATGAAGAAGTCGCGCTTGGTGCCGGTGCGCGCCAGCACCTGGGGCAACTGCGCGCGGAAAGCAATCTTGAACTGCGCCTCGCCGCCGGGCGGGACCGGCCGCGGCAGCCGCACCTGGAACACCGTGCGGTCGTCCGGATTGCCGTCATCGGGCTGGATGAACTCCATCTTGCCGGTCAGGTCGCCCTGGCCGACGACTTGGAGCCGGGTCACTTCAATCGAGCCGCGGTACTTCTCCTTCCACTCGAAGTCGGGGCTGCCCTGCCGCACCTCCCGCAGGAAGGTGGACTGCGGCTGGAAGGCGTTCAGGTAAAGATGGAAGGGGAAGAGGTCGAGCGGGCGGCCGGTGCGGTTGCGGTAGGTGAGGGTTTCGGTGGCTTCGAGGGTTTTCTTCTCCGTGTCCAGGCGCGCTTCGATTTGGTAGGCGACGACGCGCTCGGAGAGCGGCTTCTCCGGCGTGAAGGTGGAAGCGGCCGGCGCCGGCGCGACCGGGGACGTCTCCGCCGCAGGAAACAGCGCCGCGGCGGTCGCGAGGGTCGCCGAGGCAAGGGCGGTCGAGAGAACGGCCCGGAGTCGGCGCTGCACTTCCACCTCCACTTGCACAGGTGGAGTCAAGGCCGCCCAGCATAGTCGAGCCGGCGGTGGCAGGCAAGGGAATCCGCGCGCGGGGCTGGCGGGAGGAAACCGCCGGGTGTAAAATGCAGGATTGCCCGCGCCGCCGCATCGGGCGCGCGGACAGGATGGCTCAATCCGGATTGGCCGAAGCCTTCATCGCACAGGTGGGATAGGCAAGTGGAACCCGTCGTCCAGTGCACAGACCTGTGGAAGATTTACCACAGCGGGCGCGTCGAGGTGCCGGCGTTGCGCGGGGTGAACCTGGAAGTGGCCGAAGGGGAGTTCGTGGCCATCATGGGGCCCTCGGGCTGCGGCAAGTCCACGCTGCTCTACGTGCTCGGGGGGCTGACGCCGCCGAGCTCGGGCCGCGTGCTCGTGGACGGCAACGACCTCGGGCAGATGGGCGACGCCGAGCGGACGCTGCTGCGGCGGCGCAAGATCGGCTTCGTCTTCCAGCGCTTCAACCTCCTGCCCACGCTCTCGGCCTACGGCAACATCGCCATCGCCCAGCACATCCAGGGCGACGGGTTCGACCCGCACCGCTTCGAGGTGACGGTGGGGTTGCTCGGCTTGAAGGAGCGGCTGCACCATCGCCCGAGCGAGCTCTCCGGGGGCGAGCAGCAGCGCGTGGCCCTGGCCCGCGCCGTCGTCAGCGAGCCCAAGATCGTGCTGGCCGATGAGCCCACCGGCAACCTCGACAGCCAGAACTCGGAAATCGTGCTCAAGATGCTGAAGGACCTGAACCAGGAGCTGGGCCAGACGCTCATCATGATCACCCACAACCCGGAAGCCGCCGCCTACGCCGGGCGCATCGTGCACATGCGCGACGGCCGCATCCTCGAGCCCGCGGCCGCCGCCACGCCGCACGCGGGCTCGCCCTGAACGGGTCCGCCGGGAACGGGCTCGCCCTGAAGAGGCTCACCGTGAACGGGATGAACGACGCGCCCACCGCCGCCCGCCCCTCCGCCCTGCGCCGCCTGGGGCGCACCGTCAAGAGTTTCATCCTCTGGCAGCACGAGCGCGCCACCTGGCAGTACGACGTGATGTGCGGGGTCATCTTCCTGCTGGTGGTGCTCTTGCCGGCGCGCTACTTCCACGACCAGCCGCTCTACAACCCCCAGCCCGTCCTCGACATCGTGCGCATGGACGCCGACGCCGACGGCGTGCGCTACCGGGTGAGCGCCGAGCTGCTGGCGAGCTACGACCCCGAGCCCCAGCGCGCCGCCCGCGAGGTTTTCGCCCGCAACTTGAGCCACCCCTTCACACTCGTCCGCATCCAACCGATTCGGGCACAAGACGGAACGGTGGTGTGGTACGATGTGTGGGTCCGCGAATAACGCCGAGTCAGCCGTGAGGACGCTCTTCCCGTTCGCCGCCGCGGTGGTTTGCCTGCTGCTGGTCCCGCCCGGCGGGACGGCGCAGACCCGCGCCTGGCCGGAGGACATGCTGGTCGAGCGCCTGAACCGGGCCGCCGACAACTTCAAGACCCTCACCGCCAGTCTGCAATACACCAAGTTCACCCAGGTGGTGGATGACACCTCCGTCGAGAGCGGCCGCTTCACCTACAGCGAGAACCACCGCATCAAGATCGAGATGCTCAACCCCGAGCCCAAGGAGATTCTTTTCACCGGCAACAAGGCGTTCATCTACTACCCCAAGATGGCCCAGATCCAGGAGTTCGATTTGGCGAAGCACCGGTCGCTGGTCGAGCAGTTCCTGTTGCTCGGCTTCGGCACCTCGGGCGACAAGCTCCGCGACGCCTACCTCATCACCGTGCTCGGCGAAACCAAGCTCGACAACCGCGCCGTCCTGCAGCTGGAGCTGACCCCCAAGGATGAAAAAATCCGCCAGCAGATCCACAAGATCCACCTCTGGCTCGACCTGGCCTCCTGGATACCCGTGCAGCAGAAGTTCTTCGAAGTGGGCGGCGACTACCTGATGGCTAAGTACACTGACATCAAGGTCAACGTCCCCATCCCCTCGGCCAAGCTGAGCGCGCCCAAAGGCACGAAAACCGTCAAGCCCCGCGCCAGCCTCTAAGCGGTTGCGGTTCAACCGGCTTTTGGCTATAGTCGGAGGCCGATTATTGCCGTTTGACGGCATTCCTGTTGTCGGCTCCGACAAAGCTGGCTAGACTGGCCCGGCGGGGCGAGGCCCCGCGCGAGGCAGGCGAACGTACCGTATGAACTGGCGAAAGACCATCCGGCGCCGGGCGCTCCGCATCCACCGGCTCTACCGCGAGGTGCGGATGATCGTGAAGGGCCTGCTCTCGACCGAGCACGTCCTGCTGGCCCACCTCATCCCCATGCGCCGCTGCAACCTCTCCTGCGCCTACTGCAACGAGTACGACGACCACTCGAAACCCGTCCCGCTCGAGCTGCTCAAGCAGCGCGTCGACCGCCTGGCCTCGTTCGGCGCCACCGTCATCACCATCAGCGGCGGCGAGCCGCTGCTCCACCCCGAGCTCGACCTGCTCATCCGCCACATCCGCTCCCGCGGCATCCTCGCCGGGCTCATCACCAACGGCTACCTCTTGACCGAGGAGCGCATCGGGCAGCTCAACCGCGCCGGGCTCGAGCACCTGCAAATCTCGATTGACAACGTCGTCCCCGACGACGTCTCGAAGAAGAGCCTGAAGGTGCTGGACAAGAAGCTGGAGCTTTTGGCCGAGCACGCCGACTTCCACGTCAACATCAACTCGGTGGTCGGCGGCGGCATCCACTATCCCCAGGATGCGCTGACCATCGCCCGCCGCGCCGTGGCTCTCGGCTTCACCTCGACCGTCGGGGTCATCCACGACCATAACGGCCAGCTGCGAGGGCTCAACGCCATCGAGCGCCGCGTCTACCGCGAAATCGAAAGCATGGGCAAGGGCTCCTACGCGCGCTTCAACCAGTTCCAGGACAACATCGCCCACGGCCGCGCCCACCAGTGGCGCTGCCGCTCCGGCTCGCGCTACCTCTACGTCTGCGAGAACGGCCTGGTGCACTACTGCTCACAGCAGCGCGGCTACCCCGGCATCCCGCTCGAGGAGTACACTGCGGAGCTGCGCCGGCGCGAATACTTCACCGCCAAACCCTGCGCGCCGCACTGCACCATCTCCTGCGTGCAGCAGGTGGCCATGGTGGACAACTGGCGCGGCCCGCAGACGCTCAAGGCCTTCCAGCCGCTGCCGCAGAGCGCCCCGGCCCAGACCAAGCCGCTCGTCCAGCTTCAAGCCTCTCCCGGCGACGACTAGGCTCCGCTTCGTCTCCCAGCTTTCGCTTGCCTCGTCGGGTTTCTCCCAGTAGGCTACGCCTCTCTTCGTCGGAGGGGACACCCATGCGCAAGCCAAAGAAACTCACCCGCCGGGAGTTTGCCGGAGCGGCCCTGGCGGCCGCCGCGGCGCCGGCTCTGCTCGGCGGAGCGCTTACCCCGCCAGCGGCGGGGCTGACCCAGGAAGAAAAGAAGCCGGAAGCGCCGAAGGCGCAGGCGCCGCCGGAGGAAGAGGAAAACTGGCTCAAGCGCGGGCGCCAAGCGCTGCGGGAGTTCAACCTCCCGGTCGAAACCGAGCCCGCCTTCGTCTTCCGCGCGAAGATCGGCCGCCGGTAGAACCAGCCCCGATGCGAAAGAAAAGTTTGTCATTCTGAGCGAAGCGAAGAATCTCAATCGGACGAACGGTCTCCGCTGAGATTCTTCGTCGCCCTAGCGGGCTCCTCAGAATGACAGGCTCTTGGAATGCAGGAGGCGAAGATGCTGAGTGACGACGTCCTCTACCAGCCGGTCACCGAACTCTCCGAGCGCCTGCGCCGCGGCCAGCTCTCTCCAGTGGAGTTGACCGAAGGCTACCTCGACCGCCTGGAGCGGCTGGGGCCGAGGCTGGGGGCAGTGGCCACGCTCACCGCCGACCTCGCCCTCGAGCAGGCCCGCCAGGCGGAACGGGAAATCGCCGCCGGGCGCTACCGCGGGCCGCTGCACGGCATTCCCTACGGCGTGAAAGACCTGGTCGCCACGCGCGGCCTGCCCACCACCTGGGGCGCGCCGCCTTACAAGGACCAGGTGTTCGATTACGACGGCGCGGTCGTCCGGCGGCTGCGCGAGGCAGGCGCGGTGCTGGCGGCGAAGCTCGCCATGATCGAGCTCGCCGGCGGCGGCGGCTACACCAACGGCAAAGCCTCGCTCGTGCCCACGGTCAATCCCTGGGACACAACGCGCTGGGCGGGCGGCTCTTCGAGCGGCCCGGGCGCGGCCACGGCGGCGGCGCTCGTCGGCTTCTCGATCGGCTCGGAAACCTGGGGGTCAATCCTGACGCCGTCGAGCTTCTGCGGCGTCTCGGGTCTGCGGCCCACCTACGGGCGCGTGAGCCGCGCCGGGGCGATGGCGCTCTCCTGGACGATGGACAAGCTCGGGCCGATGTGCCGCTCGGCGGACGATTGCGGCCTGGTGCTCGCGGCCATCGCCGGGCACGACCCCGACGACCCGGCCAGCGCCGACGCGCCCTTCCAGTACCAGCCCGCCGCGGCGGGCCAGCCGAACGGTTCCTCCCTCCGCGGCGTGCGCGTGGGCTGGATCGCCGAAGACTTCGCCAAGAACGGCGAGCCGGAAGTCGAGCCGCTTTACAAGAACGCGCTCGAGGCGTTGGGCCGGCTGGGCGCCGAGGTGAAGGAGGCGAAGCTGCCGGACTTTCCCTACGGCACCGTGGCCGGCACCATCATCTCCGCCGAAGGCGCCGCCGCTTTCGACACGCTCATCATGAGCGGCCGCGTCAAGGAGCTGGTGGACGCGCGCCAGCAGAAAGGCCTGGCGGGCGGCATGGAGGTTACGGCCCCCGACTACATCCGCGCCATGCGCATCCGCCGGTTGATGCAGGAAGCCCTGGCCGAGCTTTTCCGCGACTTCGACGCGCTGGCGGCGCCGAGCCTGCTCTTCGTCGCCAACCCGATGGAGGCCGACCTGAACACCGTCTTCCGCGGCGGGAGCGGCATCGGCGCGGCCGGGAACCTGGCGGGCCTGCCGGCCCTGGGCGTGCCCATGGGCTTCGGCAAGGGGAACCTGCCCGTGGGGCTCTCGCTTGTGGGAAAGGCGTTCGACGAAGCGACGGTCCTGCGCGTCGGCCGCGCCTATCAGGGCGCAACGGATTGGCACAGGCGAAGACCGCCGCTCAACTAGCGCAGAAACCAGTCCGGCCAGAGCGGCGTGTTGCGCAGGATCCCGTAGAGCAGGACGACCCCGAGCAGCGCCCGGATCCACGCCGCGCGCAGGAAAACCGCCGGCAGCGTCCGGCCCACGGCCAGCTCGGCGCTCCGCGCCAGCAGGCTCCAGGCGACAAAGGGAAGCGAAAGAACCATCAGGGGATTGAAGCGGAAGGCGGCGACCAAGTCGCCGTGGAGCAGCCGGTGCAAGCCCCGCAGCGTCCCACAGCCCGGGCAGAGCCAGCCGGTCAGGGCGCGGAACGGGCAGCCGGGATAGATTCCCGACGTCGCCGGGTCGAAGAGGTACAGCACCGCCAGGGCGACGCTCCCGGCGGCGAGCAGCGCCAGCGATTGCCGCCGCTCGCTTTCCCCGGCGAGCCCCGCCGGCGCCAGCAGTCCCGCTCCCATGGCCTACTTGTCCGCAATCGCGCCCAGCATCATCAGCGCGACATAGGCCACAATGACGACCAGCCCGAGTCCAAACGACCACCAGGAAAACGTCTTGGCCTTATCGGAAGCCGCCTGGGCCCCGGCGAGGTCCCCGGCCGCGACCTTGCTGTTCACCTGGGCGGCGTAGACGATGGCCACGATGCCGAGCGGCAGACAACAAAAGAGCGTACAGAGGATGGCGTGCACGAGGTAGTTCGGGATTCGAACCGGCTGGGGGGCGGCGGTGGCCGCCGGCCTCAACTCGTGGCCGCACTGCACGCACTTCCACGCGTTTTCGGCGTTCTCGGCCCCGCACTTGGTGCAATACATCGGCGCGCCTCCCTACTCAACCGCCACGGCCACAATCCACCAGACGATGAGCCCCAGGTACAGGAAACCGAAGAAGCCGCCCGCCAGGATGCCCACCCAGGCGTGGGCCTTGCCGCGGGCTTCCGGATGCTCGCGGGCGACTCGCAGCCCTTTCAAGCCGAGAAAGAAGGCCGGGATGCCCAGCAAGACTCCAATCAGCGGAATGAGGGAGAAGACGCCCAGGTAGTAGGCGATAAGCGCGGGGGAATTCTTGTAGGGGATGAGCCCCGCCAAGTCATCGGTCTGGACGACCACTTTGGTCGGCGCCGGATGAAGAATTTCCTGACACTTGATGCACTTGTAGTTGTTGTCGTCGTTCTGCGTGCCGCAGCGCGGACAAAACACCGCCGGGCTCCCTCCGCGGCCTCTCGGCCCGACTTTCCAGTGCGACGAACCGACTGTGCGCGCATCTTCGGCCAAAGAGCGGGTGGTGTCAAGCTGCGCCGTGCGGGCGGACGCGCGCGCCGGGCGGGGGGCTCCTATTTCGGCGCCGGCGCGGGCGCGCGCGCGCGCTGGTGGTTGGAGAAGCGGACGATCAGGCGGAGCTTGAGCGGGTGGTCGCGCACCGAGAGCACGTCGTCGGCGCGCACGTAAGTGGGAAAGAGGAATTCGTCCACCGGCTCGCGGAAGACCTCGACGCGCTGGAAGTACCCCCGAAAGGCGCCGCCGCTGCGCGCCGGCAGGCTGCGGCCGTGGACGCGGACAATGTCGAGCTTGTCGGCGTCCACCCAGACGATCCCCTCGAAGAAGCGCTCCCCGGGCCGGACCGGCCGGTTCGGCTCCACTCTGAACAAGTAGGTATCCACCTCGTCCACGCGCTCGCGGGTCAGGTAGTTGACGTCGTAGTCGGGAATCTGCGCCGGCGACAGGATGAAGAGCGGGATAAAGTCGAGGTCGTCGAGCTCGACGCGGGTCAGGCCAAACTTGGAGAGGTCGGTGCGGGGGTTTTGCACGAGGGTGGCGCGGCGGCGGCCGCT
>Ga0073934_10003406_pt1 | contig 29391 bp, 27 predicted proteins | sample LarsenN4metaG_FD_76834 | JGI IMG/M metagenome (GOLD analysis project Ga0073934, IMG submission 76834) | Hot spring sediment bacterial and archeal communities from British Columbia, Canada, to study Microbial Dark Matter (Phase II) - Larsen... ... | reverse complement strand
GTCAAAAAATTAGTTATGTTCATTGGTTTGAGGAGATGACGTTTTTTGAATAATTTAGGCATCAAAGACATAAGTGTAATTTTTTATGTAAAGTTTTGTATCGACATTCAACATTTCTGATAATTGACAATTGTCAATTACCCTCATTAATTATCAATTATCAATTGTTAATTATCAATTACCATCGTCAATTATCAATTATCAATTATCAACTACCCAATTATCAATTACCCTCATCAATTATCAATTGTCAATTATCAATTGTCAATTATCAATTATCACCACGCCATAAAGCAATACCACCGAGCAAACCGGTGATATTAGGAATAATCGTCACATTATCCGGCAAATTCACAGATATTTTTTTGGCTTCGCCACCGCCAATGTAAATTCGATCGCAGCTAAATAAATTCTGCCAATTACGGAGCGCTTTTAACACCCGCTTATTCCAGCGCTCTTCCCCGACTTTTTCCAAAGCCGCTCTCCCTAGCTGCTGCTCATAAGTTTCTCCCTTTCTAAAAGGATGATGTCCTCCTTCTAAATTCGGGACTAATTTGCCATCCACAAACAGAGCCGTGCCAAATCCAGTTCCGAGAGTAATTACCAATTCTACCCCCACCCCGGAAATAGCGCCCAAACCTTGAATATCCGCATCATTGCAAACCCTGACCGGTTTTCCCAACCGTTCAGAAAGGATAGTTGCCAAGTCAAATTCCACCCAGTCTGGGTCCAAATTCACCGCCGTAAACACCACTCCGCGACGTACCACCCCCGGAAACCCCACAGAGACGCGGTGAAACTCCCCTTGAGCGTTGGCGAGAGAGACGATCGCCCCCAATACCGCCTCCGGTTGCGGCGGTTGCGGCGTTTCCACCCGGTTGCGTTTCGTCACCGCTTCCCCAGATTCATCCAAAACGATCGTTTTAATCCCGCTCCCGCCAATATCAACCGCCAGAGTCAGGACTCCTGTATTATTTTTAGCCATTAGTTGAAAATTTCTCTTATTTATTTTGTCCTTTGTCCTTTGTCCTTTGTTAACAAGGAACAAGGGACTGTAGGGACACGGCATCGTCAACCTCTATCGAAAAACCCAGATATTGATAACGCCGTGCCCTCCAAGGGACAAATGACAAATGACAATTTTACAGCGTCAGAGATTGAGGATTGGTTTCGATTAACTGAGCCAAATCTTGCAAGAAAGCCGCTGCATGGGCACCGTAAACAACCCGGTGGTCGCAAGTAATATTCACCTGCATTTGACGGCGTACCCCCATCATCCCATCTTCCGTAGCCACCACCTGCGGCCTGGAAGCGCCAACTGCCAGAATCGAACCCTGACCAGGAGGCAGAATCGCATCAAAGCGGTCCACCCCAAACATTCCCAAATTAGAGATTGAGAAAGTACCAGTATTGTACTCTTGGGGTTGCAGTTGTTTCGCTCTGGCACGATCGACCAAATCTTTCCAACTGCGAGATAGAGAGTAGATATCCATTTTGTCCGCATTTTGCAGCACTGGCGTAATCAACCCCCCATCAGGCATCGCCACCGCCACCGCAATATTAATCGCACTAGGATAAGCAATGCCAGCATCAGTGTAACTCGCATTCAACAGCGGATGTTTTTGCAAAGTCACAGCCACAGCTTTAGCCAGCATGGCCGTTACCGTCACCCCCTTAGACTTAATCTGCTTGTAGAGGGCATCAAAATTATCCGTAGTGATGGTATAGCCAACGCGGTAAGTGGGAGCCTGCATACTCGCCACCATATTGCGGACCACCGCTTGCTGCAATGTGGTCAAAGGCGCCACCTGACCGGGAACTACAGGGGCGGGAGCCGCCACCGGCGCTGGTTTCGCGGCTGGGGCAGGCTTGGCAGCCACAGGAGCTGGGGTGAACACCGGTGCAGGGGGCGAAACTGCGCCCGCCACGGCTTCCACATCTTCCGCCACAATGCGACCGTAAGGACCGCTACCTTGTAGGGCACTTAGATCCACTTTCAAATCTTTAGCCAGCTTGCGGGCTCGGGGGGAAACCACCGTGCGTCCGTTGCTGCGGCTGGCAGTTTCCGCCACAGCCGCCACAGGTGCAGGGGCCGCCGTGGGGGCCGCCGTGGGGGCTGCAGTGGGGGCCGCCGTGGGGGCAGCCGCTGGTTGGGAAGAGGTGGCTTGCTGCTTCGCTTGTTCGATTTCGGCTTCAGTTTCAGCGATGAGGGCGATCGTGGCGCCCACAGGTGCAGTTTCGCCTGCGGGGACGACGATCGTCGCCAGATATCCCTCATTAAAGGACTCCACGTCCATATCCGCTTTGTCCGACTCCACCACCACCACAGTTTCCCCGCGTTCCACCTTATCTCCCGGCGATTTTTCCCAGGACACGATTTTACCTTCGGTCATGGTGGAACTCAGGGCGGGCATGAAAACTTCGTGTATCATGAGGCTGTTATTGGCTCGAGGCTCTCAAGTAAAAACGGGCAACATTCAATTATATAGTGACCCGGGGCACTTGTCACAAGGCAATTTGTCATTTGTCACTTGTCACTTGTCCCTTGTCCTTAGTCACTTGTCACTTGTCCCTTGTTACCAAAGGACAAATGACCAATGACCAATGACCAAGGACCAATCACCAATGACCAAGGACAAATGACCAAGGACAAATTTACAAATCGCCGCGAATTTCATCAATAAAACCATCGCGAAGCAGAATTTCTACCTGCATTTTCTGCACTAAATTATCTCCCCGCTCTACCGTAAAAAAGCTATCAATTTGACCGGTATTTACCTCAGTTTCCAACTCTAAAGTTTGCACTTGCTGTAACTGTTGTAAAATTTGATTTTTCTGGTCTAAGAGCTGTCTTTGCTTTTGATTGAGCTGGCTTTGGAGCGTATCCATTTGCTCTTTCACATTCACACCAGGTTGTTGTAAAGCCTGCTTTTGCAGCTCCCCTACCATGCGCTGAGCCTGCATTTCCAACTGCTGCATCTGGGAATCAATTTGGTTAATTTGCCCTTGCAATTGCTGTTGTACTTCCTCCTTCCAGCGGGGCGTCACCACAGATTTAACAATCACATTCCGCTTTAGGAGTAGTTGCGAGTTCGAGAGTTCCATATCAACTTGACCTTAATGATAGTTTGAAGAACGGCAATAATTGGGGATGCTGTTTCTACTCACTCAAGAGCAGGCCAGACAACAGATCAGACAAACATTGCCTCAATTAAATCTTGATATCGCTCCGTCACCACAGGGCGCTTAATTTTCAGAGTTTGGGTGAGCATCCCGTTTTCCATAGAAAATGGCTCGGTAAGTAAGCGAAAAACGCCAATGCGGTCATCAGCTCGGTATCCAGGACGGTTTTTTACCTCCCGATTGAGTTCCTGGCGAAATAAATCCTGCACCATCTTACTCTCCAAATCTATAGACTGCCCCTTGGTGGCAGCAGAAATTTGCACCGAGGCACCTTGGTCATCGAGGAACTTTTGCAGGGCCTCCAGATTGGGCACGATTAACGCCCCCAAAAATTTCTGGTCCTGACCCACCAGCATGATTTGGTCGATGTAAGGACTACGCAGACAAGCATCTTCTATGGGCTGGGGTTCGATGTTTTCGCCGTTGGTGAGGACGATCGTATCTTTAGCCCGCCCGGTCAGTACCAAATCCCCCGCCACACTCATCCAGCCCAAGTCCCCCGTATCAAACCAGCCTTGGGGGTTAATTGCCTTCGCCGTCGCTTCTGGATTTTGAAAATACCCCGCCATCACCTGCGGTCCAGACGCCAACACCAATCCCGTCTCACCATATGGTAATGGTTGGCGAGTTTCCGGGTTCACAATTTGAATTTGCGTTTCCGGTATCGGTTGACCCGCCGAACCGCGCAAATTGCGCCAGAAACGGCGCGCCGTCAGCACTGGGGAAGTTTCGGTCAAGCCATAGCCCACCAGCACTTCGAGGCCAACAATCTCAAAAAAGTTTTCCAAGTGCATCGCCAGAGAGCCGCCACCACTGATGACGTACTTTAGTTTACCTCCCGTAGCTTGCCGCACTTTTTTGTACACCAACATTTCCCCCAGTTTGTGGATGGGCCACAAAGCCGCTAATTTCAGCCCTGCCACCAGTCTTTCTCCCCCTGGTGGTGCTTCCAGTTGCAGGCGCAACCCCTGCCAAGTGCGGCGAGCCTCGATATAACTTTGACTGATACTGAGGAAACTTTCCACCAGTCGCTGCCGCTTGGCGGGCATCTCCCGAAACTGCTTTTGCACCCCTTCATAAATTGATTCCCACAGACGGGGCACCGCCATCATATATTCCGGTTGGTATTTTTTTAAATCTTGCTTGAAGGTGCGAATGCTGGTGTAGATGAGAGTACAGCCCCGAGATAAAAAGAAATACTCGCCCATGCGGCCAAAACTGTGCCAAGTGGGGAGGATGGCTAAAAATCGCTCTCCCGGTTGGGGCTGAATTACCGCTTTGATGCTGTGGATTTGGTTTAATAGGTTGGCATGGGTGAGCATCACCCCCTTGGGTTTGCCGGTGGTGCCGGAGGTGTAAATGAGGGTGGCGAGGCTGTCACTGGTGGGGGAGATGGGCTGGTATTGGCTGGCGGCGCCTTTGGTCATTAATTGGTTGTAGGATAGTACCGGCACGGGCAGGGTGGTTTCTTCTTTGATTTCTTCATCGGATAGCAAAATCACCCATTGTACGGGTAGGTCGTCCAGTCGAGGGCGCAGTTGTTTCATCAGGGCGAGGTTTTCGGCGATGAGACCGATACTGCCGCTGTTTTCCAAGATGTAGAGGAGTTCCTGACGCTCCGCATCCCCACTACGTACCACGTTGGCGGCTCCGGCGGCCATCGTTCCTTGGTCGGCGATCGCCCACCGCAGACTATCGTTAGCAAACAGAGCCACTCTTGGGGGGATACCATCGCGCACCTCTGGCAGTCCCAGAGCTTGTATCCCAGCGGCGAATTGTTCAATTTGCCCTGCTAGCTGCTTGTACGTTAGCTCTACCGGCGGTTTAGAGTGGGGGTCCCACAGGGCGAGTCTGTCCCCCACCACTGTAGCCAATCGCTGCCAGATTTCGGGCAAGGAGGTCAGGTCAGTATAATTGGGTTCGGCAGCAAGGGCACGCCGTTCTATATCGCTCACAGGGAAAGGATTAGATGACACAGGATTTGCTTGAGACATAATTCTGCCTGATATTTGCGGATCGGGGAGCGAATGCTCGGATCAATTCAATATTAGTTTCTGGCGCCCAGAGCTGTGTCTATTGTGGGAAGTATGGCGAGTGTGGTCAGCAATCTTCCTCCCTCTCCTCCCCCTCCTCCCCGTCACCCCGTCACCCCGTCTCCCCCACTCCCCATCTCTCCCTCCTTCCCATCTTCCCCCAATGGGGCGCCCCCAGAGCATTGCTGCCAGTTCTGCGTTAAACTTACCACCATTTTTGATATGGCACTTGTTACTTTGCCAGTTGCCCCTGAACCACTCTCCATCCCTGAAGCCTTGGCCCAGTTGCAGCAGGAGATAACGGAGTTGGCCTTGTGTCAAATTGCGATTGCTCGCTGGCAATTGCACCAGCAGCAAACCGATCAGTGCCAGAAATCGATGCAGCAGCTAGAAGCCATTCAAGAGCGCATCAACGCCCTTGCTGCTGAGTTGGAAACCCAAATGCGCCAGTTTCACCTCACTGCGAGCGCTGTTAACCCCTACTACTGCGCCCTGCAATCACCCCCAAACTCTCAACATCCTGCCAATGTCTGGGAAATCCATCACGCCGCTGTTCCCCATGTGATGCGCCGTGGTTCTCAGTTCATTCTCACGGCTAAATCTCTCGATTTGTCTGTGACTGACGAAGGGGCTCAGGGTAGAGAAAGAGCCCGCCACGCCTGCCGTCGCCGTGAAGCTCTAGAGCGGTGGTTGCTCGCTCAACGTCATTGTTAGTTATTTGTCCTTTGTCCCTGGTCGTTTGTCTAGTGATAATTGATAATTGATAATTGATAATTGATAATTGATAATTGATAATTGATAATTCGGTAGTTGGGTAATTGGGTAGTTGGGTAATTGGGTAATTGTTAATTGTTAATTACCCAATTATCAATTGTTAATTGTTAATTATCAATTGTCAATTATCAATTGTCAATTCAAATGACAAATTTTGGTTAGTAATAACCGGTGCTGTCACCAGTGCCGTCACCGGTGCCGTCATAGATTTTTTCTGCGTCTTCGGGTTTGTCGGGGGTGGTATCACCATACACGGTGTATTCGGGAGTGACCGGTTGAGCTTTGATGGTGGCTTTGCGATCGTCTAATTTCGGTAAATCAGGAAACTTTTGCACTGCCATACCTTTGACGGCTTTTTCCATAAATAGACGCCATGCGTAGGCGGCGGTGCTGCTGCTGCCCCAAGTGGGATAGCTATCATCGTTGCCCAGCCAAACTCCGGCGACCATTTGGGGAATGTAACCGATAAACCAGAGGTCTTTGGCTTCGTCGGAAGTGCCTGTTTTGCCAGCAACGGGCCGATCGTATAATTGGGCGATGCCACCAGTACCATAATTGACGACACCTTCTAACATCCAGTCCATAATGGAGGCGGTGTCGGCGTCTAATGCGGCTTTCGGCTGAAATTTGGCTTGATAGATGATTTGACCCCGGCGGTTAGTGACGCGGACGATGCCGTGAGGGAGGACGTACTTGCCTCGGGCAGCGATCGTCCCATAAGCACTGGTCAACTCCAGCAAGTTCACTTCCGAACCCCCTAAAGCCAGAGAATAGGTGGGTTTAAGTTCTGATTTAATCCCCATCTCACGGGCGAGTTTGATTACGGGAGCGAAACCTACGTCAATCAAGGCTTTGACCGCCACCACGTTAATCGAACTAGCCAGAGCGTCCCGCATAGACATCCAGCCGCGATACTTCCCGCTGTAGTTACGCGGTTTGTACCCATCAACAATAAAATTAGCATCTTCGTAGCCGTCGTAAGGGGAGAAACCAGCGGCGATCGCGGTAGCATAAACAAACCCCTTAAACGTGGAACCGGGCTGACGTTGGGCCTGAGTGACCCGATTAAACTCGCTTTCAACATAATCCCTGCCCCCCACCATTGCCTTGACTTCACCATTGCGGGGGTCGATCGCCACCAACGCCCCCTGGTCAAATCCTTGCATCGGGCCGTCCAACTCCACCACCTCTTTCACAGCTTCTTCCGCCATTTTCTGCCACTGACGGTTAATCGTAGTTTCCACCGTCAACCCCCCAACTTCCAGATCGTCGGCGGAAACATACTTCGGCAATTCCTTGAGGACGTAAGAGGTAAAGTAGGGCGCCTCCACCACCAGCCGTTTGGGTTGGCTGGGTTTAACCGCCAGAGGCTCGGCGGCGGCAGCAGCAGCTTCCGCCGCTGTCAGATACTCTACTTCCACCATCCTTTTTAGCACCAAATTGCGCCGCTCCCGCGCCACATTGGGATTTTCCAGGGGAGAGTAGTCACTGGGAGCTGGTGGCAGTCCGGCGATCGTCGCCATTTCCGCCAAAGTCAGGTCTTGAACAGATTTGCTGAAATACACCCACGCCGCATCAGCCACACCGTAAGCACCCGACCCCAAATAAACATGATTGAGGTATTGTTCTAAAAGCTGCTCTTTGGGGACTTCCCGCTCCAGTTTCATCGCCAGCATTGCTTCCCGGAGTTTGCGTCCCAGGTTGCGCTCCTGAGTCAGGAAGACAACGCGAGCTAGCTGTTGGGTGATGGTACTCGCCCCTTGCACCACCTCTCCGGCCAAGATATTGGAGACAGTTGCGCGGATAATGCCTTGATAGTCGATCCCGTGATGCTTGTAAAAGCGGCTATCTTCAGACGCGATGAAGGCTTCAATCAGACGTTGGGGAATTTTATCGATTTTCAGCTTTTCTCGGGTTGCTGGACCTATTTGCTGCAAAATTGTGCCATCACTGGCGGAGATCGTGATGCTGCCATCCCGAACAAAGCTAAAGATTTCTGCTGTGTTGGGCAAGCTCTGATCCAACTTCCACAACGCCACGCCGATACTGCCAGCACCGGCAACTAAGACAAAACCTCCCAACCCCACCCAAAAATACCGGCGGCGATAAAGAGGTTTCTGCACTGGACTACTGCCAGTAATTTCCGGCGCTAATTCTAGGGAAGATTCATCGGTCAGAGCCAAAAGCTCGGAGCTGCCATGATCTAAAGGTTCCCCACTACTGATGGGTGTGGTAGTCTCATCGATCGCCTCTGTGGCAGTTGTCGCCGCTCCATCTTCCTGGACTTCAGAAGTTGCCGGAGGTTTTCGCTCCATCAGCTTCTGGGAAATTTCTTTGATTTTGGAGAAAAACCTAGGCACTTCCACCGCCAGGTGTTCTGTTGTTTCCGGTGGGGGGGAAGCATCAAGATTGACAATTTCAGGATGATGGCTTGTTTCCGCCAGTGCCTCCACTTCCACCGGTGAGCCATCGCCGGTAGCTGGTTCCGTTTTTTGGGGCGCCAAATCCTCTCCAGGGGCCGGGATATCCCTAGGGGCGGGCGCCAAATCCTCTCCAGGGGTCTGGATATCCGTAGGGGCGGGCGCCAAATCCTCTCCAGGGGCCGGGATATCCGTAGGGGCGGGCGCCAAATCCTCTCCAGGGGTCTGGATATCCGTAGGGGCGGACGCCAAATCCTCTCCAGGGGTCTGGATATCCGTAGGGGCGGACGCCAAAGCCTCTCCTACTGCGGGGTGTTCGTCCCTACTGAGAGATTGCACAATGTCAGCCTCTGATTCGCCCGCTCCATTGCTGCTGATTTCGGCCCCCAATTCTGGCATTTGCCCGATCGCTGCATTGTCAACTGCTCGATCGGGAACCGTGGCACTTGAGCTGTCGCTAGTGACCGGTTCCGATTCTGGGGGCGATTCTGGCGGGCGTTTTCGCTCGATCAGCCTTTGGGAAATTTCTTTGATGTTGAAAATAAATTTGCCCACTTCCACTCCTCTTCCACTCCTCATGCACCACCAATAGCTGGTTATTGGGTTTTATTGTATGTTTTGGGAGCGGGATTTGCACGCTCGCCCACGGAGGATCACTCTATGGGGCGGCGCCAGTTGGCAATTTGTCATCAAACCGGATCACTGGCAGTGCCTGAATTGTTCAACCGGCATGGCCGATCGCCAACGCTGTCACCAGCATTCCCAACACCAGAAACGGCTGGGCGGACGCCTGATATTTCACGTCATTTTCCAGAGGATTGCGCAGAAAATACATATCCTGAAAAGTGATTTGGGGAATCACCAGTAGGGCGAGAATCGCCGCATAGAGGTTTTGATGGATGCTGACTAAGTATCCGGCAATACCGAGCTGGAAAGTGTCAATCATCACCACGCAAATCCAGGCGGCTGTAGTGATACCAAACATGACAGGCAGAGATTTCAAACCTAGTTGTCGGTCGCCTTCGACGCTCTTAAAGTCGTTAACGATGGCAATTCCCAATCCGGCCATACTGTAGATTAATGTCAAAATCATAATTTTGGCATCAATGGTGCCGAATAGAGCCTGACCAGCCCACCAAGGTAGAGCAATGTAGCTGGAACCGAGGGCGTAGTTGCCCAGCCAGCCGTTTTGCTTGAGCTTCAGCGGTGGGGCGGAATAGATGTAGGAGAGGAAAGAGCCACCGATCGCCAGGACAGTAATTGTGGGGAATTGATGACCAGCCCAAGTATCCAGGAGGTATGCCACAATAATGCCACCCAACAGGAGGACTAATATCTGGGTGACGACTTGGGGAATGGAGATGGCACCAGAGGGGATGGGGCGGTAGGGTTCGTTGATGGCATCAATTTCCCGATCGTAAAAATCGTTAATCGTTTGGGTATATCCCGCCAGCAACGGCCCAGACATCAGCATACAGGCAGCCGCAATTAAAACATGTTCTAGCTTCCACTCGTAGTTCCCGGAAGCCGCCGCACCGCAGACCACCCCCCAAATTAGGGGGATCCACGTGATGGGTTTCATCAGCTGCAGCCGGATTTTCCAAATCGATGTCTCCTGGACATCCGCTCCCTTCATGCCCAATAATTGCCGGGTTTTCGCGGAACGGTTTGCCCCAGTCGCTGTTTGGGGCTCTGAGGAGGTAACATCGGGCTGAGCTTGGTCTTTTGTCATTTGTCCTTTGTCCTTGGTCTTTTGTCTTTTGTCATTGGTGATTGGTCATTTGTCATTGGTCATGGGTCAAAATTCCTTTGTTCTTTTACAAGTGACAAAGGACTAAGGACAAGTGACAAGTGACAAATGCACCTTGGAGTTAAAAAGAAATGGTTAAATAGCCATTTTGAAATTTCGCGCCCTTGACGGGTTTGCCCTTAAGCTGTTCGGGCAAAAAGATATTGCGCCTTTGGTCTCCCGCTTCGATGGTGACTTCTGGGCCATATTGGGTCAATTTGACCTGTTTTTTATCAAAACCGGGCAAAAATAACCGCACTTGGCTAGAGGCGATATCAATCTCTACTGGGCGGGGGGCCTTCAGGGCTTCGCTGAAGTCAGGTAGAGCGGCGCTCAGGGGTTGCCAGTCGTCGCTGATGCGTTGAGGCACCCAAGTGACTGGCAAGGGGGCAAATTCTTCTGATATGGCGGCGGTGGGGGGAGTCTGGTTAAACAAAACGGCGCCAACGGTGAGGCCCACTTGTTGGGCACTACCCCAAAGATATCGCCCGGTGGCCACTGCAGCTTGATCAGCGGTGGTGACAACGTAGGCGATGACGCGGTTGGGGTCGTTTACAGCCGCTTTCCCATCCTCTAAAAGATTGGTAGTTTCTTTGCCCGGTTTGCCCCCGAAGTCTTCGAGAGACCAACTGACATTGAAAATGGCGGCGGTAACGGGTTGCACGAACGGGGAGAGGGCTTTCCCGAGTTCTGAATTGACCAGGACGCCCCGAAACCGCCGCCAGTACCAGCTCAGAATTTCCGGCATCCCTAACATCCGCAGGGTGTCTTTATCGCCGCTACCGTCATAAACGATCGCGTCATATTCCCCGCTAGCATCGTATTCCCGGATGGCATTTAGCGCTAAAGCTGAGTCCATACCGGGCAACACTCCCAGTTCGCTGCCATACACTTCTTTGAAAAAAGGTGTGCGAATATATTCGGCTTCCAGCTTTTTGAGCTGTTCCCAGGCGCTTTCGAGCAATGCGGCGCTCTGTAGCTGCACTACTTTGAGGTTAGGCGCAATAACCACCGGTTCTGGCCCGGTAGTGACACCCAGGGTGATGCCCAAGCCGGGACCGAAATCGGAGGAGGCAAGCAAGACTCGCTTACCGGATGCGGCTAATTTCAAGGCGGCGGCGATCGCGATCGTGGTTTTCCCCGTGCCACCTTTACCCAAAAACGTCAAAATCACGGCCATGTCTATAACCCTCAAGCCTCTAGACGTTCTATGTTAACCGCTCCCCGCTAAAGGAGGCGACTATTCCTACCCCTCACCAAAGGGAAACCGCCTAGGGAGACGGCATGCCGTCTCCCTACCGCCGTTTCCTTAAACGGTTTGGACTTCATCCTCAAAAAACCACGTGGCCAACCCGTTGCCAAAATCGACCACTACCCCTACACCGCTACCGTCTGTCATTTTGAAGCCGGTAACAGTGCCGACGGGATTTTCCTTGATTTTCTGGATTTTGTCCGCTGACATAGATTGTCTCAGCCGGAGGACTTTTACCTTTTGACCTATTTCCATTGCCACTCTATTTCTGGGGTGTTTCCTCTCATCGAACCATTCCACAGTTTATCAGCGCTTGCATCCCCAACCAAATTTTTTCCCCCTGGTTCGTAGTTGGGCTTTAGCCCCAACCACCCTCCCAGTCCCCTGGAGTCTTAAAATTGTGCAGTAACTAGGTAGTCATGCCATGCTTGCGAAAAGAATTTTGCCCTGTTTGGATGTCAAAGCCGGTCGGGTGGTCAAGGGAGTTAATTTTGTTAATCTCCAGGATGCCGGGGACCCGGTGGAATTGGCGCGAGCTTACAATGATGCGGGTGCTGATGAGTTGGTGTTTCTGGATATCACTGCTACCCATGAAGCTAGGGACATCATTATTGATGTGGTGTATCGCACGGCGGAGCAGGTGTTTATTCCCCTCACGGTGGGGGGTGGCATCCAATCCTTAGAAATGATTAAAAGATTGTTACGCGCTGGGGCCGATAAAGTGAGTATTAATTCGGCGGCGGTGCGGGAGCCGGATTTTATCGATCGGGCGAGCGATCGCTTTGGCAACCAGTGCATCGTGGTGGCGATCGATGCGCGTCGGCGCACGGACCCCACTAATCCGGGCTGGGATGTGTATGTGCGTGGAGGTAGGGAAAATACGGGTATTGACGCTATTTCCTGGGCTATAGAAGCCCAAAAACGTGGCGCGGGAGAATTGCTCGTTACCAGTATGGATGCTGATGGCACTCAAGCCGGTTATGACTTGGAGCTGACCCGCACGATCGCCGAATCTGTGGAAATTCCCGTCATCGCCTCGGGTGGTGCTGGCAACTGTCACCACATTTATGAAGCTGTTACTGCTGGCAAATCAGAAGCAGCGCTCTTGGCTTCTCTGCTCCACTATGGGCAGCTCACGGTGGCTGAGATTAAATCCTATCTTGCACAAAATCAAGTGCCTGTGCGTCTGTAGCGCCTTCTGTCCACACTGGTTTCCTCCTCTTTGGGGGAAACCGGCGCTGGCGCCGCAATTGTTAAGTCTTTCCGCAAGCTGGCGCCAATTGCAGCAGCAAATGTTACAATACTTTACGTATAAGCAAATATATGTAAATTTATGAGCTTAATTCTCATAGTCGCGATCGTCTTAATCGCCTGGTCCTTGCACCTGATGCGGCAAGCGTTCGCTCAACATGAATTATCTCTAATGCTCGCAGGCACTCTAGTGGCAATGGCCGCCGCCGCCACGATCGGCGTCTATTTCGTCATGGCAGACTATATGCTCTACATCGAAGAAATGGCCCAACGCTCCGCCGCCGTCAGCCTCAGTCAACATGCCTACCCGATCGCCGCCTTCACTTGGCAGGACGCAGAAAATCTCACCCCAGAAACCCTGGAACTCTCCTTCCTCTTGCGCTGATGTTCCCCAATCTTGCTCCTGAACTGGGCACATCCCAACCACCTCTAACCTACTCAGGGCAAGCATTTTCGCCATTCCAAGCAAAAATTGAACTAAAATCAAAAAAATTTTTCTAAAACCACTTGACAAACTATCTGGGGATAAGTCATTATAATTAAGGCAGTCAGGGGCTATAGCTCAGTTGGTAGAGCACCTCAATGGCATTGAGGGGGCCAGCGGTTCGAGTCCGCTTAGCTCCATTCCTGAAACCTCCCACATCGGGCGTTATTGGCGCTTGGTTGCCCCGTGGGTGGTTTTGCATTTTCACCAAATTTTCACCATCACCCTTAAGTGGGTAGTGGGTAGGGTGGGCAAGAATTTATCTAATTCATATGAAAATAAATTTCTGAGCCTTGCCCACCCTAAAAAATTTAATCGGTTGGGTAGGGTGGGCAAGAATTTATCTAATTCATATGAAAATAAATTTCCGAGCCTTGCCCACCCTACAGGATTTAATTACTCAGAATTTAATCAATATGCAAATATGAAATTGCAGATTGCCAACTGTATGCGAATTGGGGGGATGGGGCAAAGAAACCGGGTTTCTGGGGTGTCGGTTTCTGGGGTGTCGGTTTCTGCGGCGTCGGTTTCTTAAAATATAAGTAATTGACCTGCAACCAAATTGTTATTTCGTGGCTAAATCATCACAACCCAAACCAGAAACGGAAACTACCCTGCTCAGGACGCCCCTCTACGAGCTATCCGCTACGCTTAATGCGAGGATGACTCCCTTTTCCGGTTGGGAAATGCCGGTACAATACACGGGAGTGGTGGAGGAACACACCAAGGTCCGCACCGCCGCTGGGATGTTCGATATTTCCCATATGGGCAAATTCCCCCTGGAAGGGGAAAATCTCTTAGAGGCATTTCAATATCTGGTCCCCTCGGACTTAACTACCCTGCAACCGGGGGAGGCGAAATATACGGTCCTACTCAACCCCTCTGGCGGTATTATCGATGACATCATCTTTTATTACCAAGGTCAGAGCGATGGTATCCACCGAGGGATGACCATTGTTAACGCCGCCACTACTGCCAAAGACTGGGAATGGCTGCAAACTCACTTGGCGGGAACTGGGGTGCAGTTACAAGACTTATCCCGGCAAAAAGTGTTAATTGCGGTGCAAGGTCCCCAAGCTGGGGAAAAATTACAGCAGTTTGTGCAGGCAAATTTATCGGAGTTACGCTCTTTTGGCCATGTAGAAACTCTGGTTTTCGCTGAACCGGCTTTTATTGCTCGTACTGGCTACACCGGTGAGGATGGGTTTGAGGTGATGCTGGACCCGGAAGTGGGGGCGCGGCTTTGGCGGGAGCTGTTGGCGGCGGGTGTCACCCCCTGCGGTCTGGGAGCTAGGGATACCCTCCGCCTGGAAGCTGCAATGGCACTTTATGGCCAAGATATCGATGACACCACTACTCCTCTAGAGGCGGGTTTGGGTTTTTGTGTGCAGTTGGAGGCAAAAGGGGATTTTATTGGTAGGCAGGTTTTGGCGGCGCAAAAGCAAAACGGTGTAGAACGGCGGTTAGTGGGGTTGGAAATGGCGGGACGCGGTATCCCTCGCCACGGTTATCCGGTGTTGTTTGAGGGTAAAACTGTGGGAGAAATCACCAGCGGTTCCTGGTCCCCCACTTTGTCGCGGGCGATCGGCCTTGCCTATGTGCCCACCCATTTGGCGAAAATTGGCCAAGAACTAGAAGTGGAAATTCGCGGCAAACTCTATGCCGCTCTGGTGGTGAAAAAACCTTTTTATCGCTCGCCTAACCGCCCGAAGTAGGAGTACAGGAGTAGTAGGGTGGGCAGGGTACTGCCCACCCTACAATCTACAATCTAAATTATTCAATTTCAAGCTGTAGCAGATAAAAATATGAGTATCAAAGAAAAACCGCGTTTGCCCAATCCTCGCTTTATTGGCCAGCTTTTGCTCTGGTTGGGAGGATTGATGCTGCTGGCAAATATTGTTTTATCTACGTTTTTTGCCCCCAAAATTCAGCGGGTAGCTTACAGCTTGTTTATCTCGCAGGTGGAAGATGGCAAGGTCTTGCAAGTTCTCCTAGGAGAAAATGAAATTCGCTACCAACTTAAAAATGATGAAGGTAAACCAGGGCAGATTTTAGCTACTACTCCTATATTTGATTTAGAATTGCCCAAGCGTTTGGAAGATAAAGGAGTGATATTCGGCGCGCCACCTCCGGCGCAAAATCCCTGGGTGGGAACTTTGCTCAGTTGGGTGATACCGCCGTTGATTTTAGTCATAGTGTGGCAATATTTCCTGAATCGCAATAGCGGACCTCAAGGGGCTTTGTCTATCAATAAGAGTAAGGCTAAAGTTTATGTGCAAGATGATGAGAAAAAAGTAACTTTTAACAATGTAGCCGGAGTGGATGAAGCCAAGGCGGAGTTAGCGGAAATTGTGGATTTTCTCAAACATCCCCAGCGCTACAATGAAATTGGGGCAAGGATTCCTAAAGGGGTGCTGTTAGTTGGGCCACCGGGAACGGGGAAAACTTTGCTGGGGAAAGCGGTGGCGGGTGAGGCGGGGGTGCCTTTTTTCAGTATTTCGGGCAGTGAGTTTGTGGAACTGTTTGTGGGGACGGGTGCGGCGCGGGTGCGGGATTTGTTTGAACAGGCGAAACAGAAGGCGCCTTGTATTATTTTTATTGATGAGTTGGATGCGATCGGCAAGTCTCGCGCTAGTGGCAATTTCTACAGTGGCGGGAATGATGAGCGAGAACAAACTCTCAACCAATTGCTGACGGAAATGGATGGTTTCGCGGCGGGGGATGCGACGGTGATTGTGTTGGCGGCGACTAACCGTCCGGAAACTTTAGACCGAGCTTTGCGGCGTCCGGGACGTTTTGACCGGCAAGTTTTGGTAGATAGGCCAGATTTAGCTGGGAGAGAAGAGATTTTGCGGATTTATGCGCAAAAGGTGAAGGTGGAACCGGAGGTGGATTTACACGCGATCGCCGTTATTACCCCCGGTTTCGGTGGTGCGGATTTAGCTAATTTGGTGAATGAAGCGGCTTTGTTGGCAGCTCGTCACCACCGTTTGGCGGTGACGCAAGCTGATTTCGCGGAGGCGATCGAGCGGGTGATTGCGGGTTTGGAAAAGAAAAGCCGTGTCCTGGGGGATAAAGAGAAAAAAATCGTGGCTTATCACGAAGTGGGTCACGCGATCGTTGGCGCCGCTTTGCCTGGTGGTGGCAAAGTCTCGAAAATCTCCATTGTCCCCCGAGGAATGTCCGCTCTTGGCTATACCCTCCAGCTTCCCACAGAAGACCGATTTTTGATGGCAGAAACGGAAATTCGCTCTGAAATCGCCACACTTTTGGGGGGACGCGCTGCTGAAGAAATTGTTTTTGCTACTGTCACTACTGGCGCTGGTAACGACTTGCAGCGAGCGACAAATTTAGCAGAACAGATGGTGACGACTTATGGTATGAGCAAAGTCTTGGGTCTTGTGGCTTATGACACAACCTCTGGCAAGAGCTTTCTTGATGGTGGGATGAACTCCCGCCGTCTCATCAGCGAGCAAACCGCATTAGCCATTGATGAAGAGGTAAAAAATATTGTCGAATCTGCGCACGAGCAAGCCTTGATGATTTTGGAGCAAAACCGTGACCTGATGGAGACGATCGCCCAACAAATCTTAGCCAAAGAAGTCATCGAGGGGGAAGCGTTGCAAAACCTCTTAAATCAGGTCCAACCCCTACCCCCAATTACCGATGAAGATTGATTAAACTTCCCCTTTCTCCCATGTCATTCCCCTTTCTCCCATGTCATTCCCGCGAAAGCGGGAATCCATAACTTCAATTACGTCAACCCACTTAAAATCTGGTAAGGCTGGAGAATTTTCTTTATATCTTTGCGTACTGCTTCCACCTGAGATGGCTGGATAATATGATGCTCTTGAAGCTGGATAATCAGATTATTTGCCCTTGGCTGGTCTAGCGGTAAATTATGGTGTTCAAGAATAAACTTGATGATTTTTAACAACCGGCGAAAATGTGGTAAATGAGAATAAAAATGAGGGATAAAGTTGTGCTTTTTTGATAAATCTGTCCCGCCTGCTGTGATTTTAAGGCTGGGTAAATTTTGGTCTTTTTCCCCAATCATCCCATGACGGTGCAAAAAATCTAAATCCGCTGTCAAGGCTTGTTTATCAGCGTAAATTTTACCATGTAACCTGGTCATCATGGCGCTGATTTCCTCAATCGATTGCCCCGCAAATAAGATGTGTTGGCTGGTTGTGTTATCGGCTTTAGGGAAAGATTCCAGCTTATAATAACGGATTAGAATAGCAATCAGGTGCATGAGGCGATCGAAATCTACTAAGCGACTGTAGGGGTGGAGAGTCATCGGCTGGCGGTTATAATCATTCAACTTCGCCCCAGATAAGTTTTCGATTGTGGCCGCGACATTTTGCTCGCTAAAATCTGCCCGCTGCAGATATACTGGATACACGGCGATAAATCCTTCCGCCATCATAGGCGGAAAATCTCTGAGGGATTGATACCCCATTTCGATAACTGTTTCTGGGACTTTTCGGGAGCGGTTTCTATTCCACTCCTTACACTTGGCTAAAGGTGTGCGCAGGTGCCAACCCACCCACTCTGGTTTGCGCAATCCTTTCCCCTGGGTAGTTACGGCTATAGCCACTTTCCTGAGCATATCCATGCGCCAACCTCTTTTAGCATTGGTGGCGTCGTATATGATTGGTTGTTTTCCTGCTACAGCATTGACCATTTGGGCGATAATTTCCGCCTCAATTTCTCCCCAGTTTCCCTGAGTATTTTCATCTCCATATAGTTGCTTGCGGATGCCGTCCGATGAAATAATTTTATAGTTGCCTAGCTGCATTAACTTAGCGGCAAATGTGGATTTACCGCTTCCTGGTGGACCGATAAGTAAGTGACAGTTCAGAGGCATAAGTCACGCAAAAAACAAAGAAACTGGGTTTCGTCCGCAAAAAACCGGTTTTCTACAACAACTTTACCACAAGAACCGAGACCTAGTGAAGAAATCCGGTTTCCCAAGAGATTTGGGGAAGAAACCTGGTTTCTCCCGCCAAAAAAAAGCCCCCACCGGGAGGGTGGGGGAACCAGTAGGGTGCATTTATCTTGGTTTCGTGTTTGCGAATGCGAAGGGGCAGTCTAAGCTGCTTACCGTGTAAGACGGCATCGGCGGAAAACGAGTTCCTCACCCAAAGGCAGGGAATTCGATCGCATTTTTTATCCCCGCAGTGAGCAATGGTTAGACCCCCTACCTCCTTCGTGAAGGGAGTAGGGGGGCTTGCAGGTTTGGCATTAATGGAGAAAATGGGGATTAGCTTTCTTTGCTCAACCAGTTTTGGATTTGAACGATCGCCACTTTGCCGATGTTGTACACCGCCCAGCCACCGGCGAGGAGCAACGGCGACAGGACTATTAAGATGCGCAAGTCAAGATCCATTTGAGATTCTCCCTGTTTAAGTTATATAAAGGTTTCTCAGTTTTCTTATTTTGCCGGTAAAGGTGCCACTTTTCTAGTGGTCTTTTCTCGATCGCTCACCCCACTGGAGGGGGAAAGCCGGTATCGGTGCTTTTGCCAGCATGAGCGCGGGCAAGCTGTTCATACCGGCGAGCGTGTTCTATGAGTTCGGCGGCTTCGGCTTCGGAGACTTCCCGGACTTTTTTGGCGGGGATACCGATGAGGAGCGATCGAGGCGGTACGTCCTTAGTGACAACGGCCCCGGCGCCAATAATGCTCCCGGCTCCCACCCGCACGCCATCCATCACCACAGCGCCAATACCAATGAGGCTACCCCTTTCCACCCAAGCGCTATGAATTACGGCTCGGTGTCCCACCGTAACGAAATCTTCTAAAACGGTAAGTTGACCAGGGTCGCCGTGTAAAATGGCGCCATCTTGGATATTAGTGCTGGCGCCGATGAGGATTTTTTCCAAATCACCGCGCACCACGGCACCATACCAAATACTGGCACCGGCTCCCAGTTCCACCCAACCCATGACTGTGGCCGTGGGCGCAACGAAAGCGGCGCGGGAGAGGTCAACAGTGGGCCAAGGGGAAGTTGTGGCGTTCTTGGAGGCGGGGTTGTTGGTCACAGTTTAAAATAATGTCAATTTCGGTGCTGGGATGAGCTGGCACTCCCCCGTTGTCTAGCTATAATAGCACTTCAAGCATTTGGCCGTGACTATACCTGGGGGGAAAATCGCCAGTGATAGAGAAATTATCTCCAAGGCAAGAGTCAGCCTGGTTATAATGAAGCCACGATAGCTGGCGCAATTCCAAGGATATTGGCACGCATATAGCCCATGATCGATTTAGTTTCTCAGTATCCCATATTCGGGCCGGAGATTCAGTGTCCCCACTGCCGTCAGACGATTGCGGCTCTGACGCTCACGGATACTTATCTGTGTCAGCGACATGGTGCATTTGAAGCCAACCCCAAAACTGGGGAACTGATGCACCTACAATCAGGGCGTCACTGGCGGCAGTGGAATGGCGAGTGGTATCGGCAGCATACTCATCCTGATGGCATCAGGTTTGAGATTCACGAGGCACTCGATCGCCTCTATACTCAAGGCTACCGCGCTACGCGGGTGATTGTGGCCAAACGCTATCAAGAGCTGATTGGTAGCTATTTAGAACGCAGCACGCCCTGGCGGGGTCAGCCTGATTCCCCTGTGCCTAAACTATACGGTTTGCCGGTAGAATTTAGCCCAGATCCAGCGGATGAACCCTGTTGGGAAGTAATAAATTTCACTCTGGAAAAAGAACCGGGGGTGCCGGTCCGCTATCCTTACTTTAAGTTGTTTGAGTAGTAGGGGCAAACCGCCGATCGCCCCTTCAGGGTGAAGGCAGCATGATTTCCACAGAAGCAAAGCCAACCGATGATGCACCATGTCTCCATCCGCACGGCGGATATCTTCCGGGCGATCGCTTTTTATGAGCAACTCGGTTTTATTGTCTCAGAACGCTTTACCGCTGGTATTACTCTCGCCTGTTGGATGGAGGGGGACTTGGGGCGCATCGAGTTGATTCAAGTTCCCGAACCTCAACCCGCACCGGACCCCTTCGGTGACGAATCTTACACGGGTTATTACCATTTATCTTTTGATATCACCGCCGCGACTCCAGATTTGCCTGGTTGGCTGGACAACCTCCGTCAACGCTTCGCTACAGCTCACCCCGAGCAACCGCTGAAGGTACTTTTGCCACCGATGCAGCAGGTGATAGGCGATCGGGTTTGGGAAGTCGCCTTTATCGCCGACGCCGACGGTATGCCCCTAGAATTTATCCGACTTTTGGGCAAAATTAACTCCTGATCTTGGTCATCGGTCATTTGATCAGGTACAAAGGACAAATGACCAATGACAAAATACCTTGTTAAATGCTCAGTCTCTACTTATTTTTAGCCCTTGGTTTTATTGGTAGCGGTCATTGCGTGGGGATGTGCGGTCCATTTGTGATGGGCTACACCCGTACCGGCCAAAATCACTGGTGGACTCATGTTCTCTACGGTTTGGGCCGCTCCACCACTTACGCCGCTCTGGGATTTGTTGCCAGTAGTTTCGGCAATGTCTTGCAAAACTTCCTGGGTGCCCGCGCCAGTATTCTAATTATTGCCGGAGCGGTGATGACCTATATGGCTTTAGCACAATTAAAGTTACTCCCACGGAAACTGCCACCAATTCAAAATTCAAGATTTTATCAAAAAAGTATAGGCAAATTATACGCTAGTGATACTTGGTATCGCACTTATCCTTTGGGCGTGATTTTGGGGTTTATTCCCTGCGGACTAACGGCGATCGCCCTCACCCTCGCCATCACCCAACCCATCCCCGTCGCCGCGATCGGGATGTTTATTTTTGGCTTAGGCACCATGCCCGCAATGGTCGGTTTCGGGCTATTAATTCAGCGCCTGAAAATCCCCCGCTTAGAACGCTACATGGCCGGACTCATGGCTATTTTAGGCATCCTCACCATTTGGATGGGCATTGCCCGCCTCGGTTGGCTCCCGCCACCCCCCCAAACCGCCCTCTTGATGCGCCTTCACCCCCGCACCATCCCCGGGGACAACTCCCCACCCCCCCATCATCAAGACCATCACCATCATCACTGATCAACCTCCAAAAACCAAGAAATCTAGTTTCTGATGCGAAACTGGGTTTTTTGAATAAATTTCTCATTATGCAGCCGAGTTCGCTGCTGGGGAATGATGGCAGAATCTGTTAAGTTATTTAAAGACTATCCCAGTTTGTAGTTAGGCTTCAGCCCTCTTGGGGACCCCCCGAGAGGCGCCAGATGATTATTTCTTAAATGTCTATTGAAGGGAATATCTTAAGTTAAATACATGAACATCCTCTCAAATCTACTGCCCCAGCCCGTTGCCAAACCCCGTGCGAGCAAAAAACAGAACCGCACGATCGAGCTAAAATCTCCTCGAGAAATCGAAATTATGCGTCAGGCGGCGAAAATTGTGGCCACGGTTCTGAAAGAAATCTCAGAAATGGTGGAACCAGGGATGACCACCGCTGACTTAGATGCTCACGCGGAAAAGCGGATTCGGGAAATGGGCGCTACCCCCAGTTTTAAAGGCTATCACGGGTTTCCGGCTTCCATTTGCTCAAGCGTCAATAATGAAGTAGTCCACGGGATCCCGAACAAGAAAAAAGTCATCCGTCAAGGTGATGTGTTGAAGGTAGATACTGGGGCGTACTTCCAAGGTTTCCACGGCGACTCTTGCATCACGATCGCCGTGGGCGAAGTCACCCCCGACGCCGCCCAACTGATTAAAGTCGCAGAAGAATCTCTCTATAAAGGCATCGAACAAGTCAAAGCCGGTAACTACCTCCTCGACATCGCCGGAGCCATCGAAGACCACGTAAAAGCCCACGGTTTCAGCGTCGTGGAAGACTTCACCGGTCACGGCGTCGGTCGCAACCTGCACGAGGAACCCTCAGTGTTCAACTTCCGCACCCGGGAAATGCCCAACGTCAAACTGCGTGCTGGGATGACCTTGGCCATAGAACCCATAGTTAACGCCGGTTCCAAAGTCACCCGCATCCTCGCCGACAAATGGACCGCCGTTACTGCCGATAACTCCCTCTCGGCGCAATTCGAGCATACGGTTTTAGTGACTGAAGACGGTTACGAAATCCTCACCGACAGAACCAAACTCTAATTTCCTCTGGGGGCACGGCATCGCCGTGCCTCTGGATATTTTATTTACAGCTTGTTCAAAAGTGACTGAGTACAGACATGATGTCCCCCTCACCCAAAGTCCCTCTCCCAGAGGGGGAGAGGGACTTTGAAGATGTACCACATTTTTTCAGAAAAGAAGGAAATCCCAGATCGAGGATTTTCGTCTATCTGGTAAATGGTGAAAAAATCATTTATAATGAGCTATATCAGAAAAACGAATCTTAGAAATCGAAAGTATGTACAATCCTAATTAGGAAACCATTAAATTGTGCTGGCTAAGATGATCCTATGAAATCAAAGAATCGAACGTCAGGTGATGGGGCGAGCTAATCTTTAACATCTTATCTGGCCTGTCGTGAGTGGGAGTGTTTGAGGGACTGCGCGTTGGTTTCTTAGCAATGCTGATGTCCCTGATACTGACAAAACGATACACATAATCTTTCATAAAATTGGGCAGATTCCAAAATGAACGACCAATTTCCCGACAATATGTAACCAAACACTGCGCCCCTTTAAGCTGGTGAATAATTTCGGCTTCTGTTCCTCCTTTTCCCCATTTCATTTCTAGACAAACAATAACTTTTTTCTGGCCGGTATCAGCAATAATGACAAAATCCGCTCGTTTGCATTCACCCTGCTTTCCTTGAAAAAATGCCTTGTTTGAAATAAAAGCATCTGCCTTAATAATAATCACATCATCATCGTTCGGCATCCCATAAATAGTGACGGCATAGTTGGCAGGTGCAGGCTCTCTCAGGATTACCTGTTTTTTTCCATATTTATCTAGCAATGGCACGGTAGCAGATTGGTTGATCATCTCTTTCAGGATAGCGATATCAGACATTAACCTTCACCCCAAACTATAGCTTCCTGAATTTGGTTCATCTGCTCAATAGTGGTATCAAAACTGCGGGCAGCAATTCCCATTTCTGGGTCAATGTCAGCAGCGGTGAGAGTTTGACATTTAGTTCTTCTACTACTACCATCCAGTTTCACCAATGCCTTTTCGGCGATATATACTTTAATTTTATCAGCGGCGATTAGTTCTTCTGGGCGATAACCTTCTTTTTCCGCAATGCGCTTGAGATGGGGACGATCGTGATTCAGCATAATCAGGGTATTCAGTTCTTTGATAATATAATCGCTGTGAGTTGTAATGAAAACCTTAATCCCCAGATTCACCAGGCGGGCGAAAAGTCGAGCGATGCGGCGTTGGTTTTCTGGGTGTAGGTTTAATTCCGGTTCATCCACCATCAGTAAATCACCCAGTTGAGCCTCATGTCTCAGGTAAAAACCGATATCTAGGAGAGAGCGAACTGCACTAGAGCTTTCATCCATCGACAGTTTGACCCGTTTACCCTGCTTCGGGATATAATAAAGCTCATCATTCCTGGTGACAGCATACTCGCCGCCGATAATGTCAGCAAAATCAGCCAGCACATCGGGATGGTTTTCCACCAGGAAACTGCTTTTTTTGAAAATTGTTTCTAAGTCTCGTGTGAAATCCACATTCTGTTTCACCGGTAGGGGATAATCCTGATAAACTCTGAAGAGCAGTTCCATTGGATTGATGTTGTCACCAGCGAGACTAAGTTCTTCCAGCAGGCGATTGCGGGCAAAATTCAATTCTTTGCGAAAAATTGCCGTTCCGCTTCGTTCGGCGCTGGCGATGAAAGGGCGAGGGAAAAATTTTGCAAAAATAATTTCTTTGATAGCGTTATTTATAAATTGTTCAATAAATTGAGGCGGGATTTTTGCTGATTCTTTTTTACTTAGCAAGGTTCCGACTATTTCAAGAGTATTCTCGTTTTTGGTTATCGAAAAAATTTCCGCATTGGCGGCGCTGACTATTGTATGCTCAAACCTGTCTGCCCACCCCAGATTTTTGGGTATATCCAGGATAATATTAAACTCTGCTTCTTTAAATCGATCTGGTGGAGCTGCCAAAACGATCGGTAATTGTTTAGAATAAGATTGGCTCGCCTTCTGAATCAGATTTTCTGCCTGATTCACATATTCTTGCAGATTAATATAAATTACCCCATCATTCAGAAGCTGCTCAATATGGCTAGCAGTAATTTCTAGAGGAATCATCTGCTGCCAACCATACAAAAAGCCAAACAACGCATAAGTAGCGTAGGTTTTGCCCGTATTGTTTTCTCCACAAATAATCGTCAAGTCGCCTAGGGTAAATTCGGCCTGTTTTAAAACCCCAAGATTTTTCAGGTTAATTTTCATCGCTAGATTGATTTTATTGACTAGCTGAGCCGATCGGATATAATCAATAATTAATGATTTGTCCTCCTGCCCAGGGGCGGTCAACCAGCAAGATAGCAGATTTCATCACCAATTCCAAGAGGGACCGAGGGGGAGAAGACGCAGAACTGTGGCGAGTATCCCAAGCCGGTCCCTGCTGCCGATCGCGAAATTAACTCAATGCCAAGAAATATTGCAGATTGCAGATTTTATTTACATTCTATAATATTTCCAGAACAGAAAACGACTCCAGCAGCATATAAGTATTTTTGCTCCCAGAGACCCAGGAGGAGGAAATCACACTTAATTGGCATTCAAATTTAAAATTGTGACAGAGAAACCAAACGGGGGACGATCGGACCGAGAGACGCGGAGACTCAGAGACCACCATCTGACCAGGATACCGGGGGAGACTGGGGCAGATGGGGGCAGAGGGGAGAGATTTCCTTCCCCAGCTTCCCCACCTCCTGGTCCCTCCCTTCCCCCCACAAGGCAAGGCTCCCAAAAAAACCAACAGAAGCACTGAGAAAGCGAGTAGCAGCATGTTTTTCAATGCCACTGAACTTCTAATCGATAACTTTGTCCAAAACATTAGGGATGGCTACCAACGCACTTATGGCGGCTATAAACCAGACTATGCCGATATCATTGCCTGGGCCGGGTCGATGGCGTTGGAAAACATCGCCAACAGCGATGCGCTCTATCACAACGTCGAACACACCATCCTAGTGACATTAGTCGGCCAAGAAATTTTGCGCGGCAAACATATCCGCGAGGGTGGAGTTGCCTGTGAAGACTGGCTCCACTTCATGATTTCTCTGGTGTGCCACGATATCGGCTACGTTAAAGGCGTATGTCGCCAAGACAAAAACGGATACTACGCCACCGGCAAAAATGGCCAAATGGTGCATTTAGCGCCCGGTTGTTCTGATGCCAGCCTCACCCCCTACCACGTGGACCGAGCCAAGCTGTTTATCGACGAACGGTTTGGCGGTCACAAACTGATTGACGCTGAAGCCATCAAATACAATATCGAACTCACCCGGTTTCCCGTGCCCAAAGCCGAGGACCATCAAGATAAAGTCAACTATCCTGGGCTGGTGCGGGCGGCGGACCTCATCGGCCAGTTGAGTGACCCCCGCTATCTCAAGAAAATCGGCGCTTTGTTCTACGAGTTTGAAGAAACCGGCACCAACAAAGCCCTAGGATACCGCCATCCCGGCGATTTGCGGAAAAATTACCCCAAGTTTTACTGGAATGGGGTTCACCCTTATGTGACCGAGGCCCTGCATTACCTGTCCCTCACCCAGCAAGGTAAGCAAATTATGGCCAATCTCTACTGCAACGTGTTTGTGGTGGAACATGAAGAGGTAGAGATGGAAACCATCGCCGCCAGTTAAGCGGTGAAGCGGCCACTATATGTTAGGGTTAAGAGCCATGAATCAAGTATTTTCACCGCTACAGCAGTTTTTGCTGACTTGGGTGCTGGCTTTGCTCGCGATCTGGTCAACCCTACAGGCGCTGAGCTATGTGGGAGAACCTCTAGCCATTCTGGTGACGGCGAGCTTAGTTGCATTTTTGCTCAACTACCCAGTAGCGAGAGTGCAAGGGGTGATGCCACGCACCGCTGCTGCGATCGTGGTTTACTTGGTGGCAGCGGTAGCGGTGGTGGCTCTAGCCCTGACAGTGGTGCCGCCGGTGTTCAACCAAGGTCGCCAGCTAGTTACCAATTTGCCCTCCCTTCTGCAATCGGCCCAGCAGCAACTGGTTGACTTTCAGGCTTGGAGTGCGGCTCATAATCTGCCTTTTGACACGATCGTGTGGAAGCAGCAGATTATCCAACAAGGGCAAAAGCAGGTAGAGGCGATCGCCGCCAAAGGTTTCGGCGTGGTGGCGGGCACCATTAGCTGGTTTTTGGACGCCATTTTGATTTTGGTCATTTCCTTTTATCTGCTCCTGGATGGGGAGCGGGTGTGGCAGGGACTGACCACGATCGTTTCCCCCCAAATTCGCCAGAAACTCACCGAATCCTTAGAAAGGAACCTACAAAAGTTTATTTCCGGACAACTCCTCCTCGGTTTATTTATGGCCATTTCCCTAGCGCCAGCTTTTTGGTGGTTAGGGGTTCCCTATTGGGTGTTATTTGCCGTATTTATTGGCATCATGGAAATAATTCCCTTTGTGGGGGCAACCTTGGGAATTGCTGCCGTTTGCATTATCGTCGCTTTTATCAACTGGTGGCTGGCCCTACAAGTTTTGGCAGTAGCCGTAGCTCTACAGCAAGTCAAGGATAATCTCGTCGGGCCGCGAATTCTGGGCAACCTTACCGGTTTATCCCCGGCGATTATCCTGGTGGTACTGCTGTTGGGCGCTAAGATAGGAGGGTTATTGGGAGTAATTGTGGCGATTCCCCTCACAGGCGTGGTGAAAAGCATCTGGGAAATTATCCTTGACCCCACTTTACCCCCGCAAACTGGTTCTTTTTTTTATAATCCCTTGTTGCCCGACGGTAATTTAGCTGCATCAGAAATTATCCCCAAAGGTGATGGCGATCGGCTTCCAACCCGAGGCAGAAACCGGGGGTAGAAACCAGGTATCCCCCATTGGGTCCGGGTTTCTTAAGGCAGCCTCGGCGATGATGCAAAGATTGTCACAGACACCCGGTTTCTTCTCCAGCCAATGACAAGGGACAAATTGCCTTGGGACAACAATTGACAATTTAAATTAGACTTATGAAGTGGTGGCAAAGACTGAAAAAAAATCCCCTAGCTCAGTTTGGGGCAATGATATTGCTGGTTTTCTATTTAACAGCAATTGTGGCAGATTTTGTAGCCCCTTATGACCCCTTGTATCAACACCCGGATGGTAGTTTACTGCCCCCAACTAAAATATACTGGCGCAGTGACAACGGCCAGTTTATCGGTCCACACGTTTACCCCACTAGCGTCGGCTCTTTAGATTTATCAACCGGCGAGCGCCTCATCAAAGAAGATAGAGAAAATCCATCACCGGTGGGTTTATTTGTCAAGGGGGATGAGTATAAAATTTGGGGCTTGGTGCCGTCAAATATTCACTTATTTGGCACCAGATCCGGCACAGGAAAAATCCATATTTTAGGCACCGACGACCAAGCTAGAGACCAGTTCAGCCGGTTATTATACGGCAGTCGGATCAGCTTGTTTATCGGCTTAGTAGGAATTGCTATTTCCTTTCCCCTGGGCATGATTGTTGGTGGTATATCCGGCTACTTTGGCGGCATAACTGATGCAATTGTCATGCGATTTGTAGAAGTTTTAATGACGATTCCGAGCATCTACCTGCTGGTGGCGCTGGCGGCAGTTCTACCTCCTGGATTAAGCAGCACCCAGAGGTTTTTCTTAATTGTGTTGATTACCTCTTTTGTGGGTTGGTCAGGATTGGCGCGGGTGATTCGTGGTCAGGTGCTGTCAATTAAAGAGCAAGAATTTGTCCAGGCGGCGCGGAGCATGGGCGCGCAACCTTTTTACATTATCCTGCGCCATGTTTTACCCCAAACTGCTAGTTACATTATTATTTCGGCGACTTTATCTGTGCCCAGTTTTATTGTATCGGAATCGGTTCTGAGCTTGATTGGTCTGGGGATTCAGCAACCAGACCCATCTTGGGGAAATATGCTGTCCTTGGCTACAAATGCTTCGATTTTGGTGTTACAACCCTGGCTAGTTTGGCCACCCGCCCTGCTAATTGTACTGACAGTGTTATCATTTAATTTGCTGGGGGATGGGTTGCGAGATGCTTTGGATCCGAGAAGTTTACAGCAGTAAATGCAGATAAAGCCGAGATGCCAGATAGAGAAAAAATGGGGTGCTGGTGGGTAAAATCAGGGGATGGGGTTGCGGGGTTAGCTAGGGTCCAGCAAAACCGCTAATGCGAAAGCGGTTTTGAACTGCACCGATTTAGGGGAGAGGATTTATTTGTTTTGGGAGTTGGGTTGAGGTTCGTAGCTGGGGGCGATCGCCTCGAGCATCTTGCTCAAACCGGATAGCACATCCCCTTGAGAACTCTTACCCAAGACTTGCCGCTCTGGGAAAAATTCCGGTCTATCGAGACTGCGGGCAATCGCTTCATCTACTTTTTGGGCAATTAAGTCCTGGAGTTCTTCTTTAGCGCGGGAGCGCTGAAAATTAGCACCCTCCTCAGTGGTGGCGTATAGGGGAGGAAGGCGGTTGAGCGCGTAAGCGGCGATATCACCTACGTCGAGAGTCCGATCGCTCGTGGCTTCGATTTCCGCCACCCGAGCGATCGCCTCCGAGAGTACCAACTCTTCCATCACATTAATAAACTGCTTGCGGGGAAGTACCACCACTTCCCCAGTGAGCAAAGCTCCCATCAGCCGATCGAGAGACATATACTCCTCGATCGACAATTCCGAGGCAGTATTGCAAATCCTGCCTACCTCGGCTTCCATAGCTGGCGTCAGGTATCCATCCTGCAACGCCTGTTCCACGATTCTTTCAATACTCATAATCCCTCTATCTGCTGCTTGCTCCACGCCACTGTTTTGCTTTGACCTCTTTACGGTACTTCACCAGGAATGGGGAATTTCAGATGGATTGCATCTACACCCCTAGGGGCTGGGGCGTCCCTGGTTTCTTCTTCCCCTTGAGGAGTAACGATTCGCGCCCTTAGCTCGCCTGCTAAACAGGTTTTCCCCACAGTGCCCTGGTGTGTAGTGCGGGCGTCAGAAGCCCGGACTAGGGGACCCGCAACTCGACCCGCCGCTCGACTGGGGGCAGGGGGGACTGGGGGCAGGGGGGACGGG